>Ga0207421_10007938_pt1 | contig 11157 bp, 17 predicted proteins | sample SodLakKL_010_SED_4_FD_187542 | JGI IMG/M metagenome (GOLD analysis project Ga0207421, IMG submission 187542) | Alkaline sediment microbial communities from Lake Tanatar, Kulunda Steppe, Russia - 8KL_010_SED (SPAdes) (version 2) | ecosystem: Environmental > Aquatic > Non-marine Saline and...
TTAAAAATAAGACACTTATAACCCCAAAAGAGGGAGTTTTGGCGGGAACAACCAGAGAATTCGTTATCGAGTTAGCGAAAGACCAAATTAAAGTTAAAAGAAGAGAAGTGAAAGTTAAAGAGCTAGAAGAGGCTGACGAAGCCTTTATAACCGCTACAACCAAAGAAATTTTACCTGTAGTTAAGGTGGACGATTTAAAAATCGGAGAAGGCAGAGTCGGAAAAGCAACAAAAAAATTAATGAAAATCTTTAAAAGAGAGGTAGACAGCTTTTAAAAGGGTAATACTTGACAAAATATAATAATAATTATATAATAAAAACAGTAGAGGAATTGGTACATAAAAAAAAGAAAAGGGAGGCGTAAAAATGAAAAGTGTTGCTGCTGTCCGGATAGGTTTAATTTTTATTCTAATAATAGCTCTCACGGTCTGTGCATACTTATTGGTTGAGATTTTAGTAAATAGTTCTTCTGTCGTTTTCGGAGAAGACTATGGGGATTTAGAAGATCTGACAAAAGGAGGTGATCCTTTACTAAATCTACAAAACCCGGTTAAATTACCGGGTTTTAATTTTGGCAAAATTATTTACCTTCTTTTTTGAATTGGTTTGCATTTATTTGTGAATATGATATCTTAATAGTAGTGATTATTAATAAGAAAAAGAACATGAATAATAAAAAAGAAGAAACAAAAAATAAAGAAGAAAATATAGATGAGAAGGAGAATAGAATCCCCGTAATCGGAGAAAAAGCACCCTCTTTTGAGGCGAAGACGACTCAAGGAAAAATTAGTTTCCCTGATGATTTTGAGGGTAATTGGGTTATCCTTTTTAGTCATCCGGCTGATTTTACTCCCGTTTGTTCGTCTGAGTTTATGACTTTTGCCAGCATGGAGAAAAAATTTGAGGACTTGAATGCTAAACTGGTTGGACTTTCGGTGGATGGAATTCATTCTCATATTGCCTGGCTTAGAACAATAAAGGAAAAGCTGGTTCATAATGGGATTGAGGGAGCTGACGTAAAATTTCCATTGATAGAAGATATAAGTATGGATGTAGCTAAAAAATATGGAATGATACAGCCGGAAGAAAGCAAGACGGAAGCGGTAAGAGCAGTATTTTTCATCGATCCCGATGGAATTATAAGAACACTTCTTTATTATCCGCTTAGTTTGGGAAGAAGCTTTGATGAGCTTTATAGAATTCTCATCGGCCTTCAAACTGCGGATGAGTTCGGTGTAGCTACTCCCGCTGACTGGCAGCCGGGTGACGATGTAATCGTTCCTCCTGCAGGAACTTCGGAAGAAGCGGAAGAAAGAATGAATGACGATTCAATAACCTGCGATGATTGGTTTTTCTGCAAAAAAAATATAAGTAAAAAAGAAATAGAAAAAAAGATTAAAAATTAATTAACTTTTAAGATTTATGAAACATAAATTACCCGATCTCTCGTACTCTTATGATGCTTTGGATTCTTTTGTTGATGAAAAAACCATGAAGATTCATCACACCAAGCATCACCAAGGGTATGTAGACAAGTTAAACAAAACCTTGCAGGGGACTAATTTTGAAGATCGGTCCCTGGAAGATCTATTAAAGGGATTAAATGAGCTTCCTGATAAAGTAAAGACTTCCGTTAGAAATAATGGTGGAGGTCACTCCAACCACATTCTTTTTTTCGGAGGGTTGACTTCCGACGGAAAAAATAAGCCGGAAGGACCTCTTTTAGAGGCTATAGAAGAGTCTTTTGGTAGCTTTGAAGAATTTAAAAATAAGTTTGAAGAAGTTGCTAAATCCCACTTCGCTTCCGGATGGGCGTGGCTGGTAAAAAGTGGTAATGATTTAGAAGTTTATTCAACTCGCGGTCACGACAGTCCGATTACCGACGGATATCAACCGCTTTTAAACTTGGATATTTGGGAGCACGCATATTATCTCAAGTATCAAAACAAAAGAGGTGACTATGTAGAAAATTTTTGGAAAGTAGTTGACTGGAAAGAGATTGAAGAAAGATTTGAAGCGTAATGGAAATAAAAAACCCGACATTCTTTTAGATGTCGGGTTTTTATTATGTTATAATTTTTAAAAATTAATGATTAAAATCTTTTAACATGAATTTAGAAGAAAAAATTACAGAATTAGTTGATTCCGTAAAAAAGACTTCAAAATATAAAAATTATAAAAAAGCTAAAAAAGATTTTGAAAATGATCCGGAAGCGGTAAAGATTTTAAAGAATTTTCAAAAAGCAAAAAGCGAACTTGCTATCTTAAAGCAAGGAAATTTTGAGGGAATTAAAGAGCAAGAAAAGAAAGTAAAAGAGCTTGCCGATAAAGTGCTCGCGAAAGATGAAATTCAAAATTACATGAAAAGCCGAAAACAATACAAAGAATTAGTAGAAGAAATAGCAGTATCGATAAGTGAAGGAATAGATTTTCCGATTAAATTACCGGAAAAGAAATCATGTTGTGGTTAACTATTTTATAAGTCAAAGTTTTTATTGTATAATTTAGATGGTAGCGATTAAAAATTAAAGTCGTTACATCGTGGAAAATTATAAAAAATTCATGGGCTCGCGACTGGAAAGAGCTTTTATAACCGCTAAAAGCTTTTTAGAGGAGGATCTAAGCAGAAAAGAAGCAGCAGAGATAATAGGTAGAAGTAGAAGCTGGACTTATGGAGCTTATGAAGATATAAGTCAGGTGCTTGAAGAGGATATTGAAAAGATAGAAGATAAAGGACACAAAAGAGTGGTAAGAGAGATTCAAGAGTGGTTTGCAAAAGGTGACAGAAAGAATAGATTTAGAAAAAGAATTCAAAAAGAAGGATCTTCAAGGTGTATAATTTGCGGAAGATTTTATTCTAAAAATCACTCTTCCGATGAGGTCTGTAAAGAATGTTCGGAGTGGCTTGAAAAGCAAACCGAATTCTCAATTTAATTTACAATAATGATAAAAAATAAACGACTCCATTTTTCAAGAGTCGTTTTTTTGTTCTTTTATCTTTCGCCTTTCTTCTTCCAGTTTTTTTAATTTTTCCTCTCTATCTTTTATCTTGCAAATTATGCTAAATTCTTCTTCCCAGTTAAGCCCTTCAATTTCTTCAAGTATATATTCCAGTCTATTATATGAAGAATTAACTTCTTTCCATTTTTTTCTATTCTCAGCAAGTTTTTCTTTTAAATCTTTATTTTCCGCATCCATCTTTAACACCTCCTGTTTTATACCATACAATTTTTTAAGTTAAATGTAAAACTTTAATTGATAATAGCTTAACATTTTGTATAATTTAAAAGGCAAGTTAGTGTTCTAAAGCATAAATAACCTTTTAAAGATTGTTTTACTGAATGATTAATAAAAAATAAAAGGAGAACACTTTTTTGTATAAAGAGATGAAAAACTTGAAAAAAGATGTGCTGAGCCAAACTTTTTTTAATAGATCCGCTGTTTCGGTAGCCCCTGATCTTTTGGGCAAATATCTGGTCAAGGATTTTGATGGTAAGAAAGAGGCAAAAAAGATTACCGAAGTCGAAGCTTATGACGGCGTAACGGATAAAGCTTGTCACGCAAGTAAAGGAGTTACTAAGCGGACGAAGGTTATGTTCGGGCCACCCGGTTATTGGTATATCTATTTGATATACGGGCTATATAACATGCTTAATGTAGTTACCGGTCCCGGTAAGAAACCCTCTGCGGTTCTAATAAGGGGAGTTGAGGGAATGGACGGTCCGGGAATACTTACCAGAGATTTGAAAATAAAAAAAGAATATTTTGAAAATAAAAAGATAACACCCGAAACCGGACTTTGGATTGAAGATAGGGGAGTAAAAGTAAAAGAGGGTGATATAAAAACAACTGAAAGAATCGGTGTGGATTATGCGGGTGAGTGGGCAAAAAAAGAATGGCGTTTTAAAATATAATCAAAACTTCGTTAGGAAAACAGTAAATTTATTAATTTCATACATTTAAAAATGGAAATATTTTATCAACATTAAAAGAGGAATCTTCCTCTTTTATTTTAATTGAATCTGTTAATTTCAAGTTGTCGATTAATAAATAACTATTTAAAAATATGCAGTGGAGCTTTAAAAATGAATTAGCCAGAAAATTTGTTCACTTGCTTTCTCTTTTTATTTTATTGGTATATTTTTTAGCTGTAGATATATTTAATCCGGATATCGCGCTCGTTATTTTGGTTTTTGTTTTAATAACTTTTCTTGAGTTGGAGTATTTGAGACTTGAATTGGGAGCTAAAATACCTATTTTGAGAGGCTTTTGGAAACACTTAAGAAGAAAAAAAGAGGAAAAAGCGCTTGGATCAGAAATATTTTTCTTAGTCGGAGCAATTTTGGTTTTAGCTGTTTTTGATACTCAAATTGCAGTTGCAGCAATTTTAATGACTACTTTTGGCGACATGGCAGCTGCTCTAATCGGAAGTCGCTTTGGTAAAAATTATCTTTCCTATCCCGAAGACACGGCATGGGAAGGAATTTTAGCTGAATTTTTTGTAAATATAGTAATTGGAATTATAGTGTTTTTCATCTTTCCGGGAGTTTCTTTTTCTAACCTTAATTATTGGATAATTATCTTGGTAATGGCAACGACAGCGACTATTGTTGAGACCTTTGCCGGGAAGATCGATGATAATCTGCTCATACCGGTTTTTTCAGGATTTAATGGACAGATTGCATTGCTTATTTTGGGTTTGTTATAAAGCTTAACTTTAAAAGAGCTAAAGAATGAAAATAGGGTATCCGTGTATAAATTTATCTTTGGATTGTAGAGCTAGTAGAACTTTTAGATTGAAATCTTATTCTGTTGAAAAACTGATAAAGACAGTGAGTGGAAATTTAGATTGTCTGGAGAAAATGATCGATTACAACATAGAAAATAATTTACTTTTTTTAAGAATAACCTCTGATTTAATTCCATTCGCATCTCATGAAATAAATGATTTTGATTGGCAAAGGGAGTTTGAAGACAGATTTGAGGAAATTGGAAAAAAGATTAAAAAGGCTGATATGAGAATAACTATGCATCCGGGTCAGTATACCGTTTTGAATTCTGATAAAGATGCCGTTTTCAGAAAAGCTGTTGATGAATTGAATTATCACGCTGAAGTTTTAAACCTTTTAAAGCTCAGCAAAGAGGCAAAGATAAATATTCATGTCGGTGGTGTTTATAGAGATAAGAAAGCCAGCATAAACAGGTTTATTGATAGATATAAAAAATTACCACAAGATATTAAAGACAGGCTTGTCATAGAAAATGACGAAAAAAGTTATTCCGTTTTTGATTGCCTTCATATTTCAAAAGAAACCGGCATTCCGGTGACTTTTGATAACCTCCACCACACCATTAATAATAAAGGAGAAGATGTTGCTAGCTTATTAAAGGAAGTTTTTAAAACCTGGAAAGAAGATGACGGGTTGCCGATTGTTCATTACAGCTCTCAAAAACCCAAAGAAAGAGAAGGAAGGCACGTAGATCATATTGACGAAGATCATTTTAAAAACTTTTTAGAAAAAACGAATTGCTTGGACTTCGATCTTATTTTGGAAGTTAAGGATAAAGAAAAAAGTGCTCAAAAGGCTTTGAATATAATTGAAAATAAAATAAAATGAGTAAAGAAGTCGAATTAAGAGCTAAAATCAATAATCTTAGAAAGATTAAAGATAAGCTTGACGAATCGGATTTGAAGGCAACCGAAAAAAGATTAATTAAAGATTGCGCTTTTGATAATCCAAAAGGGGAGTTTTATGAAAAAGGGATTATGATTAGGTTGAGAAGCATAGAGGATGATAAGCACCTATTTGCTTATAAAGGACCTTCCGAAATGAAAGAATATAAGGTTAGAGAAGAGATCGAATTAGAGATTTCCGATCCGGAAAAACTAAAGAAAATTTTAGAACAAGTAGGGCTTCAGGTAACTTTCGAGATGGAAAAGATGAGAAAAACTTATCATGGCGATAATTGCACTGTTGAACTTGAAGAATATCCGGTTTTAGGATCTTTCGTGGAGATAGAAGGAGATCCTGCAGACATAGAAAAGATGATAGACAAGCTTGGCATGGAGAGGGATAAGTTTAATAGTCGATCACTGGATTATTATATAAACAAAAAAGAGAAGGAAGTTGGTGAAAAAATTGAATTGAAGTTTAAAAAAAGAGATAATAAAAAATAAAACCTCGGGAGAGGTCCAACCTCTCCCAAACATGATCGGAGAAGAGCTCGGGAGAGGTCCAACCTCTCCCGAGTACAAATGGATATAAATTTATGCATAGAGAAGATTTTTCAATAGGTGATGAACATTTCTATATAGATGTTTATCTTGAAGAAGGTCCTACGAAAATGGATCCCGTTTTTATAGTCTCCGTGGTCGTTGAAAGCGGTGATGAAATTATTAAAGAGAGAGATTTTCAATTTACGTCCGAAGAAGAAACTAAACAGTTTATAGAAGATTTAAAAGAGCAGGAAATAGACCTGCTTTAGCTTTTATTTATGAGTGATACAAACATCACAGAGTCCGAACCCGAACCTCTAAAAAATAAGGAGATAGAAAAGAGGTTGAAAGAACTTCAAAGTTGGAGCCTGTCTTCTGATAGGACAAAAATATCCAGAACCATTGAATTCAATTCGTTCAGTGAAGCTATAAGTTTCGTTAATAATATGGCGGAATTTTCAGAAAAGACGAACCATCATCCCGAATCAATAATTATAAGATTTGATGAAGTTGAGGTTAATTTAACCACTAGTGAGATAAAAGGCTTGTCGGAAAAAGATTTCAGTTTGGCAAAAGAAATTGATTTTATAGCCGAGTGGAAAGTTTATCTTCAAGAATGGTTAAGCTCTACAAAAGTTGTAATAGCGCTTCTTATTTTATTTGGAATTGTTCTATTATGGCGCTATTTCATTTAACACTTATTAAAAAACAACTTTAATTTCTTTTTTAAGTCATTAAAATTTTCATAAGAACAGATTTCTATTTTTTCTGACCCGGAAAACATTGGAGATACTTTTTTTGTTTTTTCAAGATTGTATATTCCTAAAATAGGTTTGCCGCTCTTGATCATTCTTCCAATTTCATACCCAACCCCTAAAGACGGTGCGGTTATCTCAGCAATCACTACATCTGCTTCTTCTAATTTTTTTATATCATAGTCATGTTTTTCTTTAGCTGAGTAGTTACCCTTTTCCAATTTATCATAATTGGCTATATGAGGGTTTACTATTTTTCCGTAGTTTTCCAGATAAGTTACTATTTTTTTATAAAAATTAATTTCTAAGATTCTATTTGTTAGGGAGGCAGCAAAATAAATTTTCATATTTTATTATTTGGTTGATTATCTTAGATTACCATATTTTTTTGTGTTGACAAATTATATAATAATGTTTACAATAAAATCAACATAAGGAGGGATGACAAATGAAAGAAAAAAAGTTTAAGAGAAGAATGGTTAAGCTTGAAGAAGAGCGTGTAGAGATAAGAGGAGAGTTGGAAGAGATGGTAGAGAGATTAAAGCAAGAAGAGGAAAAGTTCTTTCAAACTGAAGAAATGGATTCTTCTTTTTCTTATCCTCCTGGTAGAAAAATTCAACCTATAAAAAAACAAGCAGCAATTCTAAGTGAGAAATTTCCGGAACTCAATTATGAAAAGGGCTCTTTACCTGCTCTACCGGATGCTGCAGAAGGATGGTTGATTTTTCCTAACCCTTTAAAAAATTTTTCTGACTATAGGTCTGCCCTTAAAAATGCATTATCTAAGTTGGGATCCAATAGGGACTTTGTGTGTGGTAGGGAAAAGGAGTTAGGCAAAAAATATATTAAATTAAGTAAAAGATTTGAAAAGCTGTTGATTAAAGAAAAAATAATTACGAGAGGTGATTTTCTACTTGCACCAGCTCAGATTGGTTTAAAATATGTAGGTTGCTCTCCAAGAAGAGCTCGAGCTCTTTTTGAAGATAATGAATATGGGCTAGGCCCTTTCGAAATTGCTATTTTTTTGCTTACCCACTCTGATTGGCTAACAAAAGAAACAGATATTGGAATTGATTGTGCTGGAATGAGGTATGGACCTTATGGACATCGGAGATTTAAAAGTATATTATGCTTTTACTTTTTGGACGATAAGCTTTTACTCAATGACCGATGGGAGGGTTGCCCAGATACACAATTCGGAACTGCTACCGCCTTTTCGGTTTAAAAGAGAGTAGATAAACTCTACTCTCTTTTTTTAGATTTTAAGAGTGTAAATCTAGAAATTATGAATAATAAAATAAAAAACTTAATATTCGATTTAGGAGGAGTTATTGTTTTGTCTGAAGATGTTAATTTTTTGGAATTTGATCATAAATTTTCTCTTCCGGAAGGAACTACTGAAAAAGTGGTAAAGGATTGTTTCAAAAAAAAGGAGGTTAGGAAAGATTTTGATATAGAAAAATATTTTGAAGAGACCTTTTCTCATTTAATGTCCTATGAGAATTATAGTGAGGTAATTAATACTATTTTTGAAAGTGAAAAAATAAATAAAGAGTTAGTGAACTGGATTGAGGAGCGAAGAGATGAGCATATAATTTCGTTACTTACCAACAATACTTCAAGTTTGAATGAAATTTTAGAAGAAAAGTTTGATATAAAATATTTATTTGACTTTATATTCAACTCTGCAGAAATAGGAATAGCGAAACCCAACCCCAAAGTTTATCACTACGTTTTAGAAAATACGAAAACCGACCCGAAAAATTGCGTGTTTGTGGATGATTCCAAAAAAAATGTGCAGGCAGCAAGAAAACTTGGAATAAGGTCAATACTATTTTGTAATAATAATGATTTTTTTCAAAAAATAAGTAAATTAGAAGAATGAAAGTCCCAATCCTGAGATTTGGCTGGTTAGAATATTACTCAAAAAAAAGAAAAGCTATTAAAATTTTAAAATTTTGCTTTGGCGCTCTTTTTCTTCACTCTCGTGCAATTGCTTATTATTTGTTTAACAGTTTGTCATTTGATAATAAGAATACCATTCTTGATATAGGGTCTGGAGACGGTAATTTTGCAAATTGGATTTCTTATCATTCGGGAGCTGAAGTAGTTGGAGTAGAGCGATTAAGTCATAGAGTAAAAATTTCTAAAAAAACAGCTGAAAAGTATGGCACTAATACTCGGTTTATATGCAAAGATATTGAAAAAGAAAAAGTTAATTTTGATTGCAAGTTCGATAAAATTATCATTTTGGATTGCCTGGAACATCTTAGAAATCCTCAATCAATGATAGAAAAAAGTTTCTCTTGGTTGAAGAAAGGAGGGGTGCTTTTTATAAGCACCCCTTATTTCAAGCAGAATAGATTTTTCTTAGACTCTTATCAAGAAGAATTCGCGTACGGGGAAGACCAACATCACTATGATGGGTTTTCTAAAAAACAATTGAATAATTGGCTTAAAGAAGCTGGATTTAAGAAGAATGAGGTTAGGTACACTTTTTACAAAATTTATCAATTTACTTGGGAAATTTCCGAGAAAATGAGAAGAAGCAAGCTATTATATAGTCTTTTTATACCCTTTTTCCACTTGATGTTTGTTTTGGATAGAAAGTTCAAGCCAGGTAATAAAGGGAATGGTTTAATTTGCATTGCTAAAAAATGAATCAAGAAAAACAAAAAATTAGTTTTTTAGTCTGGTTTTTTCCGAAAATTTCGGAAACTTTTGTTCTAAACCAAATAATCGAATTAAAGAAAAGAGGGCATCAGGTCTCTATCTACTCTCTAAAGGATCCAAGAAAAAAATTAGCCAGAGAAGATAAACAGCTTGAAAAAAAAGTTCATGGTTTGGTTGAAAAATACGATTTACTTAAAGATACGGAGTACGGATCTCCAAAAAAGATATTTAATTCGCTGAAAAAGAGAGTTGATGCTGGAGAAATCGATATTGTTTATTTTCAGTTTCCCGGTTTAGTCGGTAAAATTTTAGAATATGGTCATTTGGATTGTCCCGTGGTCTCTTCTTTTCATAATATTCCTCAATTTGATAATAAAGATGACTTATCTGAGAAATGGAGGAAAAAAGTTGAGAAAGTCATTGAAAAATCTGATTTAATTTTGCCTATTTCGAAGTTTGCTGAAAAAGAGTTGATAAGGTTGGGTTGTAAAAAAGAGAGAATGATTATTCATCCGATGGGAATCAATACGAAGATTTTCAAGCCCGGTAAGAAAGCTTACTCTGGCTCCGATATTTTTACCTTTATTATGATCGGGCGATTTGTTGAGAAAAAGGGGTTCATATATGGAATTAGAGCTTTTGCTGAATTAAACTCAAAAACAGACTTTTTATCAGAATTGATAATTGTTGGAGACGGTAAAAGGGAAGAAAAATTAAAAAGAGAGGTTGAAAAGCTTAAACTAAAAAACAAAGTTTTATTTACCGGTAAACTTACCCAGCAAGAGGTTGTCAAAAATATGCAGAAATCTCAGTGTTTAATATGTCCAAGTATTACAACCGAAAAAGGAAAGAGAGAAGGGTTGCCGATAACCATAATGGAAGCTTTAGCTTGCGGGCTACCTGTAATTGCTACTCGACATGCTGCAATACCGGAAATAATAAAAGAGGATAGATTTTTGGCATTAGAAAAAGATGTTTTAGATCTATCTTTCAAAATGAAAAAAGTTGCCGAAAATTATAAAGAAGAAGAAATATTTTTTGCTGACCAAAAAAGAAAATATATAATTGAGAATCATAACATAAAAACTCTTGCTGTGGATTTGGAAAAAATTTTTAAAGATCTTATTTATGAAAAACAAAATTAAAAAGGATATTAAAAAAATTATAAGAAAAAATGAGAAATTATTAGAAGAAGTTTTTTCCATCCTTTTGGTAGGGAGCTTAACCAGGGAGAGTGATAAAATAAATTCAAATAGTGATATAGATTTAATAATTGTTTTCGACTATGAAAATAATATCCCCTCAAAAAAGTTAATAATGATTGAGGACTTAGTCAAGCAATTTAAAAAAGAAATAAACCTTGAAATCTCCTCTGAAGTTTTTACCAAATTTGATCTACTTCAACTTATTTCTCCGATCTTAATGGAAGACTATGTAAGGGATGGAGAGATATTATACGGGCAAGATATCAAAAAAAAGTTTAGAGAAAAATTAGAAAATATTTCTGATTTT
>Ga0207421_10007939_pt1 | contig 11153 bp, 8 predicted proteins | sample SodLakKL_010_SED_4_FD_187542 | JGI IMG/M metagenome (GOLD analysis project Ga0207421, IMG submission 187542) | Alkaline sediment microbial communities from Lake Tanatar, Kulunda Steppe, Russia - 8KL_010_SED (SPAdes) (version 2) | ecosystem: Environmental > Aquatic > Non-marine Saline and...
TAATTGATTTAATTACAGATTATTGCCGCATTTTTTAGCAACAATAACAATTGTTGTATGGGATTTTTATTTTCAATTATAATAGGTTGGTTTTATATATGAGAAAAAAGTTTAAAGGCCTTTTAAAAAACAAAACTATTAAACATGGATGAACACCAAAAAGAGCTATATGAAATGGTGCTAAAAAATTTTTAGGGTGTTGCAATGCGCGAAAACAGGAAAGAAACACAAAAATTAACGTACAGGAATTCAGGTCTTTGAGTTATTTCACTTCGTTCAATACAAGCTTAGAGTCCCTGCCCTGTTTGATAAATTATTTACAAATCAGAGGGGTAAAGAATTATTGGTTTAATCTTATTACACATAAATGCACGCTTTTTTTTGGTTTGGAGGCATATAGATTATTGAGTATCCGGAGGTCGTATTGTGTGTATAATTTAAATTAATACTAAAGATTAATATCGTATAATAAAGTTTTCTTTGCTTAATCCTTTTTTGAAAAACACCAAACCCATATAAAACAGATCCACTGTAACTGATACTTTGTGATGGTCACATATCTCATTCCATGCTTTCTCCATTCCGTTTGACCAATAAATATCATCAATGATCAACAATGAATTATCATCAATATAATCGATCAAAATATTAAAATATTTTATGGTTGCATTTTTAGTATGGTTGGCATCCAAAAAAATTAAATCAGGAGCATCAATATTTTCAAGTACCGGAATTAATAAATTATCAATATCACCGATGTGTAGCCTGATATTTTTAAGCTCCAGTGATTCAAAAATATTATTAGCCATACCGGCTACTTTTGAGTTACCTTCTATTGAATTTACCAGGGCATCTGGCCTGGCTTTGCATAAGTAGGAGGTTGTAATGCCAAAGCTAGTTCCCAGCTCCAAAATATTGTTACATTCAAAATAATCAGCAACTTTATAAAGTAACTTAGCTTGTTTAGAACTTTTTAAGGAATTGCGGGCAATACGGGATATTGTATCTTTTTTTCCTGCAATGCCATTATTTTTCGCACCAAATTCATTAACCGGAATTTTGCTTTTATCAGCTCTGAGCCTCTTGCGGTGATTTTCAATAAACTCGAATTCTGCAGATGATATTTTTTTAAAAATACAGTCTGTAACCAATCTATATACAAATGGTGAATGTATACCATACTTTGAATTAGCTTTAACAAAATGTTTAATGTATGAAAATACAAGGCCGGCAAAACCCCTTTTATATTCCTGCCGTAGTTTTTTTTGGAATAAAACCATTACATTTTTTAAATTTAATAATAAAATTAATGATTTGATTTTATTTTATAGTTAAGTTATTCTTAAAAATTTAACCAATAATAAAAACATTATATAGTAAAATAAGGCAAACAGGTAAAAGTTTTTGCAAAATCACAAAGATATTTATTTAAAAAATTATTAACTTATTAACATAATGACGTTAATAACTAATATTTTGCCTGAATCCCTTATTTAACGGCATATACATAAACTTTTACAAGCTGAATTATAATATTTTAAGCATCCTTTTCCCCTCATAAATATTTCAAAATGATTTTTTAATATATTTGCATCATAGTGATAGTGGAAATATAAGTTGCAATAATAAAGAATATATTTTCATTTTAGCTAAAATTATGTTAAGAAAATTTACATCATACTAAAAAAATATCAGAATAAACAAATTACTTATTTTAATTTAGTGCATATGAAGGTTTATATTATATTATTAGTTAAGATTTTTATGCTTCCATTTTTTCTGGTTTATAGTCAACCGGAAGGTACAGATACGATACAAATAGGTGAGGAAGAGGCTATGGAGGCTGAGAAGTTATATAACGAAGGGGTTGCTTACTTTCACGAAGAAGAATATTCCGGGGCAATGCAAAAATTCAATGAAGCAATTTCCATTCGTGATGATTTTTATCTTGCCTATTATAACCGTGGTTTAACCAAATATAAACAGGAAGATTATTCCGGTGCTATAGAAGATTTTAATCAGACTTTAGAGTTAAAACCGGGCAAGGCTATTGCCTATTACAGTCTTGGCAGGTCTTATCAAAAATTAGGTGAATTGGAAGAAGCTCAAAAAAATTACTCACTTGCCATTGAAAGTGATGAGAGTATATATTTAGCTCATTATTATCATGGCAAAGTTCATTTTTTGCTTGATGATTATGAAAAAGCTATTGATGATTTCAGTAATGTTATAAATATGCGTGCTGATTTTGCGTATGCTTATCATGACAGGGGCAGTGCCAAAGCCAAGATGGGTGATACTACGGGTGCTATTTCCGATTATCAGCAAGCTGCGGTATTAAACCCGTCAATGTATTTTACTTATAATGAGATTGGCAATTTGCTGAAGCAGCAAGAAAAATATGATGATGCACTGGAGTATTTCACTACAGCTTTGAGGATTAACGATTCTGAATACTATCTTCACAGTAACAGGGCTATGGCACTATTTCATCTTGAAAGATATGAAGAAGCCCTGGAAGGCTTTAATAAAGCTATAGAGCTTAATCCTGAATATGTAGCGGCATATAATGGACGGGGAAATGTAAAGTACCGGCTAAACAAATTTGAAGAGGCTGTTGAAGATTACAATAAAGCCATTGAGCTAAAGCCTGGTTTCGGCGAAGCTTATTATAACCGCGGTATATCCAGGGAAATGTTAAGAGACCCTGAAGGTGCAGAAGCAGATTGGAAAAAAGCCGCAGAGTTAGGTGTAAAAAATGCAAAACAATATAATGATTAAAACCAAATATTTTTTGAATTGGCAATCAAAAAATTAATTAACCAAAAAAGCAACAAAAAATCTTGAAAATATGTATTATATAGTAAAACTTTTTTTAATTGGTTTTTTCCTTATTAATTCTTTACAGGGGGTTGCTCAAAATGTTGAATTCACAAGATCGCAATTTCCTGATGACAGGCGAGAGCTTAGAGAAGCCAGGCGGAATTTGCGACAAGGTGACAGGCTTTTCGACATGGGTGGTGGTAAATATAGCCTTGCTTTAAATTATTACCTTAAAGCACAAGAGTTTAACCCGGACAATGCCTGGCTTAACTACAAAATAGGGGTTTGTTATCTTAATTCAATTCATCATAAAAAGGCTATTGAATATTTTGAAGAAGCTGTCAGGCTTAATGTGCCGACACTGGATGTGTATTACAAACTGGGGCGTGCATTTCATCTCAACAAAAAATTTGACAAGGCTATTGATCAATATACTTTTTACCGTCAAAGCTTAACGCCCGGTGAATTGATTCATGAGCGTGAAAAAATTGATAAGAGGATTGCTGAGTGTAATAATGCAAAAGAATTAGTTGAAAACCCTGCAAGGGTATTTATAGATAATGCAGGAAGTAATATCAATTCCAATTATGATGATTACAGCCCTGTTATAAATGCCGACGGAACCAAAATGTTTTTTACATCACGCAGGCCTATAGGTAATAGGCCAAGAACTGACAGAAATGATCATAAGTATTATGAAAATATTTTAAAAACCCGTAAACTCAATGATAGCTGGGAAAATCCCACAGAGATGGGCAGAAGAATAAACAGCCGTTCACATGATGCTACGGCCGGGCTTTCGCATGATGGCAACACATTATTAATATACAGAGGCCGAAGGGGCGGCGACATATTTATTTCCGAATTTGATGGTGAAAGCTGGTCGAGGGCGAGCCAGATTTCTCGTGCAATAAATTCGAATTGCAGGGTATCGAGTGCTACTCTTTCGCCTGATGGCAATACGCTTTACTTTGTCAGCGACCGGGAAGGTGGGTATGGAGAAAAAGACATTTGGTATTCGAATCGCGGTGAAAGAGGAAGATGGAGCGAACCGGTAAACCTTGGATCAACAGTTAATACTGAATACAAAGAAAAAAGCGTATTTATGCATCCCGACGGAAAAACTTTGTATTTTAGCTCGCAAGGCCATAACTCTATGGGTGGATTTGATATTTTTAAAACCCAATACATTGGAGGAAGATGGACAGAGCCCGAAAACCTTGGATATCCAATCAACACCCCAGACGACAATCTTTTCTTTAGCATAACAGAAGACGGGGAAACCGGCTTCTACTCTACCAGGAGAGAAGATGGTTATGGAGGTAGTGATATATATAAAATAACATTCCTCGGGCCCGAAAAACCAATGATAAACACACCGGAACGAAAACTATTATCCAGTGTTGTTATGCCTGCCGATGATATTATAATGGCCGATGAAGTGGAAATTGAAGTAACACCAATGACAATTATCAGGGGAACAATAACTGATAAAGAAACAGAAGAGCCGCTATCTGCCACTATCGAGTTATTTGACAACGAGGAAGACATACTTTTAGCCCAGTTTAGCTCAGATGAAGAAACAGGCGAATACGCAATATCTCTTCCGGGAGGAAAAAATTATGGTATTTCGGTTCAGGCAGAAGACTATATGTTTTACTCCGAAAATATAGATGTAATAGAAAGTAAAGTGCAGAGGGAAATTATAAACAATATCGAATTACAAAAAGTCGAAATAGGAGAAGCAATTGTTTTGGAGAACATATTTTTTGATACGGGTGCATCTACATTAAGGGCAGAATCATATGCCGAATTAGGAGTATTGTATCAAATGATGGTAGATAATCCGAATCTTAAAATAAAAATATCAGGCCACACTGACGATAGAGGCGGATGGGATTTAAACAAAAGATTGTCAGAAGATCGTGCAAGAGCTGTGGTTGAGTTTTTAATAGACAGGGGTATTGATCCTGACCGGCTGGAATACGAAGGGTATGCTTATTCAAAACCGATAGCTTCAAATGAAACCGAAGAAGGAAGACAAAAAAACAGAAGAACGGAATTTGAAATTATTGAAAATTAAATTTTCTAACCTTTTGTTATAACTCACAGATTAATGATTATTAGAAAATAAGACAGCCGTTTTTCAAATAACAGAGACAAGTTACTAATAATTAATTTCTGCACAATATATAAATTATACAATAAATGAGTTATACACTCGCTTTTAATTATGTTGATTAAAAGCTTACTACCATTGTTATATTTTTTCCAAAAAAATTAATTGTGATTTATCCAAAAAGTTTTGAAGAAAAGACCGGATTTGACCGTATCCGTAGTATGTTAAAAGAATACTGCATTAATCAGCTTGGCAGGAAACAAATTGACAGGATGCGGTTTAGGACAAATTTTGAACTGATTTTAAAATTGCTTAATCAAACTGAGGATTTCAGGCAAATTATTATTTCAGGTGAACCTTTTCCTCAATCAAACTATTATGACCCAACTGAGTTATTCAAAAAAATAAAACCCGAAAACACTTATATCGAACCCGAAGAATTAAAAGAATTATGGTTATCGCTCAAAACAATCGATAAAATAATCAATTATTTAAGAAAAACCTGCAAAGATGGTCATCCTTTATATCCTAATCTTTTTAACCTAACTGAAGGTATTAATATAGATAAAGAAATATTTAAAAGAATAGAGAATATCATTGATGAATTTGGTGAGATTCGTGATGCTGCTTCAAAAAAACTTAAAAATATACGAAATGAAAAAGAATCAAGTTTTAAGAAGGCTCAACAAAAAATTGATTTAATACTTAAAGATGTAAAAAAGAAAGGACTAATAAGTGACGATCTTGAACTTACAATACGTAACGGCCGCCAGGTTATTCCGGTTCCGGCAATTCATAAAAAGCTTATTCGTGGTTTTATTCATGACAGTTCGGCAACCGGGCAGACTGTCTTTATTGAGCCGGAGGAGGTTTTTGAGATCAACAATAATATACGCGAGCTCGAATTAGCAGAATGGCAGGAAATTATAGATATTCTAACGAAACTCACCGATTTTTTAAGGCCTCATTTTGAAACACTAAAAAAGGGTTACCGGCTTATGGGTATAGTTGACTCCATTCGTGCTAAAGCTCTTTTAGCTGTTGAAACAGGAAGCATGCGACCTAAGCTTGTCCCCTACCCTGTTTTAAACTGGGTTAAAGCTATCCATCCATTGCTTTATATTTCATACAAGCCCCAAAACAAACATGTAGAACCTTTAAACATTTACCTTGATAAAAACAAACGAATATTAATAATTTCGGGGCCTAACGCAGGTGGAAAATCTGTTTGTCTTAAAACATGCGGATTGGTTCAGTACATGTTGCAATGCGGAATGTTAGTTCCAATGCTAGACTATTCAGAGGCAGGAATATTTAAAAAAATATTTATAGATATTGGCGATGAGCAATCACTCGAGACTGATCTGAGTACGTATAGCTCTCATCTTTACAATATGAAGTTTTTTCTTAAACATGCCAATAACAAAACTTTGTTCTTAATTGATGAGTTTGGCTCGGGCACAGAGCCCCTTATCGGTGGTGCGATAGCAGAGTCGGTATTGGTTAAACTTAATGAATCAAATTCATTAGGTATAATAACTACCCATTATTCAAATTTAAAAGCCATGGGAGGAAAAATACCGGGAATTATCAGCGGTTCGATGCTATTCGACTCTAAAAACATGAAACCGGTTTACCGGCTTAAAACAGGGGTGCCCGGCAGCAGTTTTGCATTTGAAATAGCAAAATCAATAGGTTTTCCTGATGATATTTTAAACAAAGCTGCCGAACTTGCTGGAAGCGAACAAATAAATCTAGACCACCAGATTCAGGATCTGGAGTTCAAAAAAAGCGAGCTGGAGGAGAAGGAAAAACAATTACGCTCAGCTGAATCATTTTTAAACGAAATGATTGATAAATATGAGAATTTATCCGGTGAGTTACAAACGAAAAAAAATGAAATAATTAATGAAGCCCGGCGAGAAGCAAAGCAAATATTGTCAACAACAAATAAAATGATTGAAAGAACAATAAAAGAAATACGTGAATCGAACGCCGAAAAAGAAAAGACAAAACATGTAAGGGCACAACTGGAAGATTATTCAAAACAATTTACTCAAAAACTTCAGGAAGAGAGTCCAAAAAAAGCAATCAAAAAAAAGCCGGAATATGAAAAAGCATCAAATGGTATTTCAATCAAGCAAGGCGATTATGTGAGAATGAAGGGACAAAGCACTATTGGGGAAGTTATTGAAGTGTCAGGAAACCAGGGAGTTATATTATTTGGTGACATTAAAATTAAAGCCGGATTGAATAAGCTGGAAAAAATGAAGGTTAAAAAAGACAAACATGTTCATACTGACACTTCCGGTAAAGTAAAATACAGCTTTGATATAAATAAAAAAGCATCAGAATTTAGCACAGATATTGACCTGCGCGGAAAAAAAGTTGATGAAGCACTTACACTTTTAAGAAGATATATTGATGATGCTATTTTGCTTGGAATTGGTAAAATACGTATCCTTCATGGTACAGGTGAAGGTATATTACGTGAAGCTATAAATAATTATCTGATGACACTGGAAGAAGTTGAAAATGTTAAGCCAGAGCATCCTGACAGAGGAGGTGCGGGAATATCAAAAGTTTATATATCTAAAAAATAAGTGTATGAATAACAGAATCAATATTTAATATACTACCATTCGATAGCACATTTAAGGAAGAAAAATATAAGTCACTGTATGTTATTTCTTTATTTAAAAGGTTTTATTCATCAAAAAGGTTTAATTGGTTTTCTGTAACATACGAATTTTCAGGTTCCAGATCACGATAGCGCTCGACTCTTTTATTAACCAGTGTTTTAATAAACCTTACAGGTGTTGTATTATGAATACGGCAATATTTCTCCAGGGCTTTCCTTTGGTTATCTGTAAATTTAAATGCTATTTTACGATACTTAATCCTTTTTCTTTTTGCTTTTTTAGCAAACTTTTTTTTAGCGGGGTAGGTTCCTGGGTTTGATCCGGCCATATTAATAGTTTGATGATTAACTTTTCAAAAATAATCATTTTATGGAAAATATAGCCTGAATTTTTTCATACAATTTTATCTGTTTTCACTGCGCATAGGTTTCCACACATTGTGCAATGATCTTCTTCACCGCTTTCCGATTCCTGTTTTCTTCTTCTGGCAATTTCAGGGTCCAGGGAATTTTTATAAATTTTTTCCCAGTCAAGATCCCTTCGTGCTTTTGAAACTTCATAGTCTCTTTGCCTGGCTCCGCCAATATTATTAACTACATCTGCACTTTGCGCTGCTATCCTGCTTGCCATCACTCCCTGTTTAACATCATCTGTATCAGGTAAGCACAGGTGTTCTGCGGGAGTTACATAACATAAGAAGTCGGCACCATGTATAGCTGCGATAGCTCCACCAATAGCTCCTACAATATGGTCATAACCGGGAGCCGAATCGGTTGTTAATGGGCCAAGCACATAAAAAGGGGCATCTTTACATGCTTTTTTCATTATTTTCATATTCATTTCTATCTGATCTATAGGCATATGACCCGGGCCTTCGACAATAACCTGTACTCCTCTCTTTCTGGCCCTATCTACCAATTCTCCCAAAACCAGTAGCTCAGCCATTTGTCCCCTGTCGGAAGCATCTTCACCGCATCCGGGCCTAATTCCATCGCCAAGGCTTAGGGTAACATCATGGCGTTCACAAATGTCAAGCAAACGGTCATATTGCTCATACAGGGGGTTTTCGGCTTTATTAAACTTCATCCAGTGTTTCAGTATAGACCCTCCCCTGCTGACAATACCACATACTCTTTCATCATTTTCCAAAAATGAAAGTGATGTTTTTGTAATACCACAGTGTACAGTCATAAAATCAACCCCCGCTTCAGCCTGAAATTCAATCTCATTAAACAATTCTTCAGGGTCAAACTTATTTAGCTCTTTCCCCCGGCGCAACAATCTTGTAGCAACACCATAAATAGGAACTGTGCCAACCATAACAGGAGATTGTTTTAAAATCTGGTGCAGGATCAAATGTAAATCCCCACCGGTAGAAAGGTCCATAATTGAATCAGCACCATATTTAACCGCCACATTTAATTTTTCAATCTCCTCATTAAAGTTACAGTGCTTTTCTGAGGTACCAATATTAGCATTAATTTTTGTTTTAAGGCCATTGCCTATTGCACGGGCAGGGAAACAATGATTGACATTTTTTGGAATAACAACCCTTCCATGGGCAATTTCATTACGCAGCCATTCGCTATTTACATTTTCGGCTTCGGCTACTTCAATCATTTCCCTGGTTATTTGCCCGTTTATGGCATATTGAAGTTGGGTATTCATTATTATTTAATTAACAGTTTATTAATTTCATTAATTCTATTATCAAAATCGTTTGTTTGCATAAAATATCTTACCATAGCAATATTTTTTGCTCCTGCATCAATAACATTTTGAATATTTTCACGAAATATTCCCCCAATAGCAACAACAGGTACACCGGCAAATCCAACAACTTTTTTTAAATTTTCGGTACCAACCGGTTCATCAGGATTTGCTTTGGCATTTGTTGGATATACAGGCCCAAAACCGATATAGTCAGGCTTCTTAGCCAGAGCTTCTTTTGCTTGTTGTATTGAATGCGTGGATAATCCTATTTTCATATCTCCTACTATTTTTCGTGCATCTTCAATTGTTATATCATCCTGACCCAAGTGCAGGTAATCAGCATCACAAATAGCTGCTATATCAGGCCGGTCGTTAATCACAAAAGCTGTTTCAGCACCTTTGGTAATACTCCTGATCTGCTTGGCTATTTTCAGCAACTGCCTGTCACCAAGATGTTTTTCTCGCAATTGAAGCATTTTAACACCATTAGCCACACATTTCTCAGCAATAACTTCATAGGGTAAAACCGGCTTGGTAATTATTATATATAATCCGAAGTTATCCATTATAAAGTGATATATTAAAGTTTTTTGGCAATCAACTCCGCCACTTTTTCACCGGAAAGCAACATACTGCCAAAAATAGGCCCCATTCTATAGCTTCCGCTTACTCCATTTGCAGCCATACCTGATACAAATAATCCGGGAAATATTTCTTTGGTATTTTCAATAGTGGTACGCTCAGCTTCTTCAATAGACAATGAACGCTCGCCAACAACACTACCTGTTTCGGTGTTTAGTTTTACATTATTTTTCCGGGCAACAGTTTGTGCGACCTCACAATCATGGCCTGTACCATCAATAACGGCTTTTGCTGTGATTACAAGCGGATCTACATGCAGCCCCTCACGATGTACAGGGCTCCAGTTTATCACTACACCACTTACCTTATAATTATTAAAAACAACATCTTCAATTGAAGTACAGTTAAATATTTTTGCCCCGGCTTTAGTAGCATGATAAGTAAGCGCAGCCGTAGAATGTACCGAATCAATTGTATAATAGTTGTCTTTATATTTGTTATATTTGATATTAAACTCATCCAGCAGGTATAAAGCCTCCTGTTGAACAATAATTTCATTAAACATCATTGCACCGCCCCACATACCTCCGCCGGGTGCAAGCTTTCTCTCGTATAAAGAAACATTTAAGCCCTTTTTAGCAAGAAAATAAGCAGCTACCAAACCTGAAGGACCACCTCCAACAATAGCAACATCCACAGAAAGACTAGCTTTCAATTTTTTGAAGTAGGAATCTATTATCCCGGAAGAAACAATTTGCTCCATATATCAATTCTTTAAAGTTAATAAACTAAATTATTTTATTGATAATGAAACCGGGAGGATAAGTAATATATTTCAGGCAATTATTTCATATTTTTCTTCCCTACGCAGGTATTAACCTGATCAGGTTAAAGGGTATGATCTCAGCCTGAGAGTTAGGCACCCCCGATTCATTATGGTATGTGCAAATATAAGTATAAATTTTATAAAAACAACAATTGTTTTGATTTACAAACAGACCTGAAAAATTAAAGACCGTATACTAAACTACTATTTAGCAAGGGTTATATTATTACATTCTGACCGTACATTAATGATTTCATATATACTCTGTGTTAAAGTACTTATGGAAATTTTTGTAAATAATCAAACTTATTATACAATAGTTTAAAAACATAATTTTTATTGGTATCTTTAAATCCAAAATAAACATAAACAAATAAACTTTAGCTTTAAATACCGGTAATGATATATTTCTTCTTAGATTTTCACGGTAAATGCAACTTAAAGGGAT
>Ga0207421_10007940_pt1 | contig 11153 bp, 10 predicted proteins | sample SodLakKL_010_SED_4_FD_187542 | JGI IMG/M metagenome (GOLD analysis project Ga0207421, IMG submission 187542) | Alkaline sediment microbial communities from Lake Tanatar, Kulunda Steppe, Russia - 8KL_010_SED (SPAdes) (version 2) | ecosystem: Environmental > Aquatic > Non-marine Saline and...
GCAACGGGAGCCAACCATTCGATGAGGCTCACAGACCGACTGATCAATAAACTACTCGGATGTGTCAAGAACGGTCTGCGAGATGTAGAGCGCGAATGTTGCACTGCGGTTGGATAAGTTTGAGGTTGGTGTGATCACTCACAAAGGGCGCGTATACAGCATTCCGACAGTCTGAGAATCCAAGATAGAATCATTCGCTCTCATGCCAACCGAACCACATGGAGTACTCACGCCGCGACTATCTCCGCCAGTCTACTATCGCCGCGGTCACGGGAGTTGCTGGTGTTTCTCTTCTCTCGGAGCGAAGTGCTGGTGAAGACGAAGATCTTGCGTCCGTTCTGGACCACCGTGTCCCGACACTGCTCAACCGCTACGATGTTCCCGGTGCGGCCGTTGCAGTCATCACCGATGGTGAAGTATCGTGGGCCAACGCATACGGCGACGCTGATCAGGAAACGAACCGCCCAATGACGCCGGACACGCTCTGCCGACCACAGTCGATCACAAAATCACTCACTGCGTGGGGTGTAATGGTACTTGTCGAGCGAGACGAGGTTGGTCTTGATACGCCGATCAGTAAATATATCCCGACTGCAAAACTCCCCGACTCGGATGGGTGGGACGAGGTGACCGTCCGACGGCTCCTCAGTCACACTGCAGGGCTTCCAGAGGGGATATACACGAACTATCCACCCGAGTCGTCGATTCCTTCCTTAGAAGAAGCTGTCCGGGGGAACGCAGGCACGCCGCCAGCACGACCGGAAGACCCTCCCGGAACGACATTCCGATATTCGAATCCCGGGTATGCGCTGCTCGAACTGCTTGTTGAGGAAGTTACCGGACAAGAGTACGCACAGTACATGGGAACCACCGTGTTCGAGCCGCTCGGAATGGACACAGCGACGTTCGATCTGAATGAAGCCCTGCAATCGGGGCTTGCGACCAGCCACGAGCGGTCCGGTGAAGCAGTCGAGCCGTATCGTGAAGCACCGCTGGCCCACGGGATGCTGTATGCGACCGTGGAAGACATCGCTACCTTCGTTGCAGCAGGGATGCCAGCAGCCGACGGACGAGAACCCGGCAGGGACGTGCTGCGTCCCGAGCGTGTTGCGGAACTGCACTCGAAGGAAGTCGAGACGACCGGGTTTTACGGATACGGCTCAGATGCGTATGGGCTTGGTCACCTCGTCGAGACCCTTCCAGACGGGTATCGAGCAGTCTCACACGGGGGACAGGGAACCGGCACGTGGACCTGGTATCACAGCGTCCCGGAAACCGGCGACGGCATCGTGATTCTCACCAACAGTAACCGGAGCCTCCGGTTGATCGCTGGCATACTCACAGAATGGACCGAGAGTCGCGGACTTGGGACAATCTCCCTCGCTCGCACATATTCCCAGGTAGAAACTGCCGGTCGAATTGGAGTAGGCGTTCTCGGAATTGCTGGGGTAGGGCTCACATGGCTTCTCGGCCGCGACGTTCGGAATGGGACAAGAACATTCGCCCCCTTTGCAGACCATTCTCGTCTGAAACGAGGGATCGTTGCAAGCGTAGCGGTTGTCTTACTCGTCTTCTGGTGGGGACTGGCATATCCAGTAGCTGACCTGTTCTTGCCGAGACTTGCTGACTGGCTCGGTGGTTCGCTTTCTTTCGGTGCAATACTCCTGTTCCTGATCGCAGTATTCCCGAAAATGGCCGGAGAGTGAAATTGCTGCTAAGAGAGCGTGCGTATCGGTCACGAAGCTTAGCGGCCAGTAGCCCAGTCTGGTAACGGGCGTGGCGTATCCCGGCCGCGGAGAGAACCCGGACCGAACCAGATCACGAGCGCGAAAGCGACAAGTACAGTCCCGATGTGGACGAACGGATACAGGTCTGAAGCGAATCCCATCGTCTCACCGGTGAAGTTTCCGAAGAAGTGAAAGAGGATGACCGCAAGGACACTCCGGGCAGTATTGTTGTAGACCCAGGTACCGATAATCGCAGTCAGGACGATGCTCGGCAGAAACCACCACAGTTCCGGTTGGAATGTTGTCCCCTCGTAGTAGCCGGACATATAAAAGAGCGGAACGTGCCACAGCGCCCACACAGTCCCCAAAATCAAACTGCTCACGAGTGCGCTCCAGCGTGCCTGGAGTTGATCGAACCAGTAGCCACGGAGCCCGATCTCTTCGATTGCCGGGAACAAGAGTGCGACCGCCAGCAAGAAGAACAACCCGCCTGGGTCAAACAGCCGGTCGGAGCCGATGAACGCCAGTGGTTCGGCCGTGAACCCGGTAACGAGGGCAACGGCAGCCACAACGAGATTGTACGCGGGATAGAACAGCACGATGAGCACCCACCATCGGCCGCTGATCCGACCGACGTCGAGCAGTCGCCGACGAAGATCCGTGAACCCAGCCCGGCCGTGGTTCGCCCACAACAGCACGATCCCAGCCAGGAGAGGACTTGACCCACCGATCAGGAACAACACCACGTTCGGGTGTGTCCAGACCGACGCGTCTGACGTAACCACGGGGAGCCAAAACAGGTACGCCCATCCCAGATACAGAAGCGGAAATCCCCATGGTGCAGTGGCACGTGCGAGTCCGGAAGCACGCTTCACGAACCCTTGGAAACGATATCCACTCATATATAATTTCTCCTGAATATTCACTTGGGCGTATCGTCGATTCTAACAGGCTGGGAAGAATGCGCTCTCAGTAGCGAAAAATCACCCTGTCAAATGTACCCGGATGGTGATTACAACCTGAATCTTGCATACCAGCACGAGTATTATTTCCATCTGGAAGTTTGTTCAGTACTCAGTTCACAGTGCAACTAAGCAGTTAATTCATGAGTGACGGCGTGAAACCAACGATAACCGAGTGCTGCATTGATACTCTGTATCTCGCTTGACGCAGAAAACCTATCACTATTTGAGGATTTCAACAGAGCTGGCTCGCCGGAACCGGGAGACACTTGCCCTCCGGGCGGGAGCCTCGAACGATGTCCGGCCGTTCGCTCCCGGAACCCCGTCGTCCCGATCCGACCGACCCCGTCCGACCGCGGGCGCTCGCGTTGCCCGCCGTCGGCGGCCCGCGAATCGACGAGCGCCGACCGTGGCTCGAGCGTGCCGACGTCGTCGACGCCGTCTCGGTTCCGGGGCTCGACTCCCCGCTGTACCTCGACGGCGACGGGGTCGCGGTGACGACGACCGGCCTGGGGAAAGCCGAGGCGGCGACGACCGTCGCGACCCTCCTCGCGAGCGCGGGGATCGACCTCGACGGGGCGTACGTGCTCTCGGCCGGCGTCGCCGGGGCCGCGCCCGCGCGTGCCGCCCTCGGCTCGGTGTTCCTCGCGGACGTCGTCGTCGACTGGGACCGGAAACACCGGTGGGACCGGGACGACGGCGGGCCGTCTGTCGCGCCCCTCGCCTACGAGCCCGGGGAGTCGGTCCGCCGGCTCGACCCGACACTGGTCGAGGTCGCCGCCGGGACGGCCCGCGGGGCCGAGCTGACCGCCGATCCGGCGGTCGAGGCGTACGCCGACCGGTATCCGGAGGCGGGAGGGGGCGAGCCGACGGTCGGCGTCGGCCCGACGGTCGCCGGCGACGAGTTCTGGCACGGGCCCCGCCACGCCCGGGAGGTCGACGCCCTCTGTGAGCGGTACGGCGTCGAGCCGTACGCGACGACCCAGATGGAAGACTCCGCGACGGCAGCCGCCCTCGACCGCCACGGCCTCCTCGGGCGGTATCTGAGCGTCCGGGCGGTCGCCAACTACGATCGGCCGGCGCCGGACCAGTCCGTCGAGGAGAGCTTCGACGGGACCGAAGAGAGCCTCGCGCTGGCGATCGAGAACGCCGGACGCGTCGGCTGGGCGGTCGTCGAGGGGGTTCTCTCCGCGGATCCACTGGGGCTCGGTGAGGCGTGAACCGTCGGCCGCGGTCGGGTCCCGTCCGACCCTCCAGCGGGCCGTCACGCCGGGTGATCGAGCGCCGCCGGATCGAGACGGTCGTAGCGGACGACGGCGTCGAACTGCTCCATCGCCGAGCCCGCCCCGTCGGCGATCCCACGGTCGTCGCCGAACGTCCGCCGGACGAACCGCTCCGCGACGATCGCCTTGCGCGCGTCGTGGTCCCGCCCGAGTTCGTGCTGTGCGCGCTCGATCAGGAGGGCGCCGGTGACCACCTCGAAGACGTACTCGGTCAGCTCCTTCGCCCCGTGCTGGGCGTCGGCCTCCGTGGCGGTCGAAAGCGCCGCGATCGCCTCCTCGAGCCCCTCTAGCTCCCCGCGGACTGTCTCGGCGAGAGCCACCAGGTGTGGGTGGCTCGCGGCGTCGAGGTGCGCCCGGACGAACGGGAACAGCACCTCGTGAGCGTCCTCGCGCTCGATCGCGCGCAACACGTCGAGTGCGAGGACGTTCGAGGTCCCCTCCCAGATCGGGAGCGCGTGGGCGTCACGGGAGAGCCGGCTGGTGACGAACTCGTTGACGTAGCCGTTCCCACCACGGATCTCCATCGCGTAGGAAGTCGTCTCGAGGGCGACCTGTGCCGTGCAGTGTTTCGAGACGGGGACGAGCAGGCGCATCAGCCGGAACGCCTCGCGGTCGTCGCGGTCGCGTTCGTAGCGGTCGAACCGGCGGGCGGTCTCCATCGCGAACGCCAGGATCGCCTCGTGGTCGACGGCCATCTCCAGGAGATCACGCCGCATCAGCGGGAACTCCGCGATCGGCCGGCCGAACGCCTCGCGGTTCGCGGCGTGGATCGCACTCTCGAGTAGACACCGGCCGACGATGCCGACCGCGCCGACCGCGTTCGTCACCCGCTCCCAGTTCAGCATCGTCGTCATGTACGCGAAGCCGCGTTCGGGCTCGCCGACCAAGTACGCGGTCGTCCCGTCGAACTCGACCTCGCCCGTCGGCACGCTCGTCGTGCCGAGTTTGTCCTTGAGCCGACGATACCGCTGGTCGTTGAGCGTACCGTCGGGCAACACGTGTGGGACCAGAAACATCGAAAGCCCGGCGGTGCCCGCCGGAGCTTCCGGCCGGCGGGCGAGTGCGAGCGTCGCCTGCGCGTCGACGTTCGAACAGAACCACTTCGTCCCGGTGAGCTCGTAGATGCGCGACTCCGGCGGAGCCTCCGTGGCGTCGCCCGAGTTCTCCGGCGGAGCCTCCGTGGCGTCGTCCGAGTCCCCCGGCGGAGCCTCCGTGGCGTCGTCCGAGTCCCCCGGCGGAGCCTCCGTGGCGTCGTCCGAGTCCCCCGGCGGGGACCGGGGCTCGGCGACCGTCTCTATCGCGCCGACGTCGCTGCCGCCCTGTCGTTCGGTCAGGAACATCGCCCCCTCGATGACGTCGTCGTACGCCCGGGCGGTCAGCCCCTCGAGGTACGCCCCGTAGTGGCCGGCCTCGTCGTGGTTCTCGAGTACCAGCGCCGCGCCGGCGGTCATCGACTGTGCACAGACGAGCCCCGTGTCGGCGTACGCGAGCAACAGCTGCAACGTGAGCGTGTGCAGGAGGCCGACTGGCTTCTCGCGGTCCGGGGGCGGACGGAACGCGTCGGCGACGATACCGCTCCCGTAGACCAGCCGTTCGTTCTCCAGCTGTGCCGGGTGGTAGCGGACCTCGTTTGCGGACTCGCCGTCCCTGTCGTGTGTCCGCAGCTCCGGCCCGTGCTCGTCGACGACGTCGGCGTTGTCGGCGATCGTGTCCCCCACGGCGGCGCCGAAGGCGTCGAGTTTCGGCTCGGCCCACGCGAACGCCGCGTCGGGGTAGGCCCGTCTCGCCTCCCGGCGGAGCGGACGGTTCAGCCGCCAGTAGTTGACGTGACGTCCCTCCTCGTAGCGGCCGTAGTCGAACGGGGGCTCGGACATGGGTGAGACACTCTAGCGGGACCGTGCATCAGCGTTCGGGAACGGAAATAAACGGACGGAGGGTTTCGGGGAAAGGGAGGCGATCGACGGCGGATTCCCGTCGGGTCGGGCGAATTTCCGTCGGGTCGAGGGGAGCAGAGCGCGCCCGATCGGTCGGAACGATGGCCGGACGGGGCGAACCGTCGGACGACGACCCACAGAGTGGACACTGACGGCGACGACCGGACGAGACGGGCGCGTTCCAGAGACGTGGGAACGGGCTGGACCCGTTATATGCCGTCTGGTCTATCTCTCGAACGAGATGTCACCCGATACCGCCGGTCGTCGACGCCGACCGGAGACGACCGACGCCCACCTCCGGGCCCGCTTTCGGGTCGAGCCCCGTCCCGAGGGCGGCTGTGCGCTGCTGGCGGCGGGCGAGAGCGGCCACAGCGTCAGACAGAACGTCGTCGACGACGACGGGGAGTGTCGGTGTCTCGCCGAGGCGACGGTGGCCGGCGAGGAGTACCCACAGCTGCTCGGCGGGGAGATCGGCGAGGGCTGTATCTGTCCGATCTTCGACGACTACGACTGCGTGCGGACGATCGAGGGGTTCGACGACGGCGAGTTGATTCTCTCGCTGTCGACGACCGACAGGGCGACGCTCTCGGAGATCGTCGGCGCCCTCCGGGAGGCCGGCGCCGGGGTTCGCCTCGAGCGGATCAGCCAGTCGGAGGGGGGACGCGACGAGCCGGTCCTCGAGCTCGAAGCCAACGGGGTCACCGAGAAACAGCGGGAAGCCGTCCGCGTCGCCGTCGAGAACGGCTACTACGACCGGCCGAGACGGACCGACCTCGGTGGACTCGCCGACGAACTCGACATCTCGAAATCCGCGGTCTCCCAGCGTCTCAGTGCCGTGGAGTCGAAGCTGGTATCGGAGCTGTTCGACACCGTAGAGGGAACTTACGGGTAGCCAGCGCCGGCTCCGGACCCAGTTCGCTCCCCGGCTACCGAACGATCGGGAACTCACCCGAGCGGGCACACAGCGGCGAAACGGCCGGTGAGGTCGCGCTCGCGGTGGCGGCTCACGGGGTGGGGTACTTCAAGGCGTGTATTATCACGACGAACACCGATGGTACAGCCGTGAGTAGCACAGTCCGTGAGAGACGATGCCCACTGATACATCGGCGCCGCTGGATTTCGACGAGGCGTGGGAGACGGACGCGGAGGAGCGACTCGGGACGGTCGAGTACGACACCGAACTCGGCAAGCGACTCGGTCGCGACGCACAACGACTGGCAGCCGGCGAGCTATCCGAAGCGGAGTTTCACGAACGCTACCACGAGGAGGTCATAGCGGAGTTCGGCGTCGACGACCGGCTCGAGACGTGGACGTCGGGCGGCTCGGAGAGCGCGTGGCCGAACACCGACTCGGCCGACGGGGCCGCGGCCGGTGGGGGCGGCGGGGGCGGCGGATCGGGTCCGACACCCGGCGTCCCCGGCGGCGACCCGTCCCGCCGATCGATGCTGAAAACCGCCGGCGTTCTCGGCGCCGCGGCGGTCGGCCTCAGCGGTCTGGAGGGGATGGCCGGCAACGTGGTCGCACAGGACGACGAGGAGGACGACGGCGACGTCCAGATGGGGATGGTGATCGACACCGACGACTGTATCGCCTGTCTCCAGTGTGTCGAAGCCTGTAGCGAGGAGAACAACAACACGGCGGACGCGCTGTGGATGTTCGTCCACCGGTACGTCGAGGACGACTACAGGGACACCGAAGAGTACCTGCCACGTCCGTGTCAACACTGCTCGGACGCACCCTGTGAGGCTGCCTGTCCCGTCGTCGCCCGGTACCAGCGTGAGGACGACGGGATCGTGCTCACCGACTACGACGCCTGTATCGGCTGTCGGTACTGTGAGGTCGCGTGTCCGTACGGCGTCAACTACCTCCAGTGGGGGGAGCCACACGAACTGGAGGAGTTCGACGACCTCCACGACATAGACGAGCCACGCGAGTCCGCCGACGGCCTCCACACCGGTGGCAACCCACCGAAAGGCGTGATGGGCAAGTGCACGTTCTGTGTCCACCGTCAGGACTCCGACGACGAGGAGCTACAGGGGACGACCGCCTGCGAGGAGATTTGCCCGGTCGACGTGATCCACTTCGGCAACATCGAAGACGAGGAGAGCGCGCCGCGTCAGTACCTAGAGGAGCTCGACGAGGACGCCTCCACGTTCCGGCTGCTGGAAGACCGGGGTACCGAACCGAACATCGTCTACGTCGGAAACGAGCCCTCGCCGGACTCGACGCCGGTCGAGGGGCCACGAACCGTCGAGGACATGGACCGGGATCTCACCCGGCAGCGGACCGGGCGATCACCGGTCCAGTACCCCGCCATCGGAGGTGACGACGATGGCAGCTAGGACGGACTACTCCCTCGATCATCTCCGGGGGATCTCAAAGCGGTATCTCGTCGTGGTGGCCGCCCTGGTGGTCGGGGCCTTGCTCACCCTCGAGGCGATCATCCACCAGGTCCAACAGGGGCTGGCGACGACCGACCTGGCACAGCAGGGCACCCAGGCCGGCGCGACCTGGGGGCTGTACATCGGTACGTTCGAGTGGTTCGCCGGCATGGCGGTCGGAACGCTGGCGATAACCGGCTACATCCGGTTCAACGAACTCGATGCCTACGAGATGGTCGCGCGGATCGCCAACATCTGGGCGTTCATCTGTGGCATCAGCGCCGCCTGGCTCATCGTCATCGATCTGGGGACGCCCCACCGGGTGCTGATCGTCCTCAGTCGGTGGCACGAGACGGTGATGCACTCGCCGCTCGCCTGGGACGTGACCTTCGTGACGACGCTTCTAGTGTTCACCGTGACGATGGTCGTCCTCTCCTTGCGGCTCGACTTCCTCCAGATGGACGACGACCTCCCCGTTCACACCTACGCGGTGAAACGCGTCGTGAGCCTCGGCGCGACCGACGCGGAGATCCCGAAACTCGAGTCGATGCGCAAGTGGCTGGGTCTCGGTCTGATCGTATTGGCGTTTACCGCCGGCATGATCCCCGGCTTGCTCATGGGCGTCGTCGGCGGTCAGCCCGGCTACTTCGGCTCCGAGCGCGGGATGGTGTTTCTGGCCGGCGGGCTGGTGACCGGTGCCGCGCTCGTGACCCTGACCGCCGGGCTCCTCCGGCTGCGGTACAGCTGGCGGGATAAGCTCTCGAACTCCGTGATGCGCGGGCTGGGTCAGGCGCTGACGCTGTTTGGCTTCGTCTGGCTGGTCGTGCTGTTCAACGACGTCGTCACCGTCGTCACCGACATGGCGCCGTTTTTCGAACAGCGCATCGGCGACGCGATGATCGCCGGCGAGCTGGCGCCGTTTTTCTGGCTGTCGGTCCTGCTGGTCGCCGCGCCGACGATCGTCCTCGCAGCGGCGAAATACCGGCTCGGGGTGCGCCTCCAGAGCCTCGCCGCGGCGTCGGTCCTGCTCGGCGTCTGGGTGAAATCGAACCTGACGGTCGTCGAGCCGCTTTTGTTCCCGAACCTCCCCGGCTTCACGGGGAGCTACTCGCCGACGCTCGTCGAGTGGGTCATCACGCTCGGGGCGATCGTGATCGCGGCGCTTCTGTTCGTCCTCGCGATCAAGATCGTTCCGCTTGCCAGGGTCTACAAGACGGAGGTGAGCGCCGAATGAGCCTCCCACCGATCGGGATGGTCGTCTTGCTCGTCATCCTCCTGATGCCGGTGTACGTCACGCTGGCCGCGTGGCTGTTCGCCGAGCCACGTGACTTCCGAACGGCGGGGATCGGCATCGTCTACATGGCCGCGATCGCGGTCGCGATGATCGCGTCCACCGCGGCCCTCGGGGTCGGGTTCTGGCTGATCGGGAGCCTCCCGTTCTGAGCCGCCCGGCCGACGCTCCCGGGCCGCGGAAACGAGCGGTGGAGTTTAGCGAGTCGAATTCGAACGCCCGCCATGGACCTCTCCTCTCACGATCGACGGTTCCCACGACCGCCACTCTCCGTCACCGACAGGGCGGGCCGACAGATAACGGTAAAGTCCTACGACGGGGGGCCGGAGCCGCTCGTGGAGATGTACGCGGCGTTCGACGAGCCGGCGACACGGGGGCTGCCGCCACGGACCGACGCGGAGATCCGAGAGTGGGTGAGCCCACACTTAGAAGACGGGTTGAACGTCGTCGCCAGACACGACTGGGAGGTCATCGGACACGCCGCCCTGGTCCCACACGCCGAGACGGCCGAACTCCTCGTGTTCGTCCGGCCGGCCGACCAGTCACTCGGCGTGGGGACACAGCTGATCCGTGGCCTGCTCGGACACGGCCAGGAACACGGCGTCGAGAACGTGTGGCTGTCGGTCACCTGTGACAACCTCCCGCTGATCCGGATCGCGACGGGCATCGGCTTCGAACCGCCGACTCACTCCCGGGTCGAGTTCAGGCTGGAGCGGGGCGTCTAGTCGCCGGCGCCGCCGGTGAGCAATACGGGAGTGTCCGTGTTCATCAGCACGGAGTGTGAGACGCTGCCGAACAGGACCTTGCCACTCGGCGAGCGTTTTCGTCCGCCCATCACGATGACGTCGACATCGTGGTCCACTTCGTTGTCGAGGATCGCCTCGACCGGATCGTTGCGGTCATTTCTCACCTCGTACTCGACGCCGTGCTCGTCGAGATACCCCGTGGCGCGCTGGACCGATTCGACGTCGGTCGCCTTCCGAGATCCCTCGTCCGTCTCCGGGCCGAGGCTGTCGTCGTCGGTGAACACGTACAGAACCAGCGCCTCGACCGACTCGCTTGCGTGTGGGAGGGTCGCGACGCTTTTCGCCTGGGCGACGCTACGCTTCGGATCGTCGTCGACCGGCATCAGAACTCGGTACATACACGACGTTGCGCCCGAGGGGCAAATAAACGTATGGGCGGGTTCTCACGTCCGAGGAGCGGACGTCCCGTCTCGCGGCCGAGACGGCGATTTTCGACGCGGCCGCCTCCGGGGTAGACGGGACGTCGGCGCACGGTCGACGGGGGTATATGAACGGCTGTATTATTCGACCGAACGTTGAGGGACGTACCGACACGAGCATCCGTTATGAACGAGCCACCGGAAGGGGAGACCGAGCTCAGCCTCGAGTGCGACGAGGACACGCCGTGTGAACGGACGCTGTGTGAGACGAAGCGACGCCGGCTGCTCGGAGCGCTGGCGGCCGGTAGCTCGGCGGCGCTCGCCGGCTGTACCGGCTTGCTCGCGGCGCCAGAGGAGTCCTCCGTCCGGGGACACACCAGCCAGCACCGACTCGAGTTCCTGCGGGAGGG
>Ga0207421_10007941_pt1 | contig 11150 bp, 9 predicted proteins | sample SodLakKL_010_SED_4_FD_187542 | JGI IMG/M metagenome (GOLD analysis project Ga0207421, IMG submission 187542) | Alkaline sediment microbial communities from Lake Tanatar, Kulunda Steppe, Russia - 8KL_010_SED (SPAdes) (version 2) | ecosystem: Environmental > Aquatic > Non-marine Saline and...
ACATTGTATCAAGTATATATGGTGAAACAAAGAATTTAATACCTGGCATACCTTTTGTTAATTGCTCTATTATCTTATCCATTGCAATTTCACTAACAGTTACCTTATCCATTACAATTTCCTTATCTATTACTTTTATATTTCTTGACAAATTTAAAAAATTATCCATAGTATCCTCACAATGAACACTTACACTCTCAGCTACTGCTTTGAAGTAAATATTCTCCCCTTCTTCTATACCATCAATTTCGTGATGGACTTGACTTTCCACTTCATCTACAAAATAGGAACGAGTTTCAAAAAAGTCGAGCATATCCTCGTCCATTCCCCATCTAAAGTGGATTAAAGCTCCATGAATATGGTTTACATCAAAAGAAAGGTCATAAGTCGCATCTGCGGAAAGAGCACTACCTTCGGGAATTTTAACTTTTCCTGCAAAATAGTCTACTTCATAATCTACACCTTCGTCATAGCTGCCATCAGCAAAGACGAAAGTATCCTCGACTATATTTATATATCCTGTGTCTTCCCATTTTTCCTCTTCTTCAAATTCAACAGAGGTTGAAACGCTTTCAATCTCTTCCATCTCTTTCATTTGACCTCGAAGAGTCATGCTGCCATCATCAACATCGGCAGCACTCAAGGTTTCAACCTCGAATTTTGTTTCAGCCATCTAAAACGCCTCCTATTTTCTAGTTCTTTTATTGAACGCATTTTTGAAGGTTTTTTTACGCTCCAAAAATTTTTTCAAAAAATCCTTTGAGTCGATTTCTTTTTTGGGAACAGAAATTTTAGCATCGCCCATATTAAGTCACCACATCAAATAGTCCATCATCGTGAATTTGCAACTCGAAAGTACCATTATCTGACTCTTGCTCGCCAGCAAAATCTATATGGAACATAAGATAACTTTCGTCTTCGGTATCTCCTTCTACATAAATGCAAGCGTAATGGGCCGAAATAGTTACTACATCACCAAAGTTTATATCGTTGCAATCGACATTTATAATATTTGAGTCCCTTGTAACATCAACATTTTGCACAACTTGTCTTTCATAATCAGCGTCGTCAATTTCATAGTCGCTTATATCTGATACTACTTCATCAGTTTCGGTGAAACCATATTCCTCACCAAGTAGCATACACTTTGAATTATCCTCAATGTTATCAATGTTATCTAAAAAAGCATTTTTAACGAAATTCGCATAAAGTTCAGCTGTTACTTCCATTATATTCACTCCTTATCTTTTTCTTCTTACCGCCCAACTACTTCTCTGAGGCGTATTAGAATAATTTCGAGTCATTCTTTCCAGTCTAGCTGAAAACTCTTCTAAATTTTGTTGAGCTAAATCTGCTTTTCTATCCTTCTGATAGGCTTTATAAAGGCAATAAGGAATAATTATAGTTTCATATTGCGGAGGCAATTCAGCTGCATCAGTTTCATTCTCCATTAATCTAGGAGTTCGATAGTAGAAAATAAATACACGACTACCTTTAGGAATTTGGCTCAATATAATTTTGTTTTTCCAAATATAATAGCCTTTTTCCTCGCCTTCCAACTGAATGGGTATCGAAGGTATAAACTCGCCATTTATCTTAACTTTAAATACTTTGATACAATTGCCAGGCAAAATATACTCGTTTTCTTCTGTTGGTTCTATAAAAGCTCTCTGCGGTAAATGTTCCGCAGTCTTAGCAACAGTATTCGTCCCTTCATTCAGCCAGTTCTTGAGCTCTTTATCTGACCAGAAGGAAGTATCAGTATCGTGTTCATCTAATATATTCCTTACTCTTTTTATATATTCGGAGAGCATCATATTACCAAATCCTTACTGGACTTTTGTTATTACAGCTCGCAAATTCGGATTGTTTTCGACTTTTTCCTCGAGCAACTTAGCCTTTTCATCATCAGTAGTTCTATAAACGCCTTTCTCAAATTCAGCTCTAAAATACCTTTCGCTATCTGGATAGTCGACGATTATTTTATGGCTACTTCTTTTGGAGCCAAAAATATGCTCGCCCTCAGTTTCATCAACAAAAGTTTCTTTTTCCTCTTCTTTAACCTCTTCAACTTCGTCTTCGCTTTCAGCTTTTTCAACTTCTTTTACAAATTCATCGCTCATAACATTACCCCCTAATTTTTAAGGGGAGGGCAAAACCCTCCCCAAATTTTCCTATTAACCGAGAGCGTTTTCTAACACTCTATGGGTTTTCTCCAGTCTTACTCTAAGAGTCATTTTAGTAATATACTCGTCTAACCACCCATCTCTACTGTTTTCCTGGATATTTCTAGAAAGGGTAGTATTCTTACCAGCATAAGGCATAATATCTATATTCTCCATGTCGAGAATAACTGCCTTATCTTTATACTCCTTCTCGAACATTTGAGTAGTTACGATGTGGAGTCTTCCATGAAAGGACTGATAAGTGTTGATAGCGAGTCCATAAGTTTCCTCGCCGGAACTAGTTTGTATCCGCTCACGAGCAAACTTACTTATCTCAGAACCTACTCTCGGACTGGTAATCATCAGCTTTTCGTCACTACCATACCAGAAAGCGTCTTCTAAGAACGCCTCAAACTTATCCTCTCCGCCATTATCGGCTCGAATATCAGCACTCTCGTACTGGTCTTCTAGGAACTGGAATAAACCTCCCATCGTACGCCTTCTGTTTTCGATGTCGATATTACGCTCACCGAAAAGCAAGGCTTTTTCTACTTCTATGCGATGTTCTACAGCTTTTCTGCGGGTTAGACGAGTTCTCTCGTCTTCGTTGGTTTTCTTAGACTCTTCAAGCTCGTCTAAGGAACCTCCAAAGCTGTGTCTAAAGGTTTGCACATAGTTGTAGTGCCTTGAGGGCTGGGTAGCTCTTGGCTCGGGAGCCAGAGAGTTTTCCTCAAAGGCATTACCCATTCTCATAAGATTAGCTCCGCTATCTAAAGACTGTGGCTCAGTACCTCCAGCGTCTTCCTCATCACCATAAGCTCTTTTAACCTTTAAGGTATCACCATTAATCTCTTCGATTAACATAACCTCTCCGGTATCGGGAGCTTTAATAAGGTCACGCTTGCGGAAAATATTCCCATCGCTAACTTCAAACTCATTGTCACTTTCAGTATCGTCTAAACTTTCTACTGCCTCAGTCCACCAGCCATCTAGTTCGTCGTCAAACCAAACTACTCTGAGGGAGTTAGCAGAAGTTTGTGCGGCTCTTTGGCCAATTACTAAAAATGGTGTAGCGTTCGGTTGCAGCTCAAGTATCTCACTAGCAACGTCAATATCACGACGTTGCATATCTATATCAAACGAAGTTACCGGTGCATTATCCTCTCCACTCCATACAGGCTGACCATCATCATAAGGTCTAGGCATCTTTTCTCACTCCTTATATTAACCTCCAGGATAGAAATAGTCAGCCAAATATACCATTACTCGTATTTCCGAATATATCTTGCTTTATATCATCATCTGATACTCCACGATTGGACTTATTAGAAAAGGTTCTACCTCCAGAGTTGGTGTTAATTCTCGCTCCTCTTTTTTGAGCGGCTATTTCATCATCTTGAGGTTTATTCCTTTCCTGTTTTTTCTTCTCACGACTTTGTTGTGCTCTAGCAAGTCGTCTTTTAGCCTCGTTATAGGCTATTTCAAGATTTTGTCCATTCGGAAAAAGCTCCTGGTAGCGATATATTGGCTTTTCTTTCATAACCTGGAGCATTTTCTTTTTGGTTTCCAAATCTAAGTCTTCCTTTTCCTGTTTAAATTTATTTGTCATATCTTTAATTAGCTGTTGTCTTTTCTTAGCTCTCATTTGTTTTTCCTGGTTAACCCTTTGTTGTTGAGGTTGCTGTTGAGGCTGTTGTTGAGGCTGTGCAGGTTGTTGTCCGGCTTGCTGGAATTGCTGTTGCATACCAGCTTGCTGGGCAACCTGGTTAGCCTGCTGTTGTACTTCCTGTGGTATCTCCTGTTTTAACTGCTCCTGCTCCTGGTTCGACATTTGAGCAACCTTCTTCACACTCTCAACAGGGTTTTTCCAGAAATCACGAAGGAACTTATCGGGGTCTATATCGACATCGGCGTCTTGGCTCTTACCTTTTTCCTGGGGCTGATTATTTACCTGTTGCTGAGATTGTCCCTGGCCTTGATTTTGGCTAACATATTGGCCTGTATTGGGGTCACGAGCAACTTGTTGCCCCTGTCTATTAACAGGTTGTCCAGCTTGTTGCTGGGCCTGTTGTTGCTGGGCCTGTTGTTGCTGGTATCCTCTTTGCGGACGATTGGCATTGAAGTGCCTCCGAAGCTGATTGGCGTAATTCTGCCATTTTTTTAGTTGTTTTTTGAGTTGTTGGTTCTCTTTACGGACTTGGTCAGTTTGAGAAGTTTTGCCAAGCTCTCGTTCATTCTCTTTATAAACATTGACTAGCTGCTCTATAGATGCGTTTTTAGCAAAATTCTCGTCTAAAGTTCCTTTGCCTAATTTTCGGCCTAACTCGTTTAAGGATTTAACCAAATCTTCTTTGGAATTAAATTTGTCGGGGAGTATATCATCTTTCTCTCTATCAGATTGTCCACTTTCTTGACTCTGGGCCTGCTTATCAAGTTCCTCTTCCTCTACCTGTTCTCCCTCCTCGGGGGCAGTATCCTCTTGAGCAACTTGCTCCTCAGCAGGTTCCCCATCGTCTTCGTGGGTCTGACCGGCATTAACCTTCTCCATTAAATCTTTACCGGAAGAAGGCTTGCCTAAAATTTTACTCATTCTTGAGCCTCCTCATAAGCTGTTTTAGGTTTTTGTATAGTCCTATTAATCATTTCAATCATTCCCTGCCAGTAAGCTATTTTAATCGAATTTTTAGGGTCACATTCAACTAACCTATTCTTCAAAATATCTTTCTGCTCTAAAAGATAGTCCTCTAAATGCGACCAACCAGGGGACTGGTAAAGACTGCTTAAAGCAGCTTTTCTATCGTGTTTATTGAGGTCTTCTAGTCGGTCGATTTCTGGCACCCCCTCTTTGTCCAGGCTGCGGTTGTGGTGTACCATCTGTTCTGTATCCTCCAGCTCGTCTATTAGGTCTTTGATACTGGTTTCCACCAATATTTTGCTGAACCGAGCCTGCTGTATTTTGTTGAGGCTGGTTCTCGGGAGCACCACTAATTTGCTGGAAGTATTGCTCTCTGGCAGCCTGCATATCCTCTGCATCTATCAAAAACTTTTGCGGGTTTTCTATATTGAAACTTTCCAGCCATTCAACAACAAGCTGCTCATAATTAATGAATGGCACTTCTGCTTGCAATAAAAAGCTAATCATTTCAGTAAGTTGCTCTCTTCTAACTTCTGGGTTTGTAGCATCATCTACAGTCGACTTAGCAGGCGAGTAGCTGTATTCTCCTATAAGGTAGCCAGGGTCTACTTCTCGCCATTTATACTGCTCTTCGCCGCCTATCCTCACCATTCGCTTATCAGTAATAAACTGCTGGTTATTTAAATCCATCTGGCGGGCTATTCTGCTTATTCCTATTTCGTCAAATAGCCTCATTTTTGCCTCATAACGACCTAAGGCCATTTCTGTCTGCTGACTAACCTCAGTAGCAGTTTGGTCACCCCTAGCACTAGCTCCTCGCATTACTGGAGGGGTGCCTAAAGCGTTTTGAATATGGTTGAGAAGAACTTCCTCTTGAGCGTAAGCACTTTCGGGAACATCGCCCATTTCCATCGGCATTAAATCCTCGAAAGAGTCAACATCAACAACACCATTTGGTCTGCTCACTAAATCATCGTCTTTAATATCGGCCCCTCGACGCCTCAACCACATTTTGTTGATTATCATTGATACATTATCTATCCGCTGATTGTGAATAGTGTTGATTTCTTCCTGGAGTGGTTCTAAAATCTGCACAGCACTTAAACCATAAGGCTCAGATGGCAGAGGGTCATAAGAGGCCATTATAAAGGGTTTTTCCTTGTGCCTCCAATATGGGTTGGGGCCATCATATAAAGCCTGCTGTCGGTTGACTATAATGCTGTGTCTATCGTTTTCCCAGTAATGTAAGAGCTCAATTTCACTCTTGCCTTTTAATCTCTCGTCACTTGACTGTCTATAAGCGTCAAATCGCTTACCTTTTCGGCCAACTGAGCTTAACCTTTTTTCACTACCTCGTTCAGATTGCCGACCATAGTGTGACAATTTATCGAAATCTACCTCGTAAAGCACACCATCGCTCAATTTAGAGAGCTGATGCACTTTTTCTTCCAGTTCATCAAGCGTCACGTGCTCTCTGTGAAAACAACCTCGAGCGTCTTCTAAGTTTTTAGACTCCGGGTCAATCCAGAAATCAAAGAAATCAACATTTCTCACTTCATTATCGTCATAAACAACCTCTTCACTCTCTATATAATCCCAAATGTATCGGCCAGTATATAAGCCAGATTGAGCGTCAATTTCGGGGACTTTTGTCCTTCTCCGAATATAATCAGTTTCATATCGCCAGCCGACCGACATTATACCTGCTGGAAAAATCAGCAGGCTAGTAATGAAATCATAAAACTCACGCTGTATATTTGACTTCTCAAGCTGCTCGTCAACAATACTGGCCGCTACCTTCGCTTTATCTTCATTTGCTATAAAGGACTCTGCATCACCAGCCTCCGGCATCGGCCTAAACTCAATATATGGCCTTTTACCGAAAAATATCGACACCAGTTGTGCTCTGATGGCGTCAATAATCTGGTAAGTCTTCGGAACATGAATATTAGCCCCGGGAGTATCTTGCTCTTCAATATAGCCGACAAAAGTTTCGTACCAGTCAAGAGCCTTATCCTCGTACTCCTCACGAAAGCTCTTATAATACTGGAAAACTTTCAAAAGCTCCTGGGTTATTTCGTCTTTTTTATATTGCCTTCGCTCTAAGTGACCTCGGGGCATCAGTATACCTCCTTAGCGGGGCGGTTCCTGTGGGGCTCCGCCGCCTCCTCCTTGCATAGCCATCATTTCATGCTCTAGCATATTAAGAGCCATAACTGCCTCAGCAGCGATTTCCATTAGCTCTTCCTGGCTCCTACCTTGCAATTCTTGCATAATCGCCATTTTCATATCCTGCTCTCCTCCTCCACCTTGTCCTGGTGGCGGTGGTGGAGCTTGGCCTCCTCCGGGTGGAGCTTGGCCTCCTCCGGGTGGAGCTTGACCTCCCTGTGGTGGTGGGGCTTGTCGTCCTTGCGGTGGGGCTCCTCTTGGCATAATCAAAACCTCCTATTAATATCCAGTAATTTTTGAACGTGGCTTAGTCTTTTTCTCAAAAGTCTTCTTCCTAATTTCTCTTTCTTCTTTAGTTTCTGAGCAGAGCGGCGGCCGGCTCATACAAAAATATCTTAAACTTTCTGGGGCATGGGTAATATCATGTGGTTGGTCAGCTACATCGTCCGGGTTTTTATCATCATGCTGTAAAAGCGGTATATCAGAGCATAATTTTTGTACTGGGCCTTTCAGAAACCTCATTCTTGCCACTAGAGGCGTTTCTTCCGGTTCATCGGATAATGGGTCTTCTATCGGCTTTAAATACTCTCTCACGACTCTCCAGCCCTCAACACGCCGATTATCGGCGGGCCTTAAACCAAAATCGCTCATTCCATTCTCTCTCAAAATCTGTACACCAGGTTTACCGGTTTCTTGCCTTCTATTCCACAAATCTGGCGATGCTACTGTATACGCCAACAATTCTCGTTCAATCGGGCCTGTTTTTTTCTGAATTTCTAATGCTAAATCCGATAACGACAAATTCGGTTTCATAAGCTCTTTATAGCAATAATAAAATCCATGATTGTCGAGAGCGTACCAGAGAACTGCCGACATATCCAAACCATAGTCAATGCTAATAAATCTCTTCCAATAGTCGGGTATTTCAAAGGGCTCAAGTTCATGGACTTCTTCGCTATATTCGGGAAAATATTGTCCTTCGTGTATATTCCAATCGCCTTCAAGAAGGCGTTTCCTCTCTATTTCTGATTGTGCCTCAAGATTTTTACGATAATGCGGGTCTCGGTCTTCCAAAATAATATTGTCGGATAATTTCGCCGGTATGAATATATGCTTTCGAAAAACACCAGGATTGACTTCTACATCGTGAGGCTCCTCTGGAACACCAACATCAACGAATTGCTGCTTAAACCATTGGTGACCGACGCCTCCTGGGTTAGTAGCCAGGGCCATAAAAGGTTTAACACCCTGTACTGTTGCCCTGTTCCTGGTCGCTAAATACATATACTGAAATTTTGTGAACTGAGTTGCCTCGTCAAAGCATATAAAGTCGAACTGCTGGCTCTGATAGTCGTAAACATCGTCTTGCTTTTGCAGATGGTTAAAAACTATAACTGAGTTGTTGAGCGACTCAAAAGTCCATCTACGCTTGGTTCCGTGCCATTTAGCTCCGGGGAAACCATCAAATAGCTCTTTAGACCGCATTATGGCCCCGCCGGCACCCTCTAACTGTCTAAAAGTTCTACGAAAATAGGCTCCATTTGCTCCGGGGAACGTCAAACAGCCGATAAAGAGTGCCATCAGTAAAGCATCGGACTTACCTCCGCCGGCTGCACCCCCATATCCGATTACATCGGCCTCGGGACGTGTGGGAGTGTCGGGTTTATCATCTCTTTTAACCAATTTCGGCTTTTCATCTTCGTTTTTCTCCATATAAACCGGGAAAGCGTAATCTAAGCCGCAAGCCTTTAAAAATCTCAACTGTCTTTTCTGTGGTATCCAATCTATCGAAAAAGACTGCTTAGAACCGGCTTTTTGAGCCGCAGCTTTTCTTTTTTTCTGGTCACGACGCCTTTTCGGCCCTTCTCTAACCATCTACCTCGGCCTCCACATCAATAACCTCTTTATTTTCAACCTCCTGGTTCATTTCGGGAACCTGGAAGTTAATTTCAATATCTCCAGAGTCTTCGTTGTTAATATTGACTTGAGTATGGCTTTCTCGGTACTGAGGAAGGCGTGCTTTCGTTCTGAACATCAAGAGATTGTCGGAATACTTGGTTTTTTCGCCGACTTTCTCTCCTGCATAGTAAATCGGTTCTCTTACACCCTCCACTGCCCTCCGGTCTATTTCTGACAGGAGGAGTTCGTCGAAAAACCTGTCCGACTCTTCCTCTAACTTACAGAAAAGCTCCGCATTTAAAGGAGTTTTAGTGTTTTTGGCATCACCACGCCAGGTTCTTAGCCTTTGCATCGAAATTCCGACTGTAAGAGCGGATTTTAGCACTTTTCCGGTGACTGAAAGCACCGCAAGGTACGCTAATTTCTTTTTATTTGGAAATTTATCCGCATAATCGGCCAAAAGCGACTTATATCGCCTTTTATAAATCTCGAAACGATTAATTCCATCATCATCGGGCCGATTATTCTGCTCTAACTCGAATTTTATTGTATTTTCCAAATCATCTGGCAGCAGTTCTGCCGGTTTTTCCTCTGACATCGCTAAAAACCCCTTCTTTTTACTCCGGTCTTGGCTCTCCTTCTCCTCTTCCCAAACCATATCGTCGCCAATATTCCTTGCAAACCGCATATCTCTGCTCCCTATCCTCAAATTCCTCTTGCATTTCCTCATCAGCCATACAACGAGTCACAAATTCTTCTTGAGTTTCATCGCTACTCGGTCTTGGCACCAAATTTCACCCCTTCTGCATAATTTTCAAAATATAATTTTTAAACGCTTTGACCGAATAGCGGCTGAGCCGGGTTACTCAACCGCCTTCGGTCAAATAAGTGGGATTGAGAGGGGGCAGAATAACTGCCTCAGCAGGGAACTCGGGGGAAACTTGACTGTTGGGGCGTTGCTCGGTCAACAACACCACCAAACTAGAACTAACTCTCCTCTGCTGTCATCAACATAATATCATACCTAAGAGGCATTTTCAACCCTTTCAAGGCCATTCAAAATATATATAGACCTTCTCTACCACTAAAACCCTCACCTCCCGCTAGTAATTCTAGTATACATACTATAATCTAGTATTACTAAAACCCTCTATTATTAGTATACTAACTATATATATTAAGAGAATTACTATAATTACTATGTAATCTATGGTTGTACATAGTTACTCTAAATATACACTTTTTTCTATAAAAAGAGAGTCTGAGAGAAAAACTTTCTTTTTTTAATCAGCCACCCCCTAAAACCGGTCATGGCGTCTTCCTTGATATCATAGGAAACTTGCCATGACCGATTTTCCGTCCCCGTAAACCCGATGCGGGTTTTCCCTATCGGTTAACCCGCTCCCGCTAATAGGCTGTCGTTCCTTGTTGGGTTCCCCCACACTCTTGACTTTTCACTCAATAAGCTACTCACTTTGCCCACAAAACCCACAAAACCACATTTTTAGCAAACATTTTTTCGGTAAAAATATTGTGGTGGGTTGTAATTTTAACTGGGCTCCGGGGGGCATCTGGCCCCGGGGTAGCGGCTTTCCCTCCCTGGCAGCAAGGCAAAGCAGCAAGCTCCTTCCTTCTAAGCTAAGAGCTAAGGCAAGCTAAGCTAAGAGCTAAGGCAAGCTAAGAGCTGGCAGCAAGCGGCAAGTTAAGGCAGCTCCTTCCTTCTATCTAAGGAGTTATTTTAGCTCCTTTTAAGCTGGTTTTTCCGCTGGCTGAGTGCTAAGATCCTAAGATCCTAAGATCCTAAGATCCTAAGATCCTAAGATGCTAAGACACCAAAGCAAACAGCTGTTTGGCTTTCCCTTAGTGATTAGATAAGTTATCTGCCATTTTAGCTTGTTAACTAATTAAGAGAATTATAAATTACTTAAGTTATTTAATTACTTAAGAGTATTAAAGTTAATAGATTATTTAGTTAACTAACTAATAATAGCTTATAAACTACCACAGAGAAAGCCTAAGAGAAAAAAAATCAATTTCCACGACTAAGAGAGAAAAAGAGAGAAAAAAAGAGCTAATCTGATATAATTGACTTTGTCCCTCTTTGTCAGTCTTTAACATTCTCTGAGGACTCCTGTATAATCGAAGGTGCAAAGTCAAAAAAGCCGCTGAGGGGCCGGCTCAAAGGCAGCAATTGAATACAGGCAGCTCAATCATCGTCATCGGAGAGCGGGAAAAAACCTTTTCCGCTGGCCCCTCAAAGCGGCCCGCTCCTCAGGCCCCTT
>Ga0207421_10007942_pt1 | contig 11149 bp, 16 predicted proteins | sample SodLakKL_010_SED_4_FD_187542 | JGI IMG/M metagenome (GOLD analysis project Ga0207421, IMG submission 187542) | Alkaline sediment microbial communities from Lake Tanatar, Kulunda Steppe, Russia - 8KL_010_SED (SPAdes) (version 2) | ecosystem: Environmental > Aquatic > Non-marine Saline and...
TATATCCCATGGTCTGGTGAATCATATATCAATATTACATCATCGTCACGCTGAAACTCTATTATTAGATCGTTCCCGAGACATGGCTCAGACAACTCACCTTCTTTTGAATCCCAGGCTGTGAACCCCGGAAACCCATCAAATGGCATAACATACCGGGAAGGAAGATTCATTATAAAAAACATTTGCAAATCTATCACACCGATTCATCAATTTTGTCGACGCTCTTGTGTGGCACATTGTTGATAGCGAGACGTCTTGCGATTCTACCGGAGTTCCGTTGATCTGAAACTTGGTCGAAGAACGTGTCTCCGTGCCGGTTTCCGACCGCGACGGACTGGGAACGACTCGCAGAGGTGAGTCGGCAGTCCTCACAGATTACGCATGCTGACCCGCGGTGTACGGAGGGTTGCGCGATTCTGAACCTCACGATAGCTGGCCTGCTCGAAGACGCGGACACGCCGTTACAGGATACTCTCGACTACGTCGGCAGGGACGCGCCTGATGAACTCGTGACGGCGCTCCAACCGCTCGCTCGTGGCGACTCACCCGGCACGATGGAAACGTCAGGGTACGTTGTGCATTCGCTACAGACGGTACTCCACGATGGCCTCATCGCGGACAGTGCTAAGGACGCGATTGTGACGGCAGTGAATCGTGGCGGTGATACTGATACGATTGGGGCGATTGCTGGCGCAGTCGCTGGTGCGCGGTTCGGCGCGGCACAGCTTCCGGATCGATGGTTGGGTGCTATCGACGAGAGAGACAAACTCGATGGGTTGGCAACCCAGCTTGCCAACATGAGGTGAGTCTGGGGAAATGTGGTGGTCTGGCTCTGGATGTAGTGTGTTTTAATTCGGTCTATCGCCTACGTTGACGGGATGACTGCCCGTGTCTACTACCATCATCCCGATGATTCTCAATATTCTCTCGCGTATGTCACTCAGGACAGGGATGAGATAACGACATCCGGGCAAGATGCGATTGTTGAGCACTACGACCTCGGTGAGGAGTTCTTTGTACTGTATACGAATCGCGGGGCGAGTGGTACGGTCGATGATCTTGATGATGAATTTGAAGATACGCTTGACGAGATGTCGCCGCAGAACCGAACGATAACGGTGCGATTGCTACAAATCTTCGAGGAGATTATCGAAGAGAAGGAACTGGAAGAGGATACGAAGCTCGAAATTTACAAGCAGATCGAATTAGAGCGGATTCCTGACGCTCTTGCACGCGTTGATTGGACCGGTACCGCCATCGATGTCGCAGGGCAGCTTATGTCTACACTCATTCTGAAACACGCGCTGCCCAACGCGAATCACCGGACATCGATCAGTATGGCTCAATGGTATCTGGAGAGCATCGAAACCGGGTTTTCTTTCCCTGACTTTGCGACCGAAGAGTACGACTGGAAGACGTGGGTCAACGAGCACATTACCGAGTCGAAGCGTCTTCTCACGGTTCGTCGGAATACGACGGCGTTCTCGTTACTCTCTGAGTGGGGGTGTGACACCGTTATGCGGAAGAATGGCATCGAGATCGTTCTTGCAGAGTATGACCTCGATTTCACTCGTTCAGAGGCCTACGCGTACTATGGTGACGTGCATACAGAGCTCTGTACGGACTTCCTCATTGAATCTGTTACCCGTGCTGGACACGACGAACTCATCACTACCGAGGGTATTGGCAAAGCAGAATTCGTCTCGTTCCTCGATGAGGCAGAATAACCGCGTTAGTCCTGGAGGTCCGCGACAGTACGTCCGAGCTCCCGGGCGTGTTCGCTCTGGCTTACGTCGTACCGCTCTTCAATTGAGCGGAGTCGTTCTTGGAACGTCATTGTTGGGCCTCCAGTTGCGTCTACTGTAAGTAAAGCAGTTCCCGCATAAGAACCTTTTCCCAGTCGTTCAAGCAAGAACGAGTCGTCGCTCGGTTGTGTTGAGAAAGAGCATCCAGAGTCCGCTTCCCCACTCGACGAAGTGATGGAGTTTGTATTCAGATTCAGATTCTATGTACGTCCACCGGCCTATGACCCGCTTTTCTCAAACTATGTTTCAAGACGACATTTATCACTGGTGCGATTTAGGATCTATGTACGCTGAGCGGCTATGGAGTCAACAAACGGCGAAAAAATTCAACGAAAGGGCCTGTCGACGCGCGAGGCGCAGGTCCTGTCACGGCTCGCAAGCGAGAACCGGGAGATCATTAGCATTAGTGACCTCGCGGATGTTCTGGATATCCCGCGAAAGTCGGCGAAGGATATGGCGTATGCGCTCAAGGAGAAAGGCTGGTTGGAGCGAGTCGCGCACGGGAAGTACCTGATTCTGCCACTTGCTGCGGGCGAGAACGCTGTGTATACAGCGCACGAGTTCGTGATCGCGTCCATCCTGGTGGAGCCGATGTACGTTGGGTACTGGAGTGCGCTGAACCATCACGGACTGACGGAGCAGGTGCCCCGAACGGTGTACATCGTGACGACAACGCGCGCTCAAGAGCGCGAAATCCACGGGGTGACGTATCGACCCGTGACCGTCACTGAGCAGAAATTCTTCGGCTATCAACCGACTGCGGTCGAGTCGAATCAGGTAAACATTTCGAGTATCGAGAAGACGCTGGTCGATTGCGCCGACCATCCGGAGTTCTGCGGGGGTATCAGCGAGCTTGCGAAGGCGATGCACAACGCTGTCGACATGCGATGTTCGTGGGAGCGAGTCGTCGAGTGCCTGCGACGGGTCGGGAACGGTGCCGCGACGAAACGACTCGTGTATCTCGCCGACCAGTTAGACATTGACCTTCCTGAGTACGACGAGTTCGTCGAGAGCTTCACGACGGGGTATCCGCTGCTCGATCCGACGCGAGAAGCGACGGGAACCCGGGACAGTACGTACCAACTTCGCCTGAACGGGCCTCCCAAATCGGTGCTCCCGGATGAGTTCTCATAATTTCATCCATAGTTACAGAATCGAGTCATACTGTACTAGAGCCACGAGAGCCCGGTGTTCAGTTCCTCCAGGAACGACGGTTGGACTTGTGCGCCGGGTGGAAATGCGAGTTGTTCGCCGTCCCGGTCAAGGATTGTTTCCCGCAGGAACGGGTGCGCTGGATCGAATGACGGGCTGGTACGGATCCGGTAGTCGCTATCGATAGTGAACAGCGCAGCGTCGAACGCGCGGTGGTGCAGTGAGTTCAACACGAAGACGTTCTCTGGGTGTTCTGCGAGATCGGGATGTTGACTCCGTGGGAGGATGTGCGCGAGATCCAGCAGCTCGTCTTCTCGAATGCCAGTCAGGGTGCACGCGTGGTCGTAGCGGTCGAGTGTATCTGCACGGAAGGCGTCGCTCACGGTGATTTCGGACGTTTCGTAGCGGCGAATACGGCCGCTCGAATCGAGGGGTTCGCCGGTCGGCCACTGGGCAACCTCCCCGGTCTGGACCCAGTGCTGCCAGACATCAGGTGCCGCGCTGTCGTCGTTCTGCTGGGCGCGCCCGTGCAGCCACATGACGGGGACGGCGTTGGTGTTGAGTATCGAGAAGTGGAACTGGTAGTTCGGGACCTGCGTCCCGTCCTCAGCACGGTACGCGCGGACTTCGAAGTGGTCGGGAACGCAGAGCCCGCAGAACTCGACGACACCTGATTCCGGTTTGCGGAAAACGAGGACGGGCGGGACGTCCTCGCGCCGCCTGGCCGCGGCGTTGTCGAAGGCGACCTTGATTTTCTGGTTCTGCGCGGACTCATCGTAGGGGTTCGAGGCCTTTGCGTCGCCCCAGTAGCTGATGTAGCCGGCGTTGACGGCGAGCGTGTCCTCCCACGGGTCGTCGTGCTGGGAGATGCCGCTGTCGTTGGAGACGAGTACGAGCGCTGCAGGCGTATCCGACCGATCCGCACCGAGATCACGGATCCCACCCGTGTTTTTGATACCGCTGTCAAGTGGGCCGCGGATCCACCGCAGAAACTGGTCCTCCGAGTTGCGGTAACTCCCAGTATCACGATAGTGTTTCCCGACCCGAAACGCGTGTTGCATGATACCGCGGCATTACGTCTGTCAGTCCATAAATGCCTGCGTGATACGCGCTACTCGTCCGTTTCACCCCGCGGTTCAAGCGGTTCGAACGTTCTGACCTCGTCACCCAGTTGCTCTCGGAAGTCATCAATTGATGTCGCTTGGATGCTTCCTGGCATCGGGCCGTAGTCATCCCAGTCTGGGGTATATCGAACGACGCGCGAGTGAAGCTCCCCGCTTCCGGTTTCGAGGTCGTACTCGTTGAAGACGTGGTGAACGTCGATGACGAGCACCGCTCCGTGTTCGTCGTGTTCGTAGATCGTGTTCCCGGTGACTCTCATCGTTTCTCGTGTTCGGATTGATGCTCTATACCTCTGGATACCAGTAATCAGTTTCCCTGGCCCGAGTCGTTTCGGCTTGACAGCGTTCTATAGAACCGCACACCTCGTTTCCGCACTGGGCAACTACTCGGTCCAGCATGCTTCGATTCGTTCGTCGAGACGAGTGAGTACAGCGGCAAGTACGTCCCGCCATTCGTCAAGGTAGTCCTCGTCTTCACCTGGTGTCGGTGTATCCGATGCTGGGCGGGGTTGCTCGGGTTGCCAGGCATCGATGTGATCGGGAGTGCGACCAGAGACTGGATGGTCACGCCGCGCGGCGTCGAGGAGGGTTGCTCTGCGTTCGAGCGTTCCCGTTCGACCCCGTAGGGTCACATCGTCCCGTCAATACGTTGCGTCGAGAATCGTGAGATCCCGTTCCAGTTGCGGTTCGATTTTCGGGCTTCGACAGTCGAGGTCGAGTTGTTCGTGTTGCCAGTGACGACCGTCTTTCCCGTTCCAAACGCCGTAGACGGTGACCTTCGGGAGTTGAATCACACCGAAAATGATTGCGAGATAGTAGAGTAGTTCAGCAGCCTGCGTCCACGATCCCGTAGACTTCCGCGGAATATCGACAGGGTACTTAACGTGATGTGCCGGCACGCTGGCATCGATGCTCCTCTCGACGAATCCGTAATCATTGCTGAATAGCACCGCTTGCTTCCGGCTGGTCTGATTGAATTCCTTGTACGCAGAAATGATCGCCTCATCACCGGTGTCACACTCGATGACATCGACTGTTCGGTCGGTCCGTAGGCGACGATACTCGTAGAGCCCGAGGAACCCTTCCCGATTGGAGCCGGCTGGCTGGTTATCGAGACGAGCGAATTCCTCCCCGAACGCCTCGGTCAGTTCGTGCGTGTTGTACTGCTTGTAGTGCCAATCCAGTTCTTCCTTGACACCCGTGGCGAGTGCGTACCCGTTCGTTGGTCGTCGATCTCGTTCATCAGTGTCGCCTGTCTCACTGTCGATTCCCAGTACTTCTGGTAGCCGCCATGGCATAATATTGGCATCCATTCCAACGACGACAGGGTCGTTGCCGGCTTCGAGGTCTGCATACCCGTACCGTTGAATGAAGTCTTGGACATCGTCGTGATTAGCAAGTTCAACGTGACCGCTGGCAACCATCGCACGCGTGTACGTCTCTGCGTCTGGCAGGTCATCGAATGCCGGTTCACCGTATTTCGCCGGTATCGAGTCACGGTTGTCCTGATACGTCATCGACCCCTGTGTGAACCGGACCGTCGCCCGTCCATCATCTTCTAACCTGATCTGTACTAACTCACCGATATCTGTACATGGATGTTTCACCGCGATTGATTCGACGCCCTGGTCGTATAGCGCGTTCAACAGCACCACTAATCGCCGCCGTTCAATCTCCATCACAGGACCTCCTTGAAATCGATTAAATCAGTCGCTGTCCGCGGGATTTCGGCGTAGTACTGCCCATAGTACCCTCCTGCTTTCCGGTGGAAGTAGAAGACGTGGTCAGCGTCGAACTTGAATCCCGCTTGGAATGCTATCGCGGACATGAACTTCCGACCCGGGGTCACGTCCACAGCAACCGTGTCTCCCTGATCCCGAGCGGCTTCGATAGTAGACCGGTAAAACCCGATAATACCGTGAAAGTCAGTCTCGTGCTCTAAATCGTGCACCGAGACAGTAGCGTCTCCGCCATACGCATCGATGATGACCTCGAACCGGTCCGTGGCCTCGGCGACGTAATCCGCGACCCCAGGGTTCGATAGAACCCAGATCTCGTCCGGCACGTATCCCTGATCACAGGCAGCCGTCAACGGGTTCAAAATCCCCGGCATCGTAGGGGTGCCGTTGGTCATCCAGATGTTAACCATTAGCCTACGAGAGTCACTCCGGTTTCAATAGTGTTCTCCCACCTGAGAGAACGTTATTGATCGTGGCTTCTCCTTCCAGCATTGTCTCTCAACGGCTTTTGTCGTTCAATATCCTGCTGACGGGTATGTCCTCACACGATATCGAATCCGGATGGACAGTAGAGTGGGCGACAGCCTCGCCGACCGGTGACGAATATCTTGATAATTTGGTCTTGAGTCGTGACCAAGCAATCGAATACGGCGACAAACTGGTGATGTCGCTTCGGGTGGATGGTAGAATGCTTCGAGAACGCGAACTTGATCCCAGAGAACCGTTCATTTGGAAGATCGAAGACGGGGAGTTATTGACGGAGCAGATATCTCGCAGAACATTCGAAGAGGTGGCTAACAGCGAACGAGATGACGCCTGCTATGCGCAACAAGTGCTGCGATCTCGGGCTGAAAGACGGTTGAACCGGTCACGGTAACAGCCGACCATTCTTATAAATATTAATACAATTCGCAGTTATTGGCGACACCCTATTATGATGCAATAATGACTATCTCTGTCGTTGTGTACAAGAAGGAATAATGGATAATTCGGGGGACGGCACTCTCATCGCTGAACACAATTCGATAATATAGACGAATACAAAACCTGATCGCCCCCGTCTCGTCGGGCGGTTTTTGTATATCTTTATATTGTAGATGACCGCATAACCACTCCAGATCACCGATTGTCGAGATCTGATAGATAACTTGTAATGTTATTTTATTTAACTTCTGCTAAGTCATCCGTGTTGGGCTATAGGTGATCCTGAGAAAAACGCTCTCCTTCTGCTATAGAACAGACCGATGGAAGACGCTATCAGAGTATATCATTAGGATAGTAGTGTAGAATTAGTTGTTCTGCTTCTACTCCCAGCAGGTCGAATTTAGTTCAACCTACTGGGGAAAAGCCATCGACGTTTCGTCTTGTTTAGAACTCTACGGACGTTTTGAACCCTAGAAACTTCTTCGTCGATAGCGGACTTCAGCTAATGTTATCCCCGAAAAGAAGGAGTCACAGGAACTCATCAAACGAGTGGTTCTCGTCGCTTTCTTCGGTCTCTGGTTCTTCAGATTCGAGCTCCTTAGTGTCTGTCGCAACGGTTCGTTCAAGAGTATCAATACGGTTTCCTAGCTTGTTCATCTTGCTGAGCACTTTCTCGAAGTCAGATTGGTGGTCGGTTTCGATGTCGAGCACTCCTTTCTGGGCTAGGTGTCGCTCAATGACGTCATCGAAATAGGGATCCAGATACTCTTCTTTCATGTAGTCTGGATCTTCCCATCCACCGAGGGCCGCGATAAATTCGATATTGACTCCCTCTCTGTAGAAGAGGTTGGTTGCAAAATATCGTCGGAAGTCGTGGAATGTCACCTTGAGAAAATCCTCGTCACCGGTTTTGTCAGCTGCCCGTTCCCGTGCGTCCACGATATCATTCTGAAGGGTTCCTTTGGATTTCGGATAGAGGGGGGCTGAAGGTCTGATGTTTTTCCGTTTGCTGTACCGTTCGAGCTCTTCTATTAACGAATTGGGAACCCAGGGTTTTCGCGGTTTCTTACTGTTCTCTTTCCGGGTCTCCTTCCCCCACACGCGCATAAAGGAGATCTCCACACCAGGGCTTCGGGATTTCTGAATCTTATCGAGAGTCACTTCAAGTACCTCCTTTTTTCTCAGAGAGCATTCCGCACCGAGCCGGAATGCAATCTCCGCTCGATCACGGGATGCGCATTCGACCATCGTCTCGCATTCATGCGGCTCCATGAATACTCGATAGCCGTTTGAGTTGGAGTGGGGGACCAGCCGCATCCTTACTGAACCTCTTCCAACTCTTTGATTCGCTCCAAGTCTTTTGTGATTGATTCTACTGATGCATCCTCTCCATATTCGACGAATGCCGCTATCGCCAACGCTCGAACGAAATCGTTGTTGCTGTGTTTGATTAACCGCTCCAGCTGCTCTTTGTTTTCCCGCACGTACTCACTCGGCGGGAGGCTGTCGTCCTGATATCCGGTCATACCCGGATTAGAACAGGGAGGGTAAACTGTACGACGAGGATAAAGCAACTTCACCAGGACAATCTATTTGTACTAGCACCGGAATTCCGGCAGATACACGCTCTAACTACGGAATGTGGTACGATGTATTTCCAACATTCGACGTTATTTTATAAGAAACAGTACAAAGTCAACATCGGAATCAACAATTCTACCCCTGGCTATCTTATTTACGTACAGACGAGGAAAATCTGGTTGTAATGGACGATACTGAGTTTGAACACCTACTACACCGGAGATACGCGCAGGTTGTATTGAAGGTATTACTGGACGCGGAAGGGCACAGTTACGCGTTTAGTGCGCTTCGAGAGGAGGTCAATTCGATCACTTTAGATGACTCACGAGGTGCCACGGAAATGAGTCAAAAAGGGGAATACTCTCCTGCTTCCCTGAGTTCGCTACTTTCAGCGGCAAAGGATACTGGCCTTGTTGAGAAGTATCTCAATGAGGACGGTAAGGTGCGATGGAGTCTGTGTCCTGCACAGTTATCCCAATCTCAGAGAGACGAGATCCGATCCAAGAACAGCACGAACAAGGCACATACGGATACATCCAGTCATGATATTTATCAGCAGTCTCACACCGATTCTTCGTTCCAATAGCGCATTGACTGCTTGGCCTTGGTGAGGCTTTGTGTGTTCTGAAAGCCCATGCGGGAAACCAATCCGTCATATAAGTGTTTTGCTGCTGAAGTGACTTCACCTACGACTCGGCGATTATCCCCCGGGTCGAACGATAGGGTGCGTCATGCAAGAACCGAACGACGACCAGAGGACGATACTCCGCTGGGAAGAGCATATCGAACCGATCCTTGAACATCCGGACATTCGTATCCGAGACAAAGCCATCGTCGCAGTTGCATGGGACGTATTCCCACGACCCACTGAACTTCACCAGGTGAGATTCAGTGACCTAGAAGACGAAGGCGATTACATGACTGTGCGGCTCACCAACCGGCGAGGTCACGACCGAAAACGCATCCTCCCCAAATCAACGTCGTACGTGAGAAAGTTGATCGAAGAGGTACATCCGGTGAACGAACTGCTTGATTCGGACGCTGTCACGCTGGAGAAGGCTGATCCGGAAACACCACTCTGGACAGCGAGGCGGGAGAGTAAGCGCCTCCCCTTGAACCAACTTCACGCCATCCCGAAGGAGGCCAGCGAACGCGCTGATGTCTCGGCAGACGTCACGCTGACCAACATCCGACGGTCACGAGTGTTCTTATTAGCCACCGAATCCGGCCTAAGGGTTGCTACCCTCCGAAGGCTGCTCGGCTGAACAACTCGGGCGCAAGACATTCGCTGACCGAAGCGAACCATAGCAGCGTTGGTGAATCAATTTTCGATCAAATTTTTCAGAGCCAGAATCGGGGCAGCATGCTCAATTGTTTTGACGTTCGGAGTGACGGAATGTCGGTTACTCAGTCGCTTCGACGAACTCCCGAGCTGTGTCCATGACTTTTGCATCACCACCGAGGGTTTCGATCAGGGGTTCGATTTCTTCGACCGCGTCCAGGAGCTCCGGGTTTTCTTTCGCCAGCCGAAGCAACTCTCTTCGTTTCTTGGATTCCTCTTTTTCGAGCTCGTCGACGGCGTCGGGTTCCATCGCCTGGTGACACCAGACGCAGAACGGCTCGTCGCGCGGAGTCTGTTTGTCGCAGCGAGGACACGTAAGCGGCGTCCGGTCTTCTGTCTTCTCCGTCTGTACGTCGAGGCCCTGAAGCTCCGCGTACTGATTGTTCTCGTTCTCGGGCCCGAACTCAGCGATGTATCGACGCGCGTGGTCGGAGGTTGGTTTTCGGCCTTGTCGTTCGTTAATGAACGACTCGTTCGCTCCCTGCTTGGCGAGCCAGTACGTGTTCGACTTCCGGAAGTTAGTTGGCGTGACGGGCTTGTCGATATCAACTCGTCGTCCGGCTTTCTTGAAGCGGCCGAGGAACGTCTGGTAACTCGCGTTATCGTACGCGTCATCGAGGTTGCACCAGAGGAATGCCTCGTCGTCGCCCGATGCGGGATGTTCGCTGAGCCACTGCTGCAAGTAGGGGACACTGTTGATCAGGGTGACCGAGTGTTCCCCTTGTTTCCCGTCGAGACTGATCTGGATTCCGTGGTCAGCATCGTTGACTTGGCCCATCCGGACCTCGTGCATCTCCTCTCCTCGCGGTCCGAGTTCGTGCGCGACTGCGATCAGCGCCTTGTCCCGTGAATTGGTCGTTCCTTCGACGGCCATCTTTTTGGCTTCCTTCCAGTCCAGCATGTCCGACCGGCTGGGCGAGGGATCGTATGAGTTGCTTGTGCCTGTTGGAACCCACGCGAGTGAGTCTGGCACCTCATCGTCAGCCATCTTGAGCGTCCGTTTCCCGAAGATTCGAATGGCAACTCGGTAATCTTGGTTCGTCTCTTCGCTGAACTCCGGGACGCCGCGTTCCCGGTTGATCCACACGACGACATCCTCGGCAGCGTCTCGACTTTCGAGCGCGTCCGCGAGTCCGCCGACCTGCTCCGCCATGATGACGCAATGTCGGAGTAGCTTGAGGTGCCGGTAGTCGGTGTACTTCGAACTCAGTAGGTCGAGCTGCCGACTGAATTCGAGGAGCGCCTCGGCGTCGTCCTCGGAGATCGATGGCGCGTCCTCGTCAGGCTCCTCATCGGCCATACCTGACCGTTTCTTGATGCGTTCTTGGAGGTTCTCGATTTGGTCTCTGGTTCCCATCTCTGCTTATATGTTTTATGTGCTGGGCTTTAACCCTTAGCCCTAAAGCCGGCCCTTGGCTTTTAAAACCATTTGACTCCACCACTGCCAAGAGCGTCCCTTGGAAGCCGTTCCGACTCACCTTC
>Ga0207421_10007943_pt1 | contig 11149 bp, 8 predicted proteins | sample SodLakKL_010_SED_4_FD_187542 | JGI IMG/M metagenome (GOLD analysis project Ga0207421, IMG submission 187542) | Alkaline sediment microbial communities from Lake Tanatar, Kulunda Steppe, Russia - 8KL_010_SED (SPAdes) (version 2) | ecosystem: Environmental > Aquatic > Non-marine Saline and...
ATGTTCGAAGAAGCGATCCGCGATCACAAAAACAGAAAGGACTGACCGAGTCACACAAAAGACTGCCTTTCCTCTGAGGAAAAGCAGTCTTTTTTTTCGTCTTGGCGAAACGTCAATAGCGTTCTTTCAAGGCTTTCTCCATGCGGCGCTTGATGTCTTTTTCTTTCAGGGCGCGCCGCTTGTCGTATTTTTTCTTGCCCTTGGCGAGGGCGATCTCCACTTTGCAGAAACCTTCCTTGATATGGACCTGCAAAGGGACGATGGTGTAGGATTCCCTTTCGGTCTTGCTTTTGAGGCGGATGATCTCTTGTTTGTGGAGGAGGAGCTTGCGCTCCCGAGTCTCTTCGTGGTTGAAGACGTTTCCCTGGCGGTATTTGGCGATGTGCATGTTGATGATGTAGGCTTCGTTCGCCTTGATGCGCACGTAAGAGTCCTGGATGCTCACTTTGCCGGCGCGCACCGATTTGATTTCTGTGCCCTTCAGGACGATGCCCGCCTCGAAAGTGTCTTCGAGTTCATAGAGGTGGCGGGCCTTCTTGTTTCTGGCGATGGTGTGCATCTAATCGCCTCCCGCGAGGACGAAGTCGATCTCGCCTTCGACGATGCTGACACTCCGCACTTGCACGCGTATCGCTTCCCCCATGCGATAGACCTTCTTCTTCCTTCTTCCCACAAGCAAGAGGTGCTCTTCGTCGAAGACATAGTAGTCGTCTGCGAGCTCGGAGATATGGATGAGCCCTTCGATGGTGTTCGCAAGCGAGACATAGATGCCGTGACCCACGACACCGTTGATGTGGCCTTCGAACGTCTCGCCGATTTTATCTTCCATGTATTCGGCCTTTTTCATGTCGGCGACATCGCGCTCGAGGTCGATGGCCTTCCTTTCCCTGACGCTTGCGTATTCGGCGATCATGGGCAGGCGTTTCTCGTAGCGTTTCGCCGTCTTCAACGTGTCTCTTCCGTGCAGGAAGTATTCGCGCAGAAGGCGGTGCACGATGAGGTCGGGATAGCGCCTGATGGGCGAGGTGAAGTGGGTGTAGTGGTCAAAAGCGAGGCCGAAATGGCCGAGGGATTTCTCGTGATAGACCGCCTTTTGCATCGAGCGGAGCATCATCATGTTGATGCCTTTTTCGCCGGCGGTGTCTTCGACCTTCTGGAGGAGCTTCTGCAGTTCCTTGTGGGTGATGGCCTTCTTGCCTTTCACGCCGAAGCCGAGGGCGTTCGCCACGGTGAGGAGCTGTTCGAGTTTTTCCTCTTTCGGCTCTTCATGCACCCGGTAGAGGAAAGGGAGTTCCGTCCAATAGACATGCCGGGCGACAACCTTGTTCGCCACCAGCATGAACTCCTCGATGAAACGTTCGCTCTCGCCTCTTTCCTGCAAGGTGACACCGATCGCTTTGCCCGCATCATCGAGCGTGATCTCCGCCTCGTCGGTCTCGAAATGAAGGCTTCCCTTCTTCGTGCGTTGTTCTCTGAGGATACGGGCGAGTTCTTCCATGGCTTCGATCATGGGAAGAAGGTTCTCTCGCTTCTTCTTCGTTTCTTCGTCACCGGCGAGGATGCGATTCACCTCTTTATAGGTGAGACGCGCTTTGGAGCGGATGATGCTTTCATGGATCTCATGATCGATGATCTTTCCCTTGGTGTCGATTCTCATGAAAAGCGAAAGCGCGTAACGGTCACGGCCGGGCATGAGTGAGCAGAGGTTGTTGGAAAGATTCTTTGGCAACATCGGGATGACCCTGTCGACAAGATAGATGCTCGTGCCGCGCTTGAAGGCCTCCTGGTCGAGTTCGCTTCCCTCTTGGACGTAGTGGCTCACATCGGCGATGTGCACCCCGAGGAAGAAGGTGGCATCATCGAGTTTTTCCACTTCGACGGCATCGTCGAAGTCCTTCGCATCGGCACCATCGATCGTGACGACGGGGCGCGAACGGAAATCCTTCCTTCTACCTTTGTCTTCCGTGTCGATTTCGGGGAAGCTTTTCGCTTCGGCAAGGACGCTTCTAGGGAATTCCTCCTCGATGCCGTGTTTCAACACCTTGCTTGTGATATCGACGCCGGGGGCCGTTTTTTCTCCGACGATCCTTTCGACCTTGCAGACCATGCGCTTGTCCTCGAAGGCGTAAGAAAGGATGCGGGCGCGGACCTTGTCGTCGACTTTCGCATCGTTCAGATGCGTCTTCGGGACGAGAATCTCCATCTTCAGGCTTCGCTCATCGGGCAAAAGACGGTATTCCTCCCCCTTTTTCGCGATGGTCCCCACGAGATGGGTGTAGTTCCTCTCGAGTATCCGCTCGATTACGCCCTCTTTTTTGAAACCTTTGGGGCTTCTTCTCACCCTGACGAGCACGCGGTCGTTGTGCATGGCGTTATTCATGTTCTCTTTCGCGATGTAGATGTCGTCTTCGTCCGCTTCTTCCGCAAGCAGGAAGCCGAAGCCCTTCTTCTTCACTTGGAGCACGCCCTTGGCGTAGTCGCTGTATTCGATGAGGGTGTATTCGTTCTTTTTGTTGGGCACGATGCGGGCTTCCTCTTCGAGCTCGTTCACAATCTTCGCGAGCGTCTTGTAGTCTTCGGCGCTAGTGAAACCGAGCGCTTCGCTCAAAGCGCGGATGGAATATTTCTTGCCGTTTTGCTTTCTGAGGAACGTGAGTATTTTCTCTCTCATGACGATGCCTCCGTTTAAGAAAAAAAGAACACCTTTCAGTGTCCTTAGACCATCGCGATGATCGCCAAGGCGATGAACACAATGGAAGTCCCGAGGGTGGCGCGACTCAAGAAGAGCTCCATGCCGCGTTCCTTCTGGTGACTGAAGAGCTCGGACTTTTCACCACTGAATGCGTTTGCGGCGTTGTCCTTGGACGTCTGGATGACGACCAGTGTGATGAGGAAGATGGCCGCTACCAACAACAATATATCAATCGCGCGCATAAAATGAACCTCCTGGAAGAAAAGAATCTAGGATACTTCGGAAGGCCGCGAAAAGCGACCAATACACATTATAGGGGGAAACCGCCGGAAAATCAAGAGGGGAAGGATTTTTTCCTTCCCAGTGAAGAAAGCTCCCGCGCTCCCTCGAAGGAAAGCGCGGGAGCTTGAAATTCAGCGGAGGTTGTAGAAGACCTTGCCGCCTTTGAAAACGGCCGCATCTTGGAGGTCGTCCTCGATCCGGAGAAGCTGGTTGTATTTCGCGGTGCGATCGGTCCTGGAGAGCGATCCCGTCTTGATCTGGCCGGTATTCGCCGCGACGGCGATATCGGCGATCGTGGAATCCTCGGTCTCGCCGCTTCTATGCGAGATGACGGCGGTATAACCCGCGCGTTTGGCCATCTCGATCGCTTCGAAGGTCTCACTCAGGGTGCCGATCTGGTTCACCTTGATGAGGATGCTGTTGGTGATGCCTTCATCGATGGCTTTTTGCAGTTTCGCGGTGTTCGTGACGAGAAGGTCGTCGCCGACGAGCTGGATCTTTTTACCGAGTTTCTCGGTGAGGATCTTCCAGCCTTCCCAGTCGTTCTCGTCAAGGCCGTCCTCGAGGCTCACGATGGGATATTTCTCCGCGAGGTCCTCATAGATCTTGGTGAGTTCGGCGGCGGTCACTTCGCGGCCGCCTTCGCCTTCCAACACATAGAGACCCTTGTCTTTGTCGAAGAATTCGCTCGCGGCCACATCCATCGCGAAGACGATGTCGTCGCCGGCAATGTAACCCGCCTTCGCAATCGCTTCCATGATGACTTCCAAGGCTTCCTCGTTGGACTTCAGATCGGGGGCGAAGCCGCCTTCGTCACCGACGGCGGTGTTGTAGCCCTTGGCTTGCAGGACCTTCTTCAAGGCGTGGAAGATCTCGCTTCCCATGCGGAGGGCTTCCTTGAAAGAGTTCGCACCCACGGGCATGATCATGAACTCCTGGAAGTCGACGTTGTTGTCGGCGTGGCTGCCGCCGTTCAGAATGTTCATCATCGGGGTGGGGAGTTCTCTCGCCGCGAAACCGCCCAAATAGCGATAAAGCGGCAATCCTGTGAATTCGGCGGCCGCACGGGCGGCGGCCATGGAAACGCCCAAGATGGCGTTCGCGCCGAGCTTGCCTTTGTTCTTGGTGCCATCAAGCTCGATCAGGGTGTTGTCGATGAGGAGCTGTTCGGTGACATCGAGGCCGATGAGTTCGGGGGCGATGACCTCGTTCACGTTGTCGACGGCCTTCGTGACACCTTTGCCGTTGTAGCGGGACTTGTCGTTGTCACGGAGTTCGACCGCCTCGTGTTCCCCGGTGGAGGCGCCGCTCGGGACCAAGGCTCTGCCGAAAGCGCCGGAATCGGTGCGGACTTCGACCTCGATGGTCGGGTTTCCGCGGGAGTCGAGTACTTCTCGGGCATACACGTCGTTGATATAGGGCATGTTCATCTCTCCTTCGGATTCTTTTTTCGTTCTATGGAATGAAGCGTTCGGGGTCATTCTTCGATGAGGCTCTTTCCCGTCATCTTCGGGGGTTTTTCGACATCGAGATAGGCAAGCATCGTCGGGGCGATGTCACCGAGGATGCCGTCGGAACGGAGTTTCACAGACTTGTCGGTGATGATGATGGGGACAACACTTTCCGTGTGGGCGGTGTGGATGCCGCCTTCGGTATCCAACATCTTCTCGGCGTTGCCGTGATCGGCCGTGACGATGGCCACGCCGCCTTTTTGCAGGGTTTTCTCCACGACTTTCCCCACACATCCGTCCACCGTCTCGACGGCCTTCACGGTCGCTTGGATATCACCCGTGTGGCCGACCATGTCGCAGTTGGCGTAATTCAGGATGACGGTGTCCAATTCGTCTTCTTCGAGTTCTTCGAGCACCCTTCTTGTGACCTCATGGGCGCTCATCTCGGGCTGCATGTCGTAGGTCGCGACTTTGGGGGAGTCGATGAGGATCCGTTTCGCGTTCTTGATCTCGCGGTCGGTGCCGCCGTCGAAGAAGAACGTGACATGGGCGTACTTTTCGGTCTCGGCGATGCGGAGCTGTTTCAGACCCGCTTCACTCACGGTGTCGCCGAAGAGGTCTTCGAGTTTTTGCAGGTCGAAGGCGATCGAGCCTTTTACATCTTCCGAATAGTGCATGGTGGAGACATAGTGGAGGTTCTTGAGGGTCTTCTTGTGCTCAAGACCCGACTTCTCGGGATTCGAAAGCGAGACGGAAAGCTCAATGGCGCGGTCGGGCCGGAAGTTCATGAAGATGCAGGCGTCATCGTCTTCGATTGTGCCTGCGGAATCCACGTTGAAGGGGACGACGAACTCATCCGTCGCATCTTCCTCATAGGATCTTTCCACACCCGCTTTGGCGGTGTCGGCCCGGCGGCCCTTGGCTTCTGTGAGGATGTCGTAGGCCTTTTGGATCCTCTCCCAGTTCTTGTCGCGGTCCATCGCATAGTAGCGACCGTGGACGCTCGCGAGCGAGCCCTTGCCGATCTCTTCCATGTAGTCTTCGAGTTCGGCGATATAGGTCAAGGCCGACTTCGGGGGGACGTCCCTTCCGTCCAAGAAGGCATGCACATAGACTTTTTCGATTGCCTCCGCTTTCGCGAAATCGAGCATGGCTTTGAAATGGTCGATATGCGAATGCACGCCGCCGTCACTCAAAAGCCCCATGATGTGGAGCTTGGAATCGTTCTTCTTCACATGGCGCAAAGCGTTCTTGTAGAGAGCGTTTTGGAAGAAGGAGCCATCCTCGATGGCTTTGTGGATGCGGGTCAAGGACTGATAGACCACGCGGCCGGCACCGAGGTTCAAGTGGCCGACTTCGCTGTTTCCCATCTGGCCTTCGGGAAGTCCCACGGCCATGCCGCTCGCCTGCAAAGAGTCCGAGGGGTAGGCTTTCATGAGCTCGTCAAGGTTTGGTGTCTTCGCCAGGCTGACGGCATTGCCTTCCCCTTCTTCGGCGAGGCCGAGACCGTCCATGACGATGAGGACGACAGGTCTTGTCATACATATCACCTTCCGGGATGATTATAACAGTTTTTCAGGCCGATGAACAGATATTCACCCTCTCCGTAAGCGTTTACTTGTTTCAGATTTCCGTTTCTTTTCCGAAGGGGCTTTTGTATAATGGACTTGAACCGGAAGGAAGATTTCTTATGGCGGACACTTTGCTTCAGAGATTCCATGGCTATTTCCACTCCCGCAGGCGGCGCAAGGTGGAAAACTATGCGCTCCCCGACCTTTTTACGTTGTTTTCGTTGCCAAAACATGCCCACACCCCCACCGTGGAAGGCGAAGTGCTCGTCAACCCTTATGTCTTTTTCTACCATCTCTTCGATCACATCCTCGACAAGGGAGCCGACATTGAGGAAAAGACACCGCTTTCGGCGCTGCCGGGTGAGACCGGCCAAAACGGTGCATGGCTCGAAAGAAGCGTCATCTATTCGAGCCTCGTCCGGACCTCGGCTTCCTGGGACAGCGATAGAAACGGCCGGCTCGAAGTGAAGAATCTCCACGGTGAGGACGAGACGGGATCATTTTTGAAGATGGTCGCTCTGCTTCCGTTCTTGCAACGGATGGGGGTGGACACACTCTATCTCCTCCCCGTCATGGAACACGGGAGAAGACATTCCAAAGGCGATGCCGGAAGCCCCTACAGTGTCATCGACTTCTTCCGTCTGGATCCCTCTTTGAAAGAGAGCCTCACGGGCGAGGATTTCACGATCGACGAGGAATTCCGCGCCTTGGTCGATGCCGCGCATGCACTGGGCATCCGCGTACTCATCGACATCATCCCCCGCACAAACGGCCTCGAGAGCCGTTTGATGAGGGAACATCCCGAATGGTTCTATTGGATCAAAAAGTCCGAGGAGCCCTTCTATCGTGCACCGGAAGTCCCCGGCGTCGCGCCCTTGGCCCTGCCTGAGCATGAGAATCTGGCGCAAGTCTATCAAAGCGAGGATGTGAAACGCCATCTCGGCATGTTCCGTTTCGATCCGAAGACTCTTCATCCGGAGCGTTTCGCTACAATCAAGGACGAAGAGGACATCCTCGCCGCGATCGAGAGGGAGTTCGACCTCACCGTCGCTCCGGCCTTCTCGGACCGCATCAACGATCCGCAACCCCCCTGGGACGATGTGACGTTCTTGCGGCTGTATCTCGACCACCCCAAGAAAGCAAAGATGCATCTCGAAGGGAAAGACAAGCCGCCCTACATCCTTTTTGACACCATCAAGGCGAACCTCCATCCCGGGACAGAAAAAAACGAAGAGCTCTGGGACCTCCTCGCCGACATTCTGCCCCACTACCAAAGATCCTATGGGATCGACGGGGCGCGCATCGACATGGGACACGCCCTCCCTTCCGACCTTTTGGAACGGATTATCAAACGTGCACGAGCGATCGATCCCGACTTCGGTCTCATCGCCGAGGAATTGGACCCGGGAAACGCCGCCATAAGCCAAAAGAAAGGCTACAACATCATGACGGGAAACGGCTTCTACGCCTTGACCCGACCCTTCACGGGCGATACGACCCGTTTCATCGAGGATCTCGCCAAGCGGGAGATCCCCTTCTTCGCCGCCGCCGAGACCCATGACACCCCGCGGCTTGCGGCAAGAGAGGGCGGCGAGCCTTTCGCCTTCAACATGGTCGCGCTTTGTTATTTCCTCCCGAACGCCGTCCCCTTCATAAACAGCGGCCTCGAGGTCTTGGAAAAGCAGGCGATGAATCTCGGCCTCGATGCGAGCGATAGGGAAAGGAGACGTCTTCCTCTATCCGACCCCCTCTATGGGAAACTCGCCCTCTTCGACCACTACGCCCTCCACTACAAGAGTGAAAGGCGCCATGTGATTCCCGCCATCTTGAAGACGCTCGCCCCTTTGCGGAAAGCATGGCTCGATTGCATTATGGATCCCGAGCGTTTCTTCTTTCTCCCTTTGGATCCCCCTCATGTCGTGGGCTTCGCTTACGGGAAAGAAGACGGCCGGATGCTTTTTGTCTTTTCCAACCTCGATTGCGCCCACGAAGTCTGGCAATACCCCGATATCGGCCCCTTGCGCCAAAGGACTGCCAATCACAATCGCCGGGGAGAACTCCTTTTTTCCACCCATGAAAGACCCCGTGCCTTCACGCAGTTTCTCGAAGGGAACGTCCTCGACATCCATCTCGGACCGGGGGAAATCAAGATTATCGAGATTGCCTGATAAGCCCCAACAAAAAAAGATGTCGGAAAATCCGACATCTTTTTCATCTACCACTCGGCACTCTCCGACAATGACTGGTGCAAATACGGTGTCAACCGCCGAAGAAGATACAACGTGGCCGCGATCTGCACGGGCCAGAGGAAAGGCAGACGGACGAAACGGGCCAGAGCCCACACTTGCGCCATGAACCCCACGGTGGGATCGGCCGTCCCGATCCCGAGGATATAAAGCTGCACGGAATCAAGCAACATCGTCACGACGGAGAGCACGACGACAAAAAGCGAAAAACGCTTGAGTCCGGGCTTCGTCTGACCATGAAAGATCAATCCCGCAACGCCGCCCCAAAGCATCGCCGAAAGGGTGAAAAGCGTGGGGAAGCTCACACCGAAAGGCGAAAAGAGCACATAGAGGATGTCCGTCAAGGCGCCGATGAGAAAGCCGAAATAGGGACCGAGCACGATACCGCCGAACATGAAGACGACCATCTCGAGACGGATCGTGAACGAAGCCCCCGTGAAATGGAGGGGGATGTCCGAGATGAGTTTCATCACCGTGGCGATGGCGACGAGCATGGAGGCGACAAGCACCTTGCGCAAATCGAAAGCGGATCTTTCCAAACAAAAAACCTCCCCGGATGCATATTTCGAGAGGTCCGTGAACAATACTCCGAGAAAACCAAAGTAAGGTCAGCGGACGCGCTCCGCCGACGCCACGTGGAAACGTGTTCGTCCACACCCTACATCCCATGGTGCGGCACTTGACGCGGCAGAGCTACTCTGACAGATTCCATTGTATCAGTTTCTCTATGATTTTCAAGGCTAACGCGAGAAATCGATGGGACTTCTCCCGTTTTCTTCCAAGAAGGCGTTCGCGCGGGAGAAATGCCGGCATCCGAAGAAGGAATCGTGCGCCGAGAGCGGCGAAGGATGACTCGCTTCCAACACGAGATGCTTCGGATTCGTGATGAGCCGCTTCTTCTTTCGCGCATGCGCTCCCCAAAGGAGGAAGACCAGAGGTGATTCATGTTCGTCCAGGGCGCGGATCACTTCATCCGTGAAACGCTCCCAACCGAGCCTTTCATGGGAGGCCGGGCGGGATTTCTCCACGGTGAGGGTCGTGTTCAAGAGGAGGACGCCCTGTTTCGCCCAACCGGTGAGATCGCCCGAATCCTTCCTTGTGACACCGAGGTCGCTTTCTATTTCCTTGTGGATGTTTTGCAGGGAAGGGGGGATGGAAATCCCTTTTGGCACGCTGAAAGAAAGACCCATGGCCTGCCTTGGCTGATGATAGGGATCCTGGCCCAGGATGACGATTTTCACCTCGTCGTAGGGGGTCAGCTCCAACGCCTTGAAGATGTCCTTTTTGGGCGGATAGACGACCCGTTCCCGATAGAGCGCGTTCACCTTGTCGATGAGGTCGCGGAAACAGTCGCTGTGTTTGATGTCGGCGAGTTTCAGCTTCCAGGTCGACATGGAGTCACTCCCTTCAAGAAAAACCCCCGCCCAAAGACGGGGGTTTTGTCATGGGTCATTCGTTCTCGATCACGGCTTGGGCCGCGGCGACGATGGCCAGGGGAATCCGGAAGGGCGAGCAGGAGACATAGTCCAACTCCGCCTTGTGGAAGAACTTGACGCTTGCCGGGTCGCCCCCGTGTTCGCCGCAGATGCCGACGATGAGTTTTTCGTTGGCGCCTTTGCCGCGTTTCGTGGCGATCTCGACGAGTTCGCCGACACCCCGTTGGTCGACCGAGATGAAGGGATCGTGCGGCAGGATGCCCATGCGTTCGTATTCGGCGAGGAACTTCGCCGCATCGTCACGGCTGAAGCCGTAGGTCATCTGGGTGAGGTCGTTCGTGCCGTAGCTGAAGAATTCGGCCTCTTTGGCGACCTCGTCGGCGATGAGCGCGGCTCTCGGGGTCTCGATCATCGTGCCGATGAGGTAGTCGAGTTTCTCGCCGCTTTGTTTGATGAGCTCTTCGGCGGTCTTTTGGATGTAGTCTCGAAGATAGGTGTACTCCTCGACCGTGCTGATCAAGGGGATCATGATCTCCGGTTTCACCTCGATATCCTCTTTCGCCACTTCGAGCGCGGCCTGGATGATGGCCTTCGCCTGCATGATGGCGATCTCGGGATAGCTCACGGCGAGGCGGCAGCCCCTGTGGCCGAGCATCGGGTTGAATTCATGCAGACTGTCGATGGCCCTTTCGAGCCGCTCTTCGCTGACGCCCAGCTTCTTGGCGGCGGCGGGGACTTCGGCCTTCTGGGGGAGGAATTCATGCAGCGGGGGATCGAGCAGACGGATGGTGACGGTCTTGCCGTCCATGACGCGGAAGAGGTCCTTGAAGTCCTTCAACTGGTGGGGGAGGAGTTTTTCGAGGGCCTTTTCGCGCTCTTCTTTGTTTTCGGCGATGATCATCTCGCGGACGTTCGTGATGCGGTCCCCTTCGAAGAACATGTGCTCGGTCCGGGCGAGGCCGATGCCTTCGGCCCCGAACTTGACCGCGGTCGAAGCGTCCTTCTCGTTGTCGGCGTTCGCCTTGACGCCGAGACGCTTGATCTCTTTGGCCCATTCGAGGATGGTCTCGAACTCTTCGCTGAACTCGGGCATCTTGGTGTCGATCTTGCCGGCATACACCTTGCCCGTGGAACCGTCGATGCTGAAGAATTCGCCTTCCTTGTAGGTTTTGCCGGCGATGGCGAGGGTCTTTTCGGCTTCCTTGATGGAAAGCGCGCTCGCGCCGGCGACACAGGATTTGCCCATGCCGCGGGCCACAACGGCCGCGTGCGAGGTCATGCCGCCAAGCTGGGTCACGAAACCTTCGGCGGCGATCATGCCTTCGATGTCCTCGGGGCTCGTCTCGCGGCGCACCAGGAGGACCTTTTCGCCTTCTTCGGCCATCTCTGCGGCGCGCTCACTCGTGAAGACGATCCTTCCCGTGGCGGCCCCGGGGCTCGCCGCCAGGCCTTCGGCGACGAATTCGGCCTT
>Ga0207421_10007944_pt1 | contig 11147 bp, 10 predicted proteins | sample SodLakKL_010_SED_4_FD_187542 | JGI IMG/M metagenome (GOLD analysis project Ga0207421, IMG submission 187542) | Alkaline sediment microbial communities from Lake Tanatar, Kulunda Steppe, Russia - 8KL_010_SED (SPAdes) (version 2) | ecosystem: Environmental > Aquatic > Non-marine Saline and...
ACGGTTAACTTTCCGTAACTCGCCGTTAGGTGTATGCGCGTTGCGCTACTTGCTCATGAACAGTTCCCTGACCGCGCAAAGACTGCGGTAGGGGTTCTCCGTTACAGTGACCACGACATTGTCGCTGTCCTTGATAGAGACTCCGCAGGTGATACCGTTCATGACTATCTCCCCGACGTACAGGATGCCCCTATCGTCGACGAGATGGCTGATGTCCCCGACTGTGATGCGCTCGTTATCGGCATCGCACCAATTGGTGGGGGCTTCGACGACTCCTGGCGACCCGATGTGCGGACGGCCATCGAACGTCGGTGTGATGTAATCGCTGGCTTGCATTATCTGCTCTCTGAAGATGATGAGTTCTGTGAACTTGCTGCAGAATACGACGTTTCCTTGCGTGATGTCAGAGAGCCACCGGAAGACCTGACCGTGGCGGAGGGGACAGCAGGTGAAATCGATGCCCATGTCGTCCTTACAGTCGGAACGGATTGCTCAACCGGGAAGATGACGACCTCGTACGAACTGCGCGATGCTGCACGGGAGCGCGGCCTCGATGCTGCAGTCGCCCCCACCGGTCAGACCGGGATTATGGTCTCAGGCTGGGGAATAGCAATCGACCGAACCATTGCTGATTTCGCCGCCGGGGCGACCGAACGACTGGTGAAAGAAGCGGACGCCGAGGATGTCATCATTGTCGAAGGGCAGGGTGCGCTGACTCACCCGGCCTATTCAGGGGTCACAACCGCTATTTTGCATGGCGCACAGCCGGATTCGCTCGTACTCTGTCATGAGGCCGGCCGTGAAACCGTAGGGAGCTACGATTCATTCGAACTCCCCGACCCAGCGACATACGCAAACCTCTATGAGCAGGTTACTGAGCCAGTCTCACCGGCAACAGTGGATGCTGGCGTGCTGAATACCTACGACCTCTCAGTCGATGAAGCGGATGCGGCCCTCTCAGAATACGAAGCGGAACTTGGCGTTCCCGTCACGGACCCGGTTCGGTACGACGCCGGGGATATTCTCGATTCAATTCTCGATTGACCGTTTATCGTTTCAGTTTCTTTTGGGGAATCACTCGATTGCGTAGACGACTTTGACGCTTGCAGAGACGGTGACATCGTCTGGGTGGAGTTCGGTGGCGGTATCGTCTTCAGCCACGTCCTCGTCCATATCGAAGCTTTCTCTGACAGGAGAGACGCTGGTACCGGTGCTGTCGATTGCCTTTGCCTCCATAATCGTCGCATCCACCTCGCTTGCGAGAAATTCGGCTTCCGTCTCCGCTGATGAAAGTGCCTCCTCAAGCGCCTGCTCTCTGAGTTCATCTCGTTTTCCATCCGAGAGTGTGTAGGTAATTCGGCTGATATCGTCCGCTCCGGCATCAATGGCTGTATCGATAATAGCTCCAACTTCATCGACGGCTTCAATTTCGACATTAAACGAATGGGTTCCCTCGTAGTAGCTGTACTCTTCCAACTCGGATTCGCTCTCCGGTGGTCTGCCGTGTTCTTTTTCAAAACGGCGATAGTCGATTTGTCGGCCAATATCAAACCTACCGGTGGTTACGTCATCCTCGTCGAGTCCATAGGCTATGAGCGCATCGTAGAGTTGGTCCGACCGTTCCGAGAGCGCATCTCGGACTTCCCCGGATGAATCACCACGCTCTTCGACGCTGGTTTCGAAGACGGCCATATCCGGTTCGGCTTCTGCCTCGCCACTGTCACTGACAGTAATCGTTCGTGTTTCGCTGTTGCCTGTATCACTGTTGTTATCTGAGTTGTTATTTCCTGCCGTATTTTCGCCGTTGTTGCCTGTTCCATCATTCTGGTTGTCACCGTCGTCTCCGAGACAGCCAGCGAGTGCTGCAGTAGCGAGCGTTCCGGTTCCTACGAGAAGCCTTCGTCGGTTCATACGTGGCGTTCAACGCAAAACTGTATTAAAACGGCGTACGCTCAAAGAGTGATTTTAGTCACACTGTATTTTCCACGACGGGCGCTCCTGACCACCTTTATGCCAGTTGCGCCAGTACGGAACGTATGACACTCGACCCCGTCCACGTGGACGGAATTGCAGACCTCGCCGGCCGCGTGACGAAACAGGTTGACGAAACCGACCAGACGGAACTTGCTGAACGCGCCTTCGAGGAGTTTCTCGACCCGCTCTATCGTGATGGCACTGTCGTCCTTGAACCGATTGGAGAGCACCGACGACGGAAAGCAACGATTGCTGACGTTGCGCTTACTGAAACCCCCTTCCCAACCCAGCATGGGCTTGACGCCGGAACAATCAACCCGACGACGTTCAACAACGGGTTGGTTATCGACGTTTCTCAGGCAGCGATGGCTTCCGCTCCATCCAGCATCGAACTCCACCGTGGTCGAACCATCGTCATGACGGTCCATTCGAACGACAACACGCTTGACCTTTCTGAGGACTGGCTTGGCATGGACCGTGGCTACGCACGGCGACGCATCCTGCACGCACCGCGGGTTGACCGCTACGAACAGACTGTCGTTCACGCCCTGGCACTTTACCGTGCAGAGAGCGAACACGCACTCGATAATACGGATATCGTGGATGACCTCCTCGTCCTCGATGGACCGCTCTATCCGACTGGGTTGTTGAAATGGGTCGAACGAGACCCACAGCTTAAACGACTCATCATCGAAGAGACCGAATTTACTGGCGTTATTGAGAATTATCTACAGCTCGTCGAGACGTTCATCGAGCGCGATGTCCCGCTTGTTGGGTTCGTGAAAAACAGTGCGTCAAAAGCCATCACCCGTGAACTCAGAGGAGCGTTAAGCACGCCCTGGGCCAATGACGAAGCGCTGTTCAGACGGCTACTCACACGGCGGGATGAACACGGAGAGCGACTGACTGACTGTCTTACCTTCACAGGCTGGTTCCGTTCGCGTGTCGGGACTGATGGGGTTCTGTCAGGCAATGAACTATCTATTTCCTACAATCGCAGACTCGATGACGAGGCCTACGAAGTTACCTTCTTTATTTTATATGACCCGCGCGATGACCTCGTTTACCGCATTGAGGCCCCGTATGCGTTTACAAAAGATGATGAGATACGTGACAAACTTACCACACACCTTCTCTCGGAGGTTGCCCGCGAGCGAGGACCACCGCTGGCAGTTGCAAAAGCTGACGAACTGGCGAGTATCGACCGTCAAGGAAAACAGACACTCAGACAACGCATCGAACACGAGTTCGACACCGAACAACAACGAAGTTACAACGACAAACGGTGGGGTCCGGTTGCAGAGATGGAGCTGTGATGTCGGCACGAAGGTAATCACTATCAGACAGCCTCGAACCGCAACGTGACTGTCGTTCCGTCTTCGGAACTCTCAAACTCGAGTTCACCATCCGATTTGTGGACCACCCAGTAGACGAGCCAGAGACCGAACCCACTCCCGTGTTTGAGCGGTGCTTCCTCGCGGTCACGTATCGCTTTCAGCTCTGCGGCGTCGATTCCGGGTCCGTTATCTGTGACCCGAATTTCAATATTTTCTTCGACTCTCTCCGTCTCGACGGTGACTATCGGATTCTCCGCATCGTTGTACTCTGCTCCATTTTCCAGCAGGTTTTCGAGCGCCCATTCGAGCTGTGGAACGGCAGTAATTCGACCGTCCGTTTTGAGGTCCGTCGCAAACGTCACCTCTTCGTAGGCAGGTGCGATATCGTTCACGACCGTGGTGACCAGCCGATTCAGGTCATACTCGACGGTATCATCCGCTTCGATAAGTTGTTCGATAGCTCTTGCTTTGACACTCCAGTCCAGGATTCTATCGGTTCTGTCGGTGATAACCTCCAGTAGTTGTTGCTGTTCCGGGTCATCCTCGTCAAGGACCATCTGTGCGTGCGCCCGAACGACGTTCAACTCGTTGCGGAGGTTATGTCTGAGAAACCGGCTCTGGAGGTCTTTCAGTAGATTGAGGTCTTCCTCTCTGTCTCGGAGTTTGAGAGATTGCTGGCGCGTTTCGGTAATATCTCGGCAGACAAGAACCTCTGCGACGAAATTACCACGAAAATCTTCGAGCACTGACCGATTCACGTCGAGATATAATGTGTCGCCGTTTACCGAGACAGGAAGCGGTTCCGACTGATACTCCCGAAGTGCAGTGTTATCCTCTATCTCAAATACACTTGAGACGCTCGTCCCTTCGAGCGTTCCCTTCCCGTTCAGCGTCTGCTTTGCTGCATCGTTGACTGTAACCACCTGCCCGTTCTCATCGAGAATCAACACGAGGTCATCAATCTCTTCGAGAACGGTCTGGCGGGCAACCGGGAGCGCATCCATCAAACGCAACCGGAACGTTGCGTACATGAACAGTGCCGATGTTACCACAAAGGTCATCGAAGTCACATCAGACACAAAAATGTTACCGCGAGCAACGACGTTGAAGGCCAACGGAGTTAGGAACGCTATCAACAGTATGATAATCTGGCGCTGGCGGGGGTAGTGCGACCGAAACATCATATGTCCGAGCAATACTATGCTCATCACGACGAGTGACCAGTTCCACAGGGTATAGACTGTAAAGAGCGGTGTCATCGCAAAGTCATAACCGATGAACACCTCACGACTCAGTAACTCGATAAAGTCAGTGCCATATGTGGAGAAAAACAGAGCCTGGGAAGCAATCGGTTTTATTATAAGAACGGTCGGGAGAAGCGGTGTCAGATATTTATCTCGGCCCGTATACTCAAGTGCAAACAGTAACGCACCGATAACCAGAATATCCGGTCCAAGCAGGCGAAGGGAGATGCCAACTGCTGGGGGTTGCTCTCCCACAGTATGATACTGGATAATATCTGCTGCAATCCAGATAATCACGCCGAGGAACATGACCAGCAGTGAGCGAGCGCCTCGAGTCTCAACACGCTGTGCACAGTAGACGAAAAATAACACCGCAAAGATGAGACTGAGATAGAGCGCGATCCCCAGCGCAAGTTGCTCTGTCATGCTCTTATGCCCCTGACTCTAGCCAACCCGGTACTGTGACCATCCTCGCATTTTTCGATTGGTCGGCACCCCCATCACGGGTGTTGGTGGATGTACCTCTCTCCCTCGATAGCTACTCAATCACATACCGATAGCTTAAATGTTGCTCAATTTAGCTCTCCGTTCTCGGGCGCTGTTTTCCAAAGTCCGCACTGTCACAAGTTTTTTGCAGCGTGTAATGCGTCCGAAAGTGCTGGCGCGTCGAATACCTCTCGTTCAAGATACTGGTTTGTTCCTGCACAATAGAGGTCGCGGGCAACCGTAATAACAGAGTCATCAAGCGACTGTGGGGACGTATCACAGAACTGTTTCCAGTCGTCGACACCCTGCTCAGTAGCTTGCTTTTTGGCCTTCGATACAGCCTCAACCCAGTCAGGCTGTGTGCGTTTGTGATACTGTCGAATGACTTCCTTCGATATCTGCTGGCCATCGTAGGAAAATCGGTTTTCGTCGAAGGTTCCGACGACATCTGCAACGCGAATTTCCCCGTCGTAATAGAGACATTCGATTTTCCCGTCTTGATGTGTAAATCCAGTTCGCTCTGCCTGCTCGGTAATCACGTCGTTCACCTCACGTGCGAGCGATTCGAGTTCCGACAACGAGGCCAGCCCTGAAATCGCGTCGGCCTCAGCATCCGAAAGGTACCGGTCTTGCTCTTCGTACTTCGTAGAGAACTCGATAACTGGTTCTGGTAGGTCGATAGGTTCATCCGGCCAATCGCTTTCGTCCAGACCGACTTCCGCTGGTGAGAGACGGCCACGTAGAGATGAGCCGACAGGAACGGCATTTCGAAAGACGATTTCGAGCGGAATCAAGTAGTTTTCGCCAGCCGCTTCAAAATATGCTTCGTAATCGTATTCTCCATTTTCGAACGGGAGTTCGGGCACCTGTGTTAGCTCGATACCGAGTTCCTGTGGGACTGTCCCAGATTCTAGCGCCAATCCGAGCGAAGTCATGCCTTCGTCAGTTTGTACACCTCGGTAATGCGTTGGAATACCTGCTGCTTCGAGCAGTTCGAAGTTGTACGCCCCCATCGTACAGAGCGACTGCCCTTTCTGTGGAATTTCATCTGGCATTTTCCCCCAGTCAAATACGGAGTAATCATCGGTAAACTCGAACCGACCACGCCCCAGACGCTCAGCGGTCGCAGGCTGCTCAACCTGAAAATTTTTGACGCTCGTCATTACTGTTCGTTTTTTCACCCGCTGTAATATACGTGGTTATCTTTAGCGAAGGTGGCCGGTCCTTAGCCAACCGAGACAGGTTGTATTAAGCCCGGGGGCAAAAGAGTACCAATAATGAGTACAACCGTTGCCTTTGCACTTGTCGTCATCTCTATTGCAACGGTTGCTATCTGGATTGGGAGTGGCTGGCTCGAAGGAGCCAGCGCGAAACTCTCCATTCATTATAGCCTCCCGCCGGTCGTACAGGGTGGAATTATCGCTGCTGCAGGGTCAAGCTTTCCTGAACTCGCGAGCGTCATTTTCGCAGCCCTTGCCGGCTCGTTCGAACTCGGTGTTGGTGCGATTATCGGCTCTGCTATTTTCAATGTCCTTGTTATTCCGGCGCTCGTCGTGGTTGTGTCGGACCGTCCTATTTCGACGACACGGACAGTCGTGCATAAGGAGACACTGTATTATATGTTCGCCGTGGTCCTGCTCTTTTTGACGTTCGCACTCGCGCTCATTTACTCGCCTGCCGGGGAGATGGCAGGAGAACTCACACGCAACCTTGTGGCCCTTCCGCTCGTTGGCTATCTGCTTTATCTCTTTCTTCAGTGGCAGGATACTGCTGATTTCACCGGTCATACAGGAACACCATCGATTGACCCGCTCAGGGAGTTTGGATGGTTAGTCGCCGGTCTCGCCGTCATTCTCGTTGCCGTTCACCAGCTCGTCGAGAGCGTGTTGGTCATTGGAGAACTGACCGGGACGCCTGATTTCTTCTGGGGGATTATTATCGTGGCCGCCGCAACCAGCCTCCCGGATGCACTGGTAAGCGTCCAGGCAGCCGACAACGAACGCGACGTTGCAAGCATCGCTAACGTCATGGGTTCGAACACGTTCGACCTGCTTGTCGTTATTCCGATTGGGGTGTTGCTAACAGGCGCTGCCACGATTAATTTCGTCATCACCGCCCCGATGATGGGCGTTCTCGGGCTCTCGACGGTCCTCGTTTTCGTTCTCTTGCGGACGGATTTGCTCCTTACCAAACGCGAAGCGTACGTGTTGTTGAGTGCGTATGGCGTTTTTACGGTCTGGGTGTTGCTGGAGGCGCTTGCTATCATGCAACTCCTCTCCGGGTGAATACACGATTCGTCTTTTGGCCAACCTGTCACCGTCACGGAGTACGGCAAACCACACCCATACCCGGCAATATTTACGCATCAACGAGGGATAAGTGAGTAATGGCAGATGCCGACCGTCGCGCAAATATCCCTCGCGGTCGATTTGAGTTTCAACACCACCCGGAGACGGACCAGTCGTTCGAAAATGCCCTAGAAAAGGCACGCTCCGGGCGGCGATTGACGGTTGATGATGGCATCGAATTGCTTACGACCGGAACCGATAGACAGGGTATTGACCCTGTTCGGAAGGAGAAGGTACTGGAAGCGGCGGATAGACGCCGACAAAAGGTTGTCGGGGACCGAGTCACGTTCGTTGCGAACCTCAACAACAACGTAACAACGGCCTGCAACACGGGCTGTCTCTTCTGTAACTTCAAGGACCGCTCGGAGTATTTCCGCACTGAAAGCGATGTCTCACATAACGGCTTTACCAAAACGCCAGCGGAGTCTCGACGGATTGTTGACGATGCTCTCTCGACTGGCATCTCAGAGGTAACATCAGTGAGTGGACTTCACCCTGCGTTTGTCCTTGATGAGGACCACCGCGAGATTCTCGAATCGAGTGAACGGGGAGATTTGAACTACCGGTCACCAGCGGAATACGAGACCGACCCCGGAACCTACGTCGAACAGATTGAAGCGATGTCCGTTGATGGAGTCCACCTGCATTCGATGACACCGGAAGAAGCCTACCACGCTCGTCGTGGAACGGACTGGAGCTATGAGGAAGTGTACCGCAAACTCAAACAGGCTGGTCTCGATAGCGTGCCGGGAACGGCCGCGGAGATTCTGGTCGATGAAGTTCGTAACGTCATCTGTCCGGGGAAAATTGCTAGTCAGGAGTGGGTCGAAGCGATGGAGGCAGCTGCCTCCGTTGGCCTCCCAGTTACTTCCACAATCATGTACGGACACGTCGAAAACGAGGCTCACCGCGTGATGCATCTTGATGTTATCAGAGACTTGCAGGACCGAACCGGCGCGATAACTGAGTTCGTCCCGCTGTCGTTCGTCCATCAAAATACTCCACTTTTCGAGCGGGGAATGGTCGATGGGGGAGCTACGACAGACGAGGACGAACTGATGATTGCGGTTTCGCGGCTCTATCTGGACAATATCGACCACATTCAGTCCTCATGGGTCAAATACGGCAATCAACAGGGCCTGAAGATGCTTAGCTGCGGGGCCGATGATTTCATGGGGACAGTACTGTCCGAAGAGATTACGAAACGCGCTGGTGGCTCGTTCGGCGAGCGACGCTCGGTGGCCGAGTACGTCGAGATGATTGCTGCAATCGGACGGGTTCCAGCCGAGCGCTCGACTGATTATACTGAGACTCATGAGATAGACCCTAATGACCCGCCATTTGGCCCAACGATTGGTCCGCGTGCGGACGGGACGCCGTTGATCGAGTAATTCTCTGGTTCTCCCATTGTTGCCCCAAAAACCTACACAGACATTGGGCTGGAGAGCATACGCAAGTTCATGTCGACTGTTGAACTCGAATACTGTGTTCCGTGTGGCTTTCGTGACCGGGCGCTTGACCTCCAGCGAGCAATCTTGACTTCTCTGGAACGGGAGTTATCTGCGTTTCAGCTGACGATGGGTGACGATGGTGTGTTCGTGGTTCGTGTTGATGGCGAGGTCGTCTACGACAAAATGGAGGCTGAATTCGACATTGATGAGATTGTGAGGGATGTTCGAAACGGACTCTGACATTATTTCCGTACATCGACAACAGGCAGCAGATGAGTAAAATGCCCGTTTGTGAAACTATTCTGGCATCTATTGTGCAATGGGTAAGCATTCCCGAATATTAATATACATATAGGTTGTATCTTGGGGTATGGTGACATACCTCGTCGGCACGGATGGGGTATCGGCAAGCCAAGCAATCAGCGACTATCTGCGAGAGACCGAAGAAGTCGGGGAAGGCGACAGAGTTGAGGCAGTATACGCTACGTCGAAAGATGAAACCGTGGTAGAAGAAGCACTCAACGTGATAGATGAACAGCTCGGCGGAGTAACGAATGTACGCACGAAACACATTGATTACCGTGAAGAAGGACCAGGAGGTGGGCCTGCTGAGACGCTCATTCACGAGATAAAGGAGGTTGACGCTGATATGCTGGTCGTTGGGCTTCGCCGTCACAGCAGAACCGAACGTATCGTCTTTGGCTCTGTCTCACACACACTTATCGAGAAAGTCACGATTCCGATGTTGCTTGTCCCGCTCCCGGAGTATCAGCCGGCGGCTGAGTGAGACTGAAACTCTGCTTCTGTCGGCTTCTTGCAACCACTGCGCAGAAAGTTTGTAATCTGTTAAAAACTAGAACGGAAACAGCGAATCAGCAGACAGGTCCCGCTCCAGCAGCTCTATTTCGTGGCCGTCTGGGTCTTTAGTGAACGCATAGAGGTTATCACAGGATTCGGGGTCGCGGTACTCTGGTGCTTCACGAGTCATCAACTGTTCCCAGTCTTCGTGGAGGTCGTCAATGCGTACACACAGATGGCCCCACGCATCACCTTGGTCGTAGGTCCGACCGTCATAATTGTATGTCAGTTCGAGCGCCATCGCCTCCTGTGGGGCGTCTTCCGGCTCCATGAAGTAGTTCGCAAAGGTATCAGCTTCCCAGCGACCCACTTCGTCGTACTCGAATTTACGCGTCCAGTAACCGAGCGCTTCGTCGGCATCCTCGACACGAATCATCGTGTGGTCGATACTCCAGCGTGCACCGTAATCGCGCTCGACAATCTCAATCTCGTGGCCATCAGGCCCTTTGACGAAGGCGTAGCCGGGGTTATCCTCCGGTCGTCGATAATCCTCGACACCTTGGTCCATCAGCTCGTAATACGCGTCGTGGACATCTTCCACGCGGACGGCGATATGCCCCCAGGCGTCACCAATTTCGACCTCGTCCTGGTCGTGGTTTGCCGTCAGTTCGAGCATTGCGCCGTCTTCGTGCATTTCCTCCGGCCCCATATAGACAATAGTAAAGCCGTCCCCTTCGAAGCGGTCTTTCTCCTCATATTCGAGGTGGGTTCCGTACCACTCCAGTGACTCTTCGAGGTCGGAGACGCGAATCATCGTGTGGTCAAGTATTCCAGTCATACAATCGGTGGCTACGGCCGCAAGCATCAAAAGTGTAGGCGAACTGGTTGTGGTCTGAAAGAGTTTGGTTGAGCACGCCCGCAGTATCAGTGGTGATACCAATCAGACATACCTTAGTAAGAGCCGTCACAACAGGCAGGTATGTCGCTTCCATTCGACTTCGACCTTCTGCAGGAACTGACAGAAAGTAGTGGTGTCCCGGGCTACGAGGACCGAATTCGAGAGCTCGTCGTTTCAGAACTAGAATCGGAGGTCGACGAAGTAAACGTCGACAGCATGGGAAATGTCGTTGGGACGCTTGAGGGAGAGAGCGATTCCGACGTTGTCGTCGCTGCGCACATGGACGAAATCGGATTTATGGTTCGCCACGTGACCGACGAGGGGTTCGTGCAGGTGGACCCACTTGGCGGATTCGATGCGCGTGTTCTCAAAGCCCAGCGAGTGACCGTTCACACCGAAGACGAGGATATCACGGGAATGATTGGTTCCGTCCCACCACACACGCTCGATGAGGAGCAACTTGAAAAGAAAGCGGATGTAGACGATGTCTATATCGACCTCGGCATGGATGGAGACGATGCACAGGAACTCGTCTCGAAGGGTGACCTCGTGACGCTCGAACAGACCACCGAGCAGGTCGGCGAGACGATTACTGGCAAAGCGCTTGATGA
>Ga0207421_10007945_pt1 | contig 11146 bp, 11 predicted proteins | sample SodLakKL_010_SED_4_FD_187542 | JGI IMG/M metagenome (GOLD analysis project Ga0207421, IMG submission 187542) | Alkaline sediment microbial communities from Lake Tanatar, Kulunda Steppe, Russia - 8KL_010_SED (SPAdes) (version 2) | ecosystem: Environmental > Aquatic > Non-marine Saline and...
ATACATGAAGTTTCTAAAGAAGTGCAGAATAAAGTAAAGGATTCAGTTGAAACTATGACTGGCTTAAATGTTAAATATGTAAATATTCATATTCAGGGTGTTATCTTTGGAGAAGAACAGGTAGAAGAAGAACAGGTGGAAGAAGGAGAAAATGTTAGCTCTTGATAGCTGCTGATATTTTATCAAGTTTTAAAAGCCCCCTGAAATAAAATCAGGGGGCTGGTTTTAAACACAGGAGGTTTTACTATGCAACTTAGACAAAGAGCTGTCTATGTATTTGCAGCTTTAATATTGTTGTTAATAGCAGCTTTATTTATTATTTTTTCTTTTTCCCTTCTTCCCTTTGAAGAAGTTGAACATTTTCTGTCCGTTATATACGGCAGCTGGCAGGTAGCCGCCGCAGCTCTGGTTATTGCTATCTTTAGCTTGTGGTTATTATCAGTAAGTATTAAAAAAAAGGAACCTTTAAAAATAATTACTCAACATACAGCCCACGGACAGTTTATGATATCCTTCATGGCTTTAGAAAGCATGATTTTAAAATCGGTTAAAAAGATTGAAGGGTTAAGGGAAGTACATCCTAAAATAAAAACTAAAGATGATCAGGTTGATATTTTATTAAAGATAATCATAGCTTCTGATTACCAGATTCCTGCAATTAGTAACAAGATACAAGAAACTGTTAATAATTATGTAGAAGAAATGGGAGGTATAACGGTAAACGAAATTAAAGTCTATATAGAAAATGTGGTTTCTGAGGGTTCTCCCCCCACATCTAAGGAAAGAGCATCTAAAGAAAAGGGGCGTGAGCCTGATGGACAGTAGTATGTTGAAAAAATTAATACTGGATAACTGGGGCAAAATACTGGGAGCTTTGATTGGTTTATTAATAGGTCTTTTATTTATCTGGTACGGATTCTGGAAAACTCTTTTTATTATTTTTTCTCTGGTTGTGGGCGTTATTTTAGGAATGAAATTGGAAAAGAGCAGTGGATTCAAAAAATTTTTAGAAAAAATCTGGCATAATTAAATATTTTTATAGATTGCCATTATCAAGATAAGATTGTAACTCCCATGTTAAACAATGTATTTTCTCCGTCAGTTCTTTGGAAAGTGTGCCTGACCCGCAGCTTGGTGTTATCATAAGCTGCTTTTTAATTAGATCTTCTGAAAATCCCTTTTTAATCAGGTTGTTAAAATATTTATCAAGGCGCTTGATTATATTATCTCTGCTTTCTTCCAGGCTCTGATCATCAGTAGGAACAATACCCCAGGCTATGATACCCCCCTTTTTGTAAAATTCAATTAAAGAGTCATTATATACAAGAAGAGACTCAAAATAATTAAAAGCATCAAAATTTATAATATCTACTTCCAGTTCTGTTAAAATAGCCCAGTCAATGCCGGAGCAGGCGTGAACACCTGCCATGGCTCCTTGAAGATGAATTGTTTCTATCAGCATTGCCAGGCTTTCCTTAATTTCATCCCGGGAAAGACCTACATACGGGGCCTGACCAAACAGGCACAGGCTGGGTTCGTCAATAAATATAATGGTAGGCAGGCCAAACTGCTTAAGCTCTTTTATCTGCCATTCCAGCTGTAGCTGTAATGTTTTTACCAAGATATCCCTTAACTGTTCCTGATAGAATGCTGGCTGACGTTTACCATCTGTGAGCCATAAACCTAAAGTAACAGGTCCACTGATTTGTCCCTTTAGGAACACTGCCCTACCTGTACCTTTATTTTTTAGTCTATTAATAAAAGCGTAAAAACCTGAAGCAGAATGATGGGGCATGGTAAAGTTGCTTAGAGCTTCCTCTTCTTTATCCTTAGCCCTTAAGTAAAGATTATAAAAATCAGTTAACTTGTTTAAAAATTCAGGATCTTCACTGTCAAAAAAGGGGCTTCCCTTTTTTCTCATTTTAATAGCTTCAACTTTTATCAGGGGATAAAGATATTGTTCAACAAAGCTTTCTGAAGTACTTACGGCAGGAAGCTGGGGCCAGTGTGGAATCAGCGGAAGATACTTAAATATTAATTCTAAAGCATCATCTTCTTTTTTAAAGGGAAAACTTCCTATCCCTGTTACCATACGATAAGGTTTCTTAGACATAAATAATTTTACACCTCTTTATAGTTATTTTTTGAATTAATAATCATTAATCAATTATTATATATTATTTTTATTATTTTCTAAAACTTCCTTCCTTGTAATTATTCATTAAGATTATAATAGATATAATATAAATATCGTTAGGAGTGAGATGAATATGCATATTTTAGGTCTGGTTATAACAGTTATATTTTTTATAGTAGGGTTGTTGGGAACTTTCCTTCCTGCTCTACCGGGACCTCTAATAATATGGGCAGGAATGTTTATATACGGTCTTTTTGTCGGATTTGAAAATTTAACATTAGGGTTTTACCTGGCCCAGGCTTTAGCTGTTGGGGTATTATTTTTAATTGACTATATATCCGTAGCTATAGGTACAAAAAGATATGGAGGCTCAAAATATTCAATTTTCGGAGCTGTGGTGGGCCTTGTAGTAGGCTTAATAATACTTGGACCCCTGGGAATAATTATTGGTCCCTTTTTGGGGGCAGTTTTAGTTGAACTTATTTCCGGTCGCCCCCTGGAAAATGCTTTTATTACAGGATTCGGTACCCTTTTAGGTTTTTTTGGAGGAACCGTTATAAAGATAATTATGGAAATTGCAATGATAGCCTGGTTCTTTTTTATTATATTTAATTAATGACAATACTAAATTAGCGTTTTTATTTCTTTCTTATTTCTCCGGTTTTTTTATAGTCTACTTTTAGGGTAGACGGATCAATAGCAACTCCGTATTCTCTCTCAGCCCTTTCTAGAGATATTAATTCCCCCTTGACATCTCTCACTACTAAGGCAGGGTCTCTTTCAAAGGGAGAACCGTAACCTCCTCCTCCAGGAGTATTGTATATTATGGTGGTTCCCCAAGCCACCTCCGTTGTTATTTTTGAAGGTTGTACCTCTTGGCTGCCATCACTGTATTTAAAAATGTTTAGAGAATTGGCCCCCGGTTTACCACCTTTTAGTCCCCAGGGCTTGATTTTTGCTCTTTCTGAACTAAGGGTAACTTCAGCACTGTGGCTCAAAATTGTAATTTCCCTGCATAAGCCCATTCCACCTCTAAATTTCCCTGGGCCTTCTGTATCAGGCCTCAGGCAGTACCTGTTTACCAGCAGTGGGTAGGAAATTTCTATAACTTCCGTTGGTGTGTTACGGGTATTGGTCATGTTTGTGTGAACACCGTCCAACCCATCTGATAAGGGGTTTGCTCCCTGACCGCCTCCATAGGTTTCTACATAAGAATAGAATTCTCTAGATCTATCATCCAGGCCTCCTATAGTAAAAAGGCCCATAGTACCAGCACTGGCAGCTGTTACTTTCTCCGGTAGAATATTTGAGAAAGCTCCTAGTATAACATCTGCGATTCTCTGTGCCGTATTAAGATTGGCATTAGAAACAGGTGCCGGAAAATCCGGGTTAACAATAGTTCCTTCAGGAGTTATTATCTTTAATGATTTGGAGATTCCTTCATTAGATGGAATCTCTGGATTCAAAACAGACTTTACAACATAGTAAACGCAGGCCAGGGTAACAGCCCGAGTTGAGTTAAAGGGCCCCCTGGTCTGTTTATCTGTGCCGGTAAAATCTACAGTTATGGTATCTTCATTTACGGTAACCCTTGCTTTTATGGCATAAGGCTTTTCAATGATCCCGTCACCCTCCAGGTAATCCGTATATTGCCAGCTACCCTGGGGTATCTTTTTTATTTCACTACTTAAAGATCTTTCAGAATAAGAGATCAGCTCTTCAAGATATACTAAAACCTGTTCTTTGCCGTTTTTGTCTATTAATTCATTAAACCGCTTCATACCTACTGCATTGGAGGCAATTTGGGCCCTGATATCTCCGTTGAACTCAAAGGAAGTTCTCACATTGCGGGATAAAAGTGCCATTATTTCCTCGTCCAACTGTCCTTTTTTCATTATTTTAACCGGGGGTATCCTTATCCCTTCCTGAAAGATAGAAGTTGAATTAGCGGGAGTACTTCCCGGGGTCATTCCTCCTACATCCACATGGTGGGCCAGGTTAGCCATTATGGCTACTATTTCCCCCTGGTAAAAAACAGGTAAGAATATACAAATATCCGGCAGGTGTGATCCGCTTATATAAGGGTCATTTATAATCAAAGCATCACCCGGTAACAAGTTTTCCCTGGGGTAAGCTTTTAGAACTTCTTTAACTACTGACTGCATAAGTCCCAGGTGAAGAGGTATATGTTCGGCCTGGGCCACCAGCTGGCCATCCCTGGTATATATTGCTGTAGAACAGTCTTTCCTGTCTTTAATATTTGGAGAAAGAGCAGTACGAATAAGGGTTGCACCCATTTCTTCAGCTATGGATTGCAAAGCATTGCGCATTACTTCAAGAGTCACAGCATCAATCACAAGCTTTTTCCTCCTTTTCTCTAATTATCAGGTTGTTGTAAGAATCAACAGAGGCTATTTGTCCAGGAAAAAGGACGGTAGTTGAATCCAGTTGTTGGATAACAGCAGGTCCATCAATTTTATTGCCTGCTTCCAGCTTATGGCGTTTATAGACAGGAGTTTTAATGTGTTTACCTGAGAAATAAATATTACGGTAAGATAAAAGAGCTCTGGAAGGGTCAGCTTCTTTAGTTCTTTCTTCTTCTCTTATCATAAGGGGCTGCATTTCACCAATTGCTGCCAATCTCAAATTGACCATTTGGGTTTTTTCGCCATCTCTGCTGTAACCATATGTTTGCTGGTGAAGATGATGAAATTTATTTACCATTTCCTTTAAATCTTTTTTCTGGAGTTTATCATCAACCAGAGTAACATTTATTTCATAAGCCTGCCGGGGGTACCGTATATCTACACTGCGGATAAAGGATATTGTATCTTGTTTAAAGCCTTCTTTTTTCAATTCATCCAATGCTTCTATTTTCATACTTTCAAATAACTCTTCCAGCTTAGATTCATCAAGCCTTTCCTCTTTCATAATTCGAGTCAGGACATAGTCCCGACGCACATCTGCAGCTAACATACCCAGTGCCGAATTTATTCCCGGGTTTGGCGGTACAATTATTTCCACTATTCCCAGTTCCCGGGCTAACTCCGCAGCATGCAGAGGACCTGCACCTCCAAAAGCTACCAGGGAAAATTCCCTGGGGTCATAACCTTTTTCTACGGAAACAACCCTTATACCCCTGACCATGTTAGCATTAACCACTTTAACAATACCTTCCGCGGCCTGTTCCAATGTAGTATTCAGGGGCACGGCTAATTTTTCGTTAATGGAATTTTGTGCCTTATTCAGGCATACCTCCATTTCTCCCTCCAACAAATATTCAGGATTGATTCTTCCCAGAACCAGGTTAGCATCCGTCACAGTTGGCTCCAACCCACCTTTACCATAACAAACCGGTCCCGGGCTGGCCCCTGCACTTTCCGGACCTACTTTAAGGGCTCCCCCTTGATCCAACCGGGAAATACTTCCTCCCCCGGCTCCTATGGTATGTATTTCAATTACGGGGAGTTTTAGAGGATAACCTCCTATGTTGCTTTCCGTAGTATAGCGGGGAGTCCCCTGATAAATAAGGGAAATATCAAGGCTGGTCCCCCCCATATCCATAGTTATTAAATTTCTTTTCCCCAGGTTCTTGGCCAAAAATAGCCCTGCAATTACGCCTCCTGCTGGACCGGATAAAACAGTCCTGGCACTTTGTTCCCGGGCTACTCCGGAGGTTATAATGCCGCCATTAGATTGCATTATGTACAGGGGTGACTTTATCTTTTTGCACTTAAGGGATCTTTCCAAATCTTCAAGATATCTTTTAATCGCCGGCATTACGTAGGCATTAATACATACAGTACTCATTCTTTCGTACTCTCTAAACTCAGGGAGAACATCGGAGGAACAGCTGATGAAAAGCTGAGGCATTTCTTTTTTTAGCAAATCTTTCACTGTTTGTTCGTGATGGGGGTTACGATAGGAATGAATAAAACAGATAGCTACAGATTCCACCTGTTTTTCTTTTAGCTCCTGTATTATATATTTTAAATGACTTACTTGGAGGCTTTCTTTTACTTTGCCATTATATAATATTCTTTCCGGTATTTCAAAACGATTCTCCCTGGGCACAACAGGAGTCGGTTTTCTCTGGAAAAAATCATAAAGAGCAGGCCTGGTCTGCCTTCCTATTTCTAAAACGTCCCTGAATCCCTTGGTGGTAATAAGGGCAGTTTTTGCTCCTTTAAGCTCTAGCAGTGCATTTGTTGCTACTGTTGTTCCATGAAGAAGATAAGAAACAGAATCTGGAGATATATCTTTTTGGTTAATAATTTTCATTATTCCCGCCATTACAGCAAGGGAAGGATTATCGGGACGAGAAGAAACTTTTGCTACTTCTATACTTCCTCTTTCCTCTTCTATAAGAGCAATATCTGTAAATGTACCCCCTGTGTCTACGGCAATACGGTATGACATTTATGTAACCTCCGATTTTAGTTTTGATTTTACTTAGAGATATCCCAGGATTTTATGCACCTGCGGTATAACTCGCACTTCAGGTAAAATTCCTAATGCCATCATTTGAAGGTCAATAATCCTTTTAGGTGAAACTGCTGTATTTTTATCCTTTACAGGAGTAACAGGTTGAAATACAACCGGAATTAAGGGAGACACATCTTTAATAATCAGCAGGCAATCTTTTAATTCTTCTTCCTGAGTCAGATGAGTGATGATTATTTTAATAAAAGCTTTTTTCCCCAGGGATTTTTGTAAAAATGAACGGTGTGTCTCCAGGTAGCTTTTACCCCCCAGAGAACTGGGAAGCTTAAAGTCCACCGCTAAAATATCCAGGAAAGGCAAAATCTCGCCCAGTTCCTCAACCAGTGTACCGTTTGTTTCCAGAAATATTTTAATTTCCGTATTTTTTTTTAATTCAGGTAGAAATTCTTTTAAAAAATTTACCTGAAGAAGGGGCTCCCCTCCTGTTAAGCTTAGAGAATGATGAGTTTTCAATGAAAAATTTTTCAGGATATTTATTAATTCCCTTATTTCCAAAGGGTTTTGCTGGTAGTCAAATTCACCTGTCCCGGGTTCTTTTTCTATACAGCAGGAGGATGGAGGCTCCTCTATTCTGGTATCACAATAAAAACAATTTAAATTACAATTAAAAAAACGCAGGAAGACCTGGCGGCATCCTACAAACAATCCTTCTCCCTGAATTGAAGAAAAAATTTCTGTTACATTTACACCCATTTACAATACACCCCTTACCTTGGCCCGGGATTTCTTTATATCCTCCAGCTCCTGGATATAGGCTTTCATAACAGCGTGACCCAGAGAACATGGGTCAATCCCTAAATCCTCAAGGCCTACTGCAGGCACAGGAATATTTCGACTGCTTATATTAATACCAATATGAATTAAACTTGAAACGGGGGAAAGGGTAGCGATAGAGACTGTAAGCTTATTTTCTGCCAGATAAAGGTCATCACCTCGCCTAATTAATTGACTACCCCTTTCTTCTTCAACCCGTTCCTTTATAATGCAAATTAGCATTCTCTGTTTTAGTATGGTTTTTTCCAGCTGAAGGTTAAAGTGTTCAACAATAAAATGGAGCATGTTCTCACTAAAGATATTTGCTTTATCCATAACGTCTTCCAGGTCAACCATTTCAGAGATAGGAACATTGCAGGGACCCTGAAAGGCTACAATACTATCTCCTACCAGGCCATAGTTCTTGTACGCCCAGTGGGAATGAAGCTGAGATCCAACATATTTTAAGGATTCTTTTACATAATAATAATTCAAATTTTAACCTCCATAGATATTTCTTTAATTATTTTTAAGAGCTCTTAAAAGACGCTGACAGCTTTCACATTCTCCGCACATCTTTTCTTCACCTAAATAGCAGGACCATATATAATCAAAGGGTAAATCCAGCTTATGACCCAGGGTTACTATTTCTTCCTTGTTTAAATTTTGGGTAGGAGAAAGAATTTTTACCTTGTTTAGCGTTGAAAACTCCAGGGAACCATTAACAGCCTGGATAAATTCCGGACTGTTATCAGGAAAAGTTAATGCTTCCTCCTTGTTAAAACCAGCGATAACATTGTATGCTTCTAAACTTTCTGCATATGCAGCAGCAATATTTAGAAATATTCCGTTTCTGTTAGGAACCCAGACTTTTTTGGCTCTTTCTCTTCCTTCTTTTTCATCCTCTAGCTCTGAAGCATTAGGTACTTCCAGGCTATCATTAACCAGGGCAGTTTTTGTTATTTCTTTCAAAAACGTTATTTCCACTACGGATATATCTATCTGAAAATGGTCTGCCAGCAGGGTAGCTGCTTCCTTTTCTTTGTGGGCAGCTTTTTGACCGTAAAGAAAGGTCAAACAAAGTATTGGATACCGGTTTCTTTTAGCCCAGGCTAAAGAAACCGCTGAATCAAGGCCTCCTGATAGAAGTACTATACATTTCATAATTTTACCCCCTATAAGTTGCGCATGCCTCATCTGACTCCCAAACAGTAACTTTACAGATTTTAATTTCTTCCGTTAATTTATTAACCGCCTTTTCAAGTTCTATATAAATATAAAAAGCCAGATTTTCCGCAGTAGGATTCAAACCATCTTCCGTAAAGGATGGGTGATCATTAATTAGACGATGATCAAATTCATCAGTGACTTTAGCAACTATATCTTCTAAATCGTGAAAATCCATAAGCATTCCCAGAGGGTTTAGTTCTTCTCCCATAACCGTGCATTCTGTTATCCAGGAATGCCCATGAAGGTTTGAACATTTTCCCTGGTAACCTCTAAGGAAATGTGCAGCAGAGAATTTAATCTTAACAGTCAGGTAGTATATGCCATTATTCAAAGTAAACATCCTTTCATTATTTCCTATCTTATATCCTGTATCAATGTATAATATTATTCTAACTACTATTTATATATTTTTTAATGTAAAAATGCAAGGCCAATTATAAATTTATTTATTTTATTCAAATTTCCTATCATTAATTAAATCCGTAGGGCTGACACCCTGCGCACTCTTCTGCTTGTATAAGGGTGCCGGTGTTTAATACCTGGTCAGATTTAGAACCATTCCTGTAAACAGTAATTCCCTTACATCCCGCTTTCCAAGCAAGAATAAAAGCACTTTTCATATCATCAATGGAAACATTATTTTTCATGTTAATAGTTTTGCTGACTGCATTATCAGTATGTTTCTGGAAGGCTGCCTGGTGCTTGACATGCCAGGTAAAATCAATTTCCAATGCTGTTTTAAACAACCGCTGTAAATGGGGAGGCACCTCCGGATCCTTTTGCACAGTGCCAGTTTTAGAAATCCGTTCAATTAATTCCTGGCTGTAAAAACCTTTTTCTTTAGCTATCTGCCAAAAAAGCGGATTTACTTCAGTTAGAATTTCTCCATCCAGTACGTTTTTGCGCATAAAAGCTATGCTGAAATAAGGTTCAATGCTGCTGCTGGCCCCCGCAATTATAGAAATAGTTCCTGTAGGAGCAATAGTAGTCAGGGTAGCATTGCGAATTTTATCCTCATTTTTCCCGGTATCATATATGCTCCCCTGAAAATTTGGGAATGCCCCCCGTTCCTGGGCAAGCTCAGCGGATTTTATCCTGGCTTCACCATTAATAAACTTCATTATTTGTTCTGCTATAACCAGGGCTTCTTCTGAATCATAAGGAATTCTTAGCTTAACCAGCATGTCGTGCCAACCCATTACCCCAATGCCTATTTTTCTATTTCCATGTTTATGCATCTTTTCTATTTGGGGAATAACGTAATTGGTGGCATCGATAACGTTATCTTCAAAATGGACGGCTGTATGAACCACTTCCCGTAATCTATTCCAGTTAATACCACCATTATCATCTACAAAAAGCCCTAAATTAATGGAACCCAGGCAGCAGGCTTCATAGGGAAGTAGAGGTTGTTCCGCGCAGGGGTTAGTAGTTTCATATTTCCCCATATGAGGAGTAGGATTGTATTTATTCATTTGATCTATGAAGATAAGACCGGGATCTCCATTTTTCCAGGCCCTTATTACAATAATATTAAGCATTTCCCGGGCATCCAATTGTTTTAGCCCACCGGTTTCAGCATCCAGGTGGGGTTCATTAGTTCTGGGATTAATCAAGTAAAAGCTGGACTCAGGATTTTTTTCCACTGCCTTCTCCATGAATTCATCCGATACAGTAACTGATATATTAAAGTTAGTTATATCCTGGTTACTTTCCTTACAAGCTATAAATTCAAGAATATCAGGATGGTCATAGCGGAGAGTTCCCATATTGGCGCCCTGTCTGACGCCTCCTTGTTTTATTGCTTCTGTCCCGGAATCATATACTTTTAGGAAGGAAATCGGACCGCTAGATATTCTGTTGGTGGAGCGGACAAAATCCCCGGCAGGTCTTAGCCGGTCAAAGGCAAAACCGGTGCCCCCTCCAGTTTTTTGGATTAAAGCCATGTGCTTCAGTGTTTCAAATATAGACTCAATGCTGTCATCAATAGGAAGTACAAAACAGGCGGATAACTGCTGGAGATCTCTTCCCGCGTTCATCAAGGTGGGTGAATTAGGGATAAACTCCAGTTTTTCCATAGTTTCAAAAAACCTTTTTTCTATCTCTTGGGTATCCTTTTCTGATTTGCCGTAAACCTTCTTATCTACCAGGGCTATATTACCGGCTACCCGGCTTAGCATGCTTTCAGGGGTTTCTATAGACCCATCAGAACATTTTTTTAAATAACGCTTTTCCAGGATGATTCGGGCGTTTTCACTCAGTTTCACAGCAGTTTCCTCCTCCAATAGCTTTAGTTAAAAACTAAACATAACTTGCAAAACAAATGTTTGCATTATTTATACTATTGTATCAAATATTATTATTAAAGGCAAGAAACAAGATTGGAAATATTATTAAAATCACCCTTCCTAATACTCCCCAGGAAGGGTGATTTGTTAAAGATTTTGTAATCTTTTAGGCATAGTTTTAGCATGTAGTTTAAAACCAATAAATAAAAATATGGCCGTAAATATTAAAAGCATT
>Ga0207421_10007947_pt1 | contig 11143 bp, 8 predicted proteins | sample SodLakKL_010_SED_4_FD_187542 | JGI IMG/M metagenome (GOLD analysis project Ga0207421, IMG submission 187542) | Alkaline sediment microbial communities from Lake Tanatar, Kulunda Steppe, Russia - 8KL_010_SED (SPAdes) (version 2) | ecosystem: Environmental > Aquatic > Non-marine Saline and...
GCTCCGCTACACCTACGGCATGTCGCTCAAACCTTTCGTCCTGATCACTGTTCCTATTGTGCTTACCGTATCAGTACTGCTTACTATCGGAGAAACGACCCAGGCTGTAGTAGGCTTAGCTTGGGATGCCGGAGCAGTCACTACCGGGCCGGTTACCGTTCCTATCATACTTGCATTAGGCCTTGGTATTTCCCGCACCGCAGGGAAGCAGGAAATAGTTGCAGGCGGCTACGGAAGCATAGCCCTTGCATCATTATTTCCCATACTCGCAGTGCTGCTCCTCGGCTTCGGGCTGAGCTTTTCCGCTCCTCCTCCATCCAGCGAGTCACAGTTTTTCTCCCCTGAAAACAGGGAAACAGCTGTCAGCATGCTTGGAGGTGAAGAAGCATTGGAACAATATGCCTTTACCCATGGAAGTGATGCTGCTCGCCGAGCGTTTTACGATAATGATCAGGAGTACCGAAAGTCCGTTGCTTCCCTTGCTGAAGACACGCAGATTCTTAACAGTAATACCCTATCCTCATGGATCAATTCCAGAGCATCAGATGAAGAAAAACGGCTCCTCCGCTCACTGGGTGTTTCTTTTTCTTCATCCCGGGGAGATATGTACCAGATTTCCGCTGATGAAGTAATTACAGAAGAAACAGGAGGCGGCCTGCGTGCTGTACTTCCCCTCACCGGCCTGCTGATTATTGTGCTTGTACTTATTCTCCGGGACAAGCCGAAGTACTTTGATGAATTCTTTTTGGGAATAGTGCTGACCTTAGCCGGCATGATTCTCCTAACCTCAGGAATCCGTCTTGGTCTTTCTCCCCTCGGAACGTCCGTGGGCAGGCACCTTCCCAGGCTATACCAGGCGGAACAGCAGGAGAAGACAATAACCATTGAAAACTTTAATACCGATCTTGTTTATGAAGGAATTGATACAGACGGAAACAGGTACTCATATTTTCTCCTTCGGGAAGAAGGAGAGGTGAAGACCGTTGAGTTCGATGATACTTATTTTGACCCGCAGGAACAGACCTACCAATATACCAGGAAAGAAAGACCATTATTCGGACCCGATATTACCGCTGCCGGCATCATTCTTGTACTGGTATTTGCCTTCGGCCTCGGGTTCGGCACTACCCAGGCTGAGCCGGCTCTTCATGCGCTGGGAAGATCGGTTGAAGAGACAACAGTAGGGACTATTAAGCAAAAGGGCATAATCCGGGCAGTATCCCTAGGGGTAGGCACCGGACTTGTGCTCGGGGTGATGCGCATCATGTACGATTTCCCGGTTATTTGGCTGCTGCTGCCGGCATACCTGCTGCTTATCCCGCTTACTGTGCTCAGCAAGGAAGAACTGACCGGTATATCATGGGACAGCGGCGGCGTAACTACCGGGCCTGTCACCGTACCGCTGGTGATGGCCATGGGCCTGGGAATCGGCGGAGCCCTTGATGTAGTAGACGGATTTGGGATACTTGCTATGGCCTCAGTTTGCCCCATCCTGTTTGTACAGGTCTACGGATTTATCATCCGTGCCCGGGAACGGTTCACCATGAAAGCAGTTGAAATGGAGGAAAGGGATGAGTAGAAAGCAGCCTCCTTCTCAAACCATGGGCAGGATTGTCTGCAGTGTGCACCGGAGCATCAGCAGCAGTTTAATTAACTGCTTGAAGGAGCTGCATCAGAAGCACAAACTGACGGTGTTCATGGAATCCTGCAGGAGTGTTCGGCAGATCCGCCGCTCCAGACCCTTTGGTCTCCCCGGTTCGAAAATGACTTTGGATGATGCGCCGGGGGACCGGTTTACTATCTCGGCAGACCCTAACCTGGCATATGAGATCATGGACGGATTAGCAAAAAACGCCAATATCGATATCCCCGGGCACGGCAGCGTGTATGTGCAGCAGGTTTCTTCTTTTCTTAATGACAGCACATCTGAAGTCAGTACAGATGCTGTCTGCGGTCCATCTCAAAATCTCACAAGACCGTATCTCCAGAAACTTTCACAAATCACCTGTATTTTATCCTCCTCAGGGGCAGGAGAGCAAATTGCAAAAATTGCTTTGGAACTGGGGACCTGTGTACCGGTGATTACCCTGGGAAAGGGAACCGGCATACGGGACAAGCTTGGGCTGCTTCGTGTCACAATCCCGCCTGAAAAGGAACTGGTCCATTTGCTTGTCCCCTCCCATGATTCTGAAGGAATTATTCAGCTGCTGATTGAAGACGGAAGATTTGACCGGCCGGGAGGAGGATTTATCTACCAGGTCCCTGTCGAAGCAGGTCTGATAGACACCAGAATGCGGATCGGGAAACAAGAACACGCTGCCAGCATTGAACAAATCATTACTGCCATTGATGAGCTGAAAAAGGATACCACATGGCGCAAGCGATTTGTCCTGCCCCGGTCATCACTGCAGTACATGAAACGGAGCAATAAAGAGATTACTGCTGTTTGCGTGGAAGGCTCTTCTGATGATTTAATACGCGCTGCTATGGATGCAGGCGCTGCAGGAGCTACCGTCAGCAAGACAAAACGGATAATTGCCGATCCTGTGGAGACAGCCGCCCGCGAACTGTGCTCAATTATTGTTCCCTCAAGGCAAAGCATGCGGATTATTAAAGCCATTCTTGAATTTCATCAGAATAATCCGAACACCCTGGATTGTCTGGAAATGATAGATGCTCCTCTCTCCTACTCATACAAAACCTGATGCACCAGGTTATTATATGGAGCTGGGGGGCACTTCCAGGATTTCTATGATCTCTTCTGGTTCGATCCGAAAGGGAGAGCCCTTTCCTTCATAGAAGCCATGGTCCCTGATAAAATGAATCTGCAGATCAGTAAATGTTATTTCCCTTCCCTTTGCAGTATTTCTCACGGTAGAATTAACCTTTCTGTAGAGTTTTGCCCCCCCGAAAGGCGACGGGAGTTTTCCCCTTACTGAATCTACCCGCACTTCAAAATGTCCGTCTACCGTGATGAATTCACCAAGCCCTTCATAGCCGCAGTCTCTAAAATACTGCATGCGGTCTGCAATACGCCTGTGGGTACGGCCAAGTCTGCGCACAGCTGCTTCATCATCAATAAGTATCTCTACAAGGTTCCGGGTATCGGTCCCTAAAAAACCGCTGAGGGTTATTACTCCAGGTTTCATCTGTTCCTGAATCTGCTGCAGCAGCGGCGACTGTTTCATCGGGTTAACCTCCCCATCCTCATATTACGCAAATTTATCATAGAATATCTGATCCTCGGGTATTCCCTTTTTCTGCAGCACCTTTATACAAGCATCAATCATACCCGGGCTTCCGCATAAGTATGCCTCTAATTCTCCGGCATCCTCACCCAGATGCCGGTCCAGCACTTCGGTGATAAGCCCTGTCTCACCTTCCCAGTTATCATCTTCCTGCGGTTCGCTCAGTGCAGGAATAAATGTAAAATCCTTCAGTTCCTTTTCAAGACGCTCCATCTCCTCCACCATAAATAAATCCTTTGCAGTTCTCGCTCCAAAATAATAACTGGTCTTCCGGTTAATTTGCTTGTGTTCCATATCCAGAAGGATGGACTTGATTGGAGCCATTCCTGAGCCGCCGGCAATGCAGATGATTTCACGGTCTGATTCCCTCAGGTAAAAATCACCGTAGGGCCCATTCATCATTACCGTGTCTCCTTCTTTCAAGTAATTATGCACAAAGGTTGTGGCGATGCCGTTTGGAACAAGACGCACTTCCAGTTCCACCAGGCTGTTCATATGCGGCGGAGAAGAGATCGAATATGCCCGGTAGACCTCTTCATCGGTTAGTTCATAGGGCGGTATCTCAACTTGGATGTACTGGCCTGCCTCTATCTGGATTTCCGGGGGATCAACCAATTCCAGGGTTACTTCCTTAATATCATGGGTAAGATCCCTGATGCTTGAGACCTTCGTTTCAAATGCTTTTACTGAAAACAGTTCTTCAGGAATTTTTATTTCCATATCCTGCTTCAGCTTACATTGGCAGGAAAGTCTTACGTTATTCTCAATCTCCTCTTTGCTAAGCCAGGGGAGTTCTGTGGGCAGCACCTGCCCGCCTCCTTTGTCTATCGTCACTTTGCATAAGCCGCAGGAACCCCTGCCTCCGCAGGCAGAAGGGATGAATATCTCCTGTTCCCCCAGTGCCTTCAGCAGCGAAACCCCGCCTTTTGCTGTCAGTTCTCTGGATCCGTCATTTATGCTGATCTGGACTTCTCCGTAATTGGCAATCGTCGCATCAGCAATGACCATCAGCAGAGCGAGGAATACTGCTATTGCTGTTACAATCGCCACGCTTATCAGCAAAGTTGCAATCATGTATCTTTCCCCTTTCTAACTAATGGGCAGTATGCCTGCAAAACCCATAAAAGCCAAAGCCATGATACCGGTTATAATCAGGGTAATCCCCGGCCCTTCCAGTCCCTTCGGCAGCCGTGCTTTCCTAAGTTTCTCGAGGATTCCTGCCATGGAAAGAATAGCAAGGAACCAGCCGAGTCCGCTTCCCAATCCAAAGAATAACGTAGCAATCAATGTATATTCACGGATAACCATAAACAGGCTTACCCCAAGGATTGAACAGTTAACCGTAATCAGCGGCAGAAATATTCCAAGCGCTGCATAGAGATTTTCGCTGACCCTCTCAATTATCATCTCTACCAGCTGGACAAAAGCAGCAATTACCATGATGAACATAATAAAGCGCAGATATTCCAGGCCAAAGGGCTCAAGGATAAATTCGTATACTGCCCAATTGAGCACTGAGGTCACAGTCATTACAAATATTACTGCAATGCCAAGCCCTACCGATGCTTTAAACTCTTTCGCAATAGAGAGGAACGGGCACATTCCCAGGTAATTTACCAGCAGAATATTATTGGTAAAAATTGCACCGAAGAATACTGCCAGAGGATACAGATTACCTTCCATCCTGTGCCTCCTTAATTATTGCTCCTTTCACTACCCAGATGAAAATAGCCAGCATAAAGAATGCACCGGCAGGTAAAACCATAATTGTCCAATTAGTCCAGTCTGGATTAAGGATCTGAATTCCCCAAAGCTCTCCAGTACCCAGCAGCTCCCGGAAAAAGGCAATAATGATTAATACATACGAATAGCCGACTCCTGTTGCCAGTCCGTCAATCAGCGATAGACCCGAAGGATTATTCAGCGCAAATGCTTCAGCCCTTCCCATAATAATGCAGTTGGTGATAATAAGCCCTACATAGGGACCAAGCTGCCTCCAGATATCCGGAGCGAATGCCCTAAGAACAATATCTACGATAATTACAAATGTGGCTATCACTAAGGTTTCAACCATCATTCTGATCCGTCCAGGAATCAGTTTTCGGATCAAGGACAAGGTTGCCCCGGAAAGTGTGGTAGTAAACATGACTCCCATGCACATTACTACCGTATTTTCAAGTTGTCCTGTCACAGCCAATGTGGAACATATCCCCAGAATCTGTGCGAATACCGGGTTTTCCTTCCCAATGGGTTTAGTAAATGTTCGCTTCACAACTCCTTTTGCCATCTTAATCCTCTCCTACAATTGAAGGAGCTTCACGGATTCCCCGATTGATAATATCCTTTACTGCTTCGGTTGTGCTTGTTGCTCCAGTGATACCGTCAATTTCATCCTCCTGCTCTGCTGTACCTTCAGGAACCGCTTCAAAGGGCCCTCGTTTTCCCCTGAACTGCTCGGTAAACCATTGTTCCTCAATTCGAGCACCCAGACCTGGAGTTTCATTATGACTTACTACGGCAATTCCTGTCATTTCTTCCAAATTTTCCCGAAACCCAAGTCTCAATTCTATCTCTCCCCAGAGTCCTGCTCCGGACACTGAGATAACATATCCGGTTTCCCCGTCCTCAAGCTCTACTGTGTACCATCCATTCTCGCTGCTGACACGCTGTTCATACACATCCTGAACTCCTTCAGCATCGTCTTCTGGATAATCTATTCCTGCAGCATCCAGCACTGCCATCCGCTGAAACACCAGTTCGTTCAGCCGGACCCGCTCCTCAGTTGCTAAATGGATACCAGTTACCACAGTTATACAGACGAGAGTTATTGCAGCCATAAACAGCACAGGGAACACCCGGAGTGAAAAGAAGGAATCCTGTTTCACGAGCTGTCCTCCTTCATTTTCAGTTTCCTTTTTTTGATCATCTGGTCTAAGAGCGGAGCAAACATGTTAACGAGAAGTATTGAAAATGAAATTGCAGCGGGCCAGTTTGCAAATATCCTGATGACCACCACCATAGCTCCAAAAACCGCACCGTAAATCCAGCGGCCGATATTTGTTGACTGGGAAGCTGAAATTGGATCGGTAATCATGAAAAAGGCACCAAGGAGGAAGCTGCCGCTTACAAGAGCATAGAGAGGGTTGATTGCACCATCAATCCCGACAACATACAGCAGCCCTTGAAGCACAAGAAATGCCAGAAGAGAAGATACCGTAAGCCGCCAGTTGGCAGCTTTTTTCTTGATAATATATAGTCCGCCGATGAGTACAAGCAGTGCTGAGGCTTCACCAATTGAACCCGAAACATTTCCAATGAACAGGTCTAAAAAGGGTATGTGTTCACCGGTTGCCTGGAGAGACAGCGGGGTTGCGGTCCCTACTGCATCAACTTCCGGAAAATATGTGCCGAATCCTCCCGGAAACCATCCGTGGACTTCAGGAGCCGGGGGAATGAAGTTGCTTGTCATGGGGACACCAAAACTGATATACACAAATGCTCTTCCGGTAATAGCCGGGTTAAACACATTTTTTCCGAATCCGCCGAAGACCATTTTCCCAAAGACAATTCCAAACACAATTCCCACAGCCGCAATCCAGAGAGGCAAGGTGGGAGGCAGTGAAATTGCATAGAGCATGCATGTAACAAACACAGATGAACTGGTCTTCATGTTGAAGTAACGGGCCATCAGTGATTCGGAAAGGACTCCAAAAAAGAACACCACAAGGTAAATTACGAGGGCCCGCCAGCCGAACCAATAAACTCCGGCAACTGCTAACGGAATCAGCGCATACAGCACAGTCATCATGACAGGCTGCTTTTGGATTTTGAGCATCTTTTCCCCCTACGAAAGCTCAGCACCAGCATACCGGCACATATCAACTGCAGCCAAATATATCATACATCTTCAGCATTCGCTATATCCGCAGGAAAGACATTTCTTACATCCTTCGGTATACAGAAGAGTGCCGTTCCCGCACACAGGACAAATATCTGCTGAAGCAGGGTTATTTGTTTCCTCATCAAACGGCAGGGTATGCTGACTGGATAGAATTTCATCTTCCTCATCGGGAAGCTCCGGATATTCATAACCGTTCCTGTACCCGATGTGTTCTTCCAAAGCCTGGGCTATTGCATCAGGCAGGCTCATTACTCTGTTCCTGCCAAACCCTGTCTGTCTTCCAGAGCCGATACTGCGCAGCTGAGCAATCACTGACTCCGCACGCTGACGGGGAGTAAGGGAACTGGGCATCCGAAGTATCAAACTGATCAGCCGCCCTAATCCTTCAGCATCAGCTGCAACATCGGAACCAACTTTTGCAACATTGATAAATACTTCAAACGGATCAGTGAAATGCTCCCCGTCAGAATTGACTGTAATATATGCTGTGCCGATCGGTGTGGTTTTCCGATAGGTAGTGCCCTGCAGGATGGTAGGACGTACACGGGGCTTGCTCTTTTCAGGCTTTTCCTCTTCTGCTTTTTCCTTTCTCAGGTTCAACACTTGAGAATCCCTTGAACCGTCCCGGTATGTCGTTCCTCCCTTGCAGTTCAAATCATACATCATCTGGTACAGCTGAGCTGTCTGCTCTACAGTGTAATCCGATGGGGTATTGCCTGTTTTCGATATGCTGGAATCGACCCATTTCTGGATAGCGGCCTGAACCCGGACATGTCCCTCCGGCGGGAGGTCCATAGCTGTAACAAAATAGTCAGGCAGCTGCTCTTTTCCGTGTTCCTGTATCCATTCTTCATAGACATCCACCCGTTCAATATGGGTGCCCATGCGGCCGATCCGTTCCCATTCCCAAAAGTAATAGGGCTCAATCCCTGTACTGGTTCCCACCATGGTGCCCGTAGTACCGGTCGGAGCCTGGGTAAGAAGCGTAACATTGCGTATGCCTTTTTCCTCTACAGCTTTTTTGATCTCATCGGGAAGCTGCTGCACATATCCGCTCTTCAGATACTTTTCTGCCTCGAATAGCGGAAAAGATCCTTTTTCTTCTGCTAATTCAGCACTCGTCCGGTATGCTTCCAGTGCAATATGCTGATAAAGCGTATCTAAAAATTCAATGCATGATTCACTTCCATAGGGGATCTTCAGCCGTACAAGCATTTCAGCCAGTCCCATGGAACCAAGCCCTACCCGGCGTTCACTGAGCTGCTGCCGTTTGTTCTCTTCAAAAAAATAAGGGGTGTCATCTATGATGGTATCAAGGAATCTGACGGCATAGCGCACCGTTCTGGAGAGATCATCCCATAATACTTTGCCGTCTTCGGAAACAAACTGAGCAAGGTTCAGAGAACCAAGGTTGCATACGCCCCACGGAGGGAGCCCCTGTTCCCCGCATGGATTAGTGCATCTGATTTTACTGTAATACCAGGAATTGCTGTAAGCATTGTATCTGTCTATAAAAAATATGCCAGGTTCAGCAGAAGCCCAGGCGCTTTCTATTACCGCATCCCAAATCTCCTTTGCTTTCATACTCCTGTAGGTAATTACCTGTCTTCCTGCCGCCTTCCAAGCTTCAAGATCGCCGTCCCAATGTTCTTCATACGCAGGGTCATTGGTATCCGGAAAACACAGTTCCCAGTCACCATCCTGCTTAACTGCTTCCATAAATGCATCAGATACGGCAATGCTGATATTTGCGTTCGTAATTTTATCCATTTCCTGTTTGCTTTGGATAAAATCAATGAGGTCCGGATGCCAGTCATCAAGGATCAGCATCAGAGCTCCCCTGCGGCTTCCTCCTTGTTCAATCAGGCCTGTGACAAAACTGTACAATGCTCCCCAGGATACAGAACCGCTGGATCTTCCGTTTACCCCTTTTACATAGGCATGCCTCGGTCTCAGGGTAGAGAGATTGATCCCAACTCCGCCTCCCCGTGACATGATCTCGGTCATGTAGGTGAGGGTTTTCATAATCCCTCCCCTGCTGTCCTTGGGAGACGGTATGACATAACAATTATAATACGTTAAATTCTGATCGGTACCGGCACCTGCAAGGATCCTCCCCCCGGGGACAAACTTCCAGTCCTCAAGAAGCCATCGATACTTTTTCTCCCATTCAGCACGTGTGCCTTCCGGCTCATGCTGGGAGACTCCCTTTGCTACCCGGCCAAGCATTTCCTCCGGTACTGTTTCAACCGGCTTATCAATATGTTCACGGGATAACGTTATCTCAGTTCCGTCTTCCAGAGTTACCGTATACTGATTGTCCTTGTGTTTTTTCTTTACTGTACCAATCTCCCGCTGACCGGTGTGGGCATTGCTTACCGCAACGACTAGATCTCCAGGACTCAGCTGTTTCTCCTTCATATCTTTGAGTGCATACCGATCAAGGAATATTTTTCTTCCCAAAGGTTTTAGCTGGTTCTTCATGTTTTTCATACTGATTCCTCACATCCGGTTGAAACAGCACCTCCAGCCGAGATTGACCGCCTCTGCCTGCAGTATGCAGGAACGTACTCTCATACGGAGGCCGGAATGCTGCAGAATGATATCCTACACGCAAAATCATAACGCTAAATCCATAGGTTATCAACAGTGCCTAGCAGGAAAAACACTATATATATAGGAATTTTTTTAGGTTCTTGTATTACCTGCATATGCAGAGATGCTGTTTCTAAAGAACACCGGCTGTCCGAAATGCAGGCGGACAGCCGGTTTGTCAGCTATAGTATTTGCATAGATGTCATTAATAGCCCATATCAAGCATGGCATCTGCCACCTTTTTAAAGCCTGCAATATTTGCACCCTTTGCATAATTTATGAAGGAACCGTCCTCTTTTCCTTCTTCAAGGCAGGCTTTGTGGATATTCTTCATAATCACCTGTAGCCGCTCATCCACTTCTTCTCGAGACCAGGAGAGCTTCATGGAATTCTGCGTCATTTCAAGACCTGATACGGCAACTCCCCCTGCATTAGCAGCCTTGCCTGGTGCAAAAAACACCTTGGCCTGTTTGAATTCAGAATACGCATCGGCAGTACATCCCATGTTTGAAGTTTCCACTATATATTTCACGCCGTTTTGCACCAGCTGTTTTGCATCATCGCCGTTTAACTCATTTTGGATAGCACAGGGAAAAGCCATATCCACAGGCACTTCCCACGGTTTTTTATTTGGATAAAACGCAACTCCGAATTGTTCTGCATAAGGTTCAACCACATCGTTATTTGAAGAGCGCAGCACTGTCATGAATTTCCATTTTTCTTCAGTATTAATTCCGTCGGGGTCATGCACATACCCGTCCGGCCCGGATATTGTGACTACCTTTGCACCAAGTTCAGAAGCTTTCATTACAGCACCCCAGGCGACATTTCCAAAACCTGAAACGCTGATTGTCTTTCCTTCAAAGCTGTCCCCCTGGGCTTCCGCCATTTCTTTTGCAAAATACATTGCACCGAAACCTGTCGCTTCAGGCCGTATGAGCGAACCGCCCCAGTTACTTCCCTTCCCTGTGAGTACTCCGGTATGTTCATCCCTGAGCTGCTTATATATTCCAAACATATACCCGATTTCACGTGCCCCTACTCCGATATCGCCGGCAGGAACATCTGTTTCCGGACCAATATATTTCTGCAGTTCTTTCATAAAGGAGCGGCAGAATCTCCGTATTTCATTGTCAGATTTTCCTTTGGGATTAAAATCCGATCCGCCTTTACCCCCACCCATGGGAAGGGTCGTAAGTGCATTCTTAAATGTCTGTTCAAAAGCGAGAAACTTCAGCGTCCCCAGGGTTACGCTCGGATGAAACCTGATGCCTCCTTTATACGGGCCAAGAACATTGCTGTATTGAACCCGATAGCCGCGGTTCATCTGCACTTCCCCGTGATCATCTTCCCATTCAACCTTAAAGGTAAAAATCCGGTCAGGTTCTGCCAGCCTCTC
>Ga0207421_10007949_pt1 | contig 11141 bp, 14 predicted proteins | sample SodLakKL_010_SED_4_FD_187542 | JGI IMG/M metagenome (GOLD analysis project Ga0207421, IMG submission 187542) | Alkaline sediment microbial communities from Lake Tanatar, Kulunda Steppe, Russia - 8KL_010_SED (SPAdes) (version 2) | ecosystem: Environmental > Aquatic > Non-marine Saline and...
TCACATGGTCCCGATGCCGCATTTTGGTGTCGTGCTGCCATTGGAGGACTGGACCTTGCTGGCCGGGCGGCTGGAAGACCGGCAAACAGATTTCATTCTGGCACCGTCTGTGCGGTTCAAAGGCGAGCCGGGCGAACAATGGACCATGTTCTTTCGCGACCCGTCGGGGAACCCGATCGAGGTGAAAGGGTTTGCCAGTGATAGCGGTGTGTTCGCGAAAGGCTGAAACCGGCCTGCAAGACGCCTCGCTCGCTGTCACTTCACTGCCCGTCGGGGCACCATTCAAGAGCAGGCAACATGTTGCAGGAAATCTGGGTCACGATCATCGCCGAGTTTTCGGACCTGCCCGACGCCACCACGATCACGATCATCAGCTTGCGCCTGCTGACGGCGGCGTTGCTGGGCGGCATTCTGGGTTATGAACGTGAACGCAAGGCGCGGTCTGCGGGGGTGCGGACACATATGCTGGTCGCGGTTGGTGCGGCCTTGTTCGTGCTGGGCCCGCTACAGGCGGGCATGGAAATCGCCGATATGTCCCGTGTGATCCAAGGGGTCGTGCAAGGGATCGGCTTTCTGGGCGCGGGGGCGATCATCGTGCGCCGAACGCAACATCAGGTCGAAGGGCTGACAACCGCCGCAAGCATCTGGGCCACCGCAGGTATCGGCGTCCTCGCCGGTCTGGGGCTAGAGGCAACGGCGATCCTGTCCACGGTGATCGTTCTGATCATTCTGGCCGCGGTGCCGCGCGTCGTGCCGCGTAGCGGCGACCTTCAGCCTGACAACACCGACGGGGCAAGCTGACCTAACGCTTCCAGAACCCTGCCGCCTTGATCCTGTTGCGGATCGCCTGTTCGCGGTGGGGCAGGTTGTTCTGATCGAACAAGGCGCGCACTTTCTGGCCTTGGCCCTGATAGACCATCCGTTTGAACGGATCGTGCTGTTTGAGCAGTTTCTTGACCTTGTTGGGGGCGCATACTTCTTCCAGCGTGGCGACCTGCGCGTCGGTTCCGCAGGCGTAAAGCAGCGGCAGGAACCGGTAATGATAGCTTAGCCCGCCGTCCAGCCCGTCCAGTTCCGGCCCCGGCCTGCCGCCGCCCATCGCATGGATCACCAGCGGCAAGGCGACCTGATCCAGCCAGGGGTCCAGCGGCTGGATCACCAGTTCGGGCGGCGCGTTATCGCGGATTGCGACCGCATAATCGGTGAAACGCTGGCCAAAAGCCGCAGGATCAGCCCCGAAAAACCAGCCTGCGTTGAAATAAAGATAGCGCTTCCAGTATTCATCAGGCTCTGACAGGTCCAGCGACGATGCGAAATCCAACCCGAACTTATCGTAAAGCGATTTCCAGATCGTGGCATAGCCGGGCCAGTACAGCTCTTCCACGGGCCAAGTGGCGGTGCGGTTCATCGACGCCGAGGGCCGATCAAAATCAAATGCCAGATTGCTGATATCGCCCGTGATCAGCGTATCGCTGTCGAAAAACACGAAAGGTTCATCCGCAGGCAGTGTCGTCAGTCCTTCGATCTTGTTGCCATGCGGATAGCTTTGCCCGAAATGCGCGTTGGTGAAAGGCTGCACATCTGCGTCCAGTGCGGCCAAAGCGGCCTTGATATCGGGCGTCATACGCGGGTCATGATCCCAGCGCGGACCGGGCTGCGGTTCAGCCACGATCACACGGCCTGCAAACCCCGGCGCCTTGGCACGCAGGCTGGCGACAAACAGCAAAGCTTCGTATTGCAGCCGCCCGGCCTGACCCACGATCATGATGTTGAAAGGCATAGTCCGGTCCCCTTGCCGCAATCATCGCCGTTTAGCCCACAGACAACCTGCCACGCAAGCTTGCGCGGTCTGTCTTTGCAGCCTAACTTTCTATGCAATATCCGGAAGGACGCATGATGAGCTGGAACCCCACACTTGACCCCGGTTGCCCAGATGATGTCGGGATTGATGCTATCGAAACGCTGATCGTGCCGCGTGCGCGTGATATCGGCGGGTTCGAGGTCCGCCGCGCGCTGCCTGCACCCAAACGCCAGATGGTCGGACCTTTCATCTTTTTCGACCAGGCTGGACCAGCCGAATTTCTGACCGGCAAAGGCATTGATGTGCGCCCGCACCCCCATATCGGGCTGGGGACGGTGACCTATCTTTATCAGGGCGAATTTCACCACCTCGACAGCACCGGCGCCGATCAGGTGATCCGCCCCGGCGCGCTGAACTGGATGGTGGCGGGCAAAGGCGTGACCCATTCCGAACGCACGCCACAATTGACGCGGCAAGGACCGTCAAGCCTGTTCGGTATACAGACATGGATCGCCTTGCCCGAAGACCGCGAAGATGATGCGCCCTTTTTCGAACATCACGCAGCGGCCAGCCTGCCCGAAATCCGCGATACCGGCATCACTGCGCGATTGATCCTTGGGACTGCCTACGGCGCGACAGCGCCTGCAACGATGTATTCGGACACCTTCTATCTTGATGTGACACTGGCCCCCGGCGCAATGTTTCCCTTGCCCGACGATCACGAGGATCGCGGGCTTTACATCACCTCTGGCAATGTCGAAATCGCGGGCGACGTTTTCGAGGCTGGCCGGATGATGGTCTTCCGTCCCGGTGACAGGATCACGGTGCGTGCAGGCCAACAGGGCGCGCGGTTGATGGCGCTGGGCGGTGCCACGCTGAATGGTCCGCGTCATATCTGGTGGAACTTCGTAGCCTCGTCGCGCGACCGGATCGAGGCTGCAAAAGAGGAGTGGCGTGCCGCGAAATGGGGGCAGGGCCTGTTTGATCTGCCCGCGAGCGACAGAAACGAACACATCCCGCTACCCTGATGGGAACATTGCCGGGCTGATCGAAAGTTAAGCAGATCAATCATCTGTGTCCTCTGCCTTGGCCGCTGCGGGCAAATAGAAATTGACTTCGCAAGCGGCACTGTCCTAGCGTTTAGGCACATTTGATTGAACCTGACGCGACCTTGTCGTGCCGCGCTTTGCGTGTTGACGCCCATTCTATTTGATGAAGCAGGCACTATGTTATTGCCACCATGTGACGTGATTATTCCGGCCCATAACGCGGCAGCCACAATTGCCAGCGCCATACAATCTGTGCTTGACCAGACCGCGCCGGACCTGCGTCTCTATATTGTCGATGACGGCAGCGATGATGAAACACCTGCCATCGCCCAGGCATTTGCCGCCAAGGATTCGCGCGTTCACGTAATATGCCAGCCAAATGGCGGTATTTCATCGGCGATGAATGCCGGTATTGCCGCAGGCAGCAACCCGTTTGTCGCCCGTCTTGACGCCGATGATCTGTCCGACCCCGACCGTCACGCGCGACAGCTTGCCTATCTGGTAGAGCATCCGGGCGTGGTCGCGATATCGGGGGCGCATCGCGAAATCCGCGCAGACGGGACGTTGACTGGCAGCAGCTATTGCCCGCCCTTCAAGGTCAGCGCCGATCCCGCTTGCGCCCCCGCGATCGAACCGCCCCTGACCCAGCCTTTCTTTATGGTGCGCCGCGATGCGCTGGTCGCCGCAGGAGGATACCGCGCGTTTCCTGTGTCCGAAGACAGCGATCTTTACTGGCGGTTGGCCGAACTGGGCGGCCTTGTCTGTCTGCAATCTTATCTGGGTTCTTACCGGGTGCACGTTGGCAGTATCTCGTCGGCGTCGATCGTGAACGGGCGTCTGATGGCCGTTTGTTCGCAACTGGCCGCGCTTTCGGCGCGCCGCCGTGCAGTGGGTGCGCCGGATATCGTTTTCTCGGACCGCCCCCGCTGGCGCGAGGCGATCTCTCTTGCCGGTATGATTGATCATGCTGCTGATGATCTTGGCCTCAGTTTTGAAGAGATGCGCCACTTGCGCGTGTCTTGCGCCGCCAAATTGATGGAGCTGGCTGGATACCGCCCGTATGAGGTGGAGTTCGACGATTGCACCTTCATCGCCCGTACGCTTGCGCAAGATGCGCAGGGTCTGACGCCGATGAACCGTGCCGACATTGCAAAAATGCGATCTGCCACCGCCGCCCGCCTGCTGCGCAAGGGGCATGTCAGATCCGCGTTCGAAATTGCCAGTATCCGGACCTTGCCGCAAACGTTGCTGCGTATCATCACTGGGCGGCTTTACTGGTCAAAGCACCGTATCTGAAAGGTGCACGATCAGCAGTTGAACTGTCATGTTGAAATGGTGGGCGACCCAGGAATCGAACCTGGCGTGCGTCTCCGCGAGGGAGTTACAGTCCCCTGCCACACCTTGCGGCCTGTCGCCCACTGGCGCGGTGATTACCTGTGGCCCCCAGTGCCGTCAACACCAAAAACACCGTTTATGTGCGCCCCTTCACAGCGGCGGCAATGTCGCGTATCGACGGGACAAATGTCAGGACAGGTCGCGATATGAAAAAGCCGGATTGGGTGATTGCCAAAGAACAAGCCAAGCGTGTGGCGGCGAATGAAACGATCTGGCTGTTTGGATTGCATGCCGTGCGCGATGCGCTGGAAAACCCCAAGCGCGAGAAGTTGCGCCTTGTCGTGACACGCAATGCGCTGGAACGGCTGGGCGATGCAGTGCCTGCCAGCGGCATGGAGCCCGAAATCAGCGACCCGCGCAAATTTGCGGCACCGCTTGATCCGCAATCTGTACATCAGGGTGCCGCGCTAGAGGTCAAACCGCTGGATTGGGGTTCTTTGCAGGATGTCGCCCTGCGCGAAGGCCCGATGCCGCCGCGGATCGTGCTGCTGGACCGCGTAACGGACCCGCATAACGTGGGCGCGATTCTGCGATCAGCCGAAGTGTTTGGCGCACGCGCGGTTGTTGCCATGCAGCGTCATGCAGCGCCCGAAACCGGCGCTTTGGCCAAGACCGCGTCGGGGGCGCTGGAACGCCAGCCCTATCTGCGGGTGCGCAATCTGGCAGATGCGATCACAGAATTGCAGCAAATGGGTTATTTGGTGCTGGGGCTGGACGGCGAGGCCGATCTGACGATCGAGGCTGCGGTTGACGGCAAGCGCGACCGTGCCGTTGCGCTGGTCATGGGGGCCGAAGGGCCGGGGCTGCGCGACAAGACTCGCGAGACCTGTGATGCGCTGGTGCGGATTGATGCAGCGGCGGCTTTCGGGTCGCTGAATGTATCCAATGCAGCGGCTGTGGCGCTATATGCTGCGCGCGGGTAGGCCGGTTTGAAGAAATATAAGCAGATCACATCGTTATCACGACTTGCTGAGGGAACTTTTTGTCGTCTCATGCGCTTACCATATACCTCCCACGGGGCAGCTTCTGGAACCGGCTGCCTCAAACTCACTGTCCCTCGTTCCATACCTTGCGCCCGGGCTTGCCTCGGGCGCTTTTTTTTGCGCATGGCCGTAACAGAGGTGATTTATGACTGACGACGATCTGCTCCGCAGGATACTGAAACGCACCAAAGTGATCGCTTTGGTCGGTGCATCGGCGAACCCCGCGCGACCAAGCTATCAGGTGGCGCAATTTCTGGGCCAAAATGGGTATCGGGTGATTCCGGTCAATCCCGGGCTGGCCGGGCAGCAATTGCTGGGCGAGACGGTTTATGCCTCGCTGACTGATGTGCCCGATGATGTGGATATGGTCGATATCTTTCGCCAGCCTGACGCCGTGCCTGCGCTGGTCGACGAAGCCCTGGCCCGCTGGCCGGATTTGCAGACGATCTGGATGCAGATCGGTGTGACACATGCAGCCGCGGCGCAGGTGGCGCAGGCGCGCGGCGTAGATGTCGTGCAGGATCGTTGCCCAAAGATGGATATCCCGCGTTTGTTCGGGCCTTAGGGTTTCAGGGGCTCTGCCCCTTACCCCGGAGTATTTGTGGAAATAAGAAGTTAACGGCCCGCTTTTTCGCTGATGCCTGACGTGCCCTGTCGTCGGGCGAGTTCGGCGATGACATCCGAAAGTGCCACATCACGCGCGGTCAGCATCACCAGAAGGTGGTAGAGCACGTCTGCAGCCTCTGACGTGAGTTTTTCGCGGTCGCCTTTGACGGCTTCGATGATCGCCTCGATCGCTTCTTCGCCGAATTTCTCGGCACATTTTTCGGGGCCTTTGGCAAGGAGTTGCGCCGTCCAGCTGCTGGTGGGGTCGGCATCTTTGCGTGACGCGATCAATTGGGCAAGATCATCGAGTGTCATGGGCGGATCGCTATTCCTGCTTTGGCCATATGCGCCTTGGCTTCACCGATGGTGAAGGTACCGAAATGGAAGATCGAGGCGGCGAGCACGGCAGAGGCGCCACCTTCGACGACACCTTCGACCAGATGATCCAGTGTTCCGACGCCGCCAGAGGCGATCACCGGCACATCCACAGCGTCCGATATCGCGCGGGTCAGCGGCAGGTTGAAACCCGCTTTGGTGCCGTCACGGTCCATCGAGGTCAGCAGTATTTCACCGGCGCCTTTTGCAACTACCGTGCGGGCAAATTCGACTGCGTCGATGCCGGTTGCGCGTCTGCCGCCATGGGTGAAGATTTCCCATCTGCCGGGGGCCACGGTTTTCGCGTCAATCGCCACCACGATACATTGCGAACCAAAGCGCATTGCAGCTTCGGCGACCACATCAGGGTTGGCGACAGCGGCGGAATTGAAGCTGACCTTGTCCGCCCCCGCCAGCAACAGGTCGCGCACATCATGGTGCGTGCGCACCCCGCCGCCGATGGTCAGGGGCATGAAACATTGTTCGGCTGTGCGTGTGGCCAGATCGAACATCGTGCCACGGTTTTCGTGGGTGGCTTTGATGTCCAGAAACACCAGTTCATCCGCGCCCGCCGCATTATAGGCCATTGCCTGTTCAACAGGGTCGCCTGCGTCGATCAGGTCGATGAAATTCACACCTTTCACAGTGCGCCCTTCGGCGACGTCAAGGCAGGGGATGATGCGGGTTTTCAACATGGCGTGATCTCTAGGCGGAATGCACTGAAATTGGAAGGGGGACCGGATAGGGTGGGCGCATCATGGAAACTGACGAATGGAGAGCAGATGAGATTTATTCTTGCCGCGATCACCGCAACCTTTGCAACCGGCGTCTGGGCTGCGGATGTAACCAAGTCGTCGCCGTTGTCGGTGGCTGAAACTGCGGATGCGCTGGAGGCCGCGATTGCCGATGCAGGCGCGACCTTGTTCGCCCGCGTCGATCATGCTGCCGGGGCTGAAAGCGTGGACCGTGTTATCCCCGAGGCGCAATTGCTGATTTTCGGCAATCCTGCCCTTGGCACTGCCGCATTGGAGCAGGATATTCGCGCTGGTCTTGTCTTGCCGCTGCGCGTGCTGGTGTTTGAAGACGGCGATGGCAGCACCCAGCTGCTTTGGGCATCTGCCGAAGACATTTTCGACGGCTTCGATATTGCACCCGACGCAGAGGTTATAGGCCGCGTCAACGACGCGCTGGATAACCTGACCGATACCGCCATTGCTGCCAACTAACCTGTAGACAGGGCCGAAAGTGCGGCGCGCAGGTCCAGCGCGCCGTCATAAAGTGCGCGACCCGAGATGGCGCCAGCGATGACGCCGGTGTCGCGCAGCGCCGTCAGATCGGCGAGCGACGACACACCACCAGAGGCGATCACCGGAATACTGACTGCGCGGGCCAGATCGGCGGTGGCGTCGATGTTGGGCCCTTTCATTGCGCCGTCGCGCATGATGTCGGTGTAGATGATCGCAGCGATCCCTGCATCTTCGAAGCTGCGGGCAAGATCTGTGACCATCACATCGGTTTCTTCGGCCCAGCCACGGGTGGCGACACGCCCATTGCGGGCATCAAGGCCGACGGCGACCTGCCCCGGGAAGGCGCGTGCCGCCTGCCGTACCAGATCGGGATTTTCAACCGCCACAGTCCCCAGAATCACCCGCGCGAGGCCCTTGTCCAGCCAAGCCTCGATCGTGGCCATGTCGCGGATACCGCCGCCAAGCTGCGCGGGAACTTTGCAGGCTTTCAAAATCGCCTCGACCGGCGCGGCGTTGACCGGCGTGCCTGCGAAAGCACCATTCAGGTCCACCAGATGCAACCATTCGCAACCTGCATCGACAAAGGCGCGCGCCTGTGCTGCGGGATCGTCGTTGAACACCGTCGTCTGATCCATATCGCCATGCACCAGCCGCACGGCTTGCCCGTCTTTGAGGTCGATGGCAGGATAAAGGATCATGGGGGCAGCCTTTCGCTAGATTTGGCCCCGTTATGCATGGTGCGCGGGGGAATGCAACGCAGCGTCAGACTTGATTGCGCAAAACACTCGGGCGCAATCTATGCAGACGAAAACGGGGGAGGAGACCCAAATGAGACATTTGATTTTGGCTGCAGCTGCGGCTGTTGCGATGGCTGGTACTGCAATGGCGCAAGACGCGGCATTGGGCACATGGCAGACCGAGGTGGATGACGGCGCATTCGCCTATGTCACCATCGACACTTGCGGTGCGGCTGTTTGCGGTACGATTTCGCGCACCTTTAACAGTGAAGGCGAATACCAGTCGCCCAACATCGGGCGCCAGATCGTCATCAACATGGCGCCCAACGGCGACGGGTCCTATGACGGGCAGGTTTGGCGGCCATCCAATGACCGCATCTATACCGGCAAGATGGATGTGGCTGGCGACGCGCTGCGTTTGCGTGGCTGCGTGGCTGGTGGCCTGATTTGCGCCAGCCAGAACTGGGTGCGCGTGCAGTAAATTCACGATGGCCCCGCCAGACGGGGCCATTTGCGCTTTAGGCTGATCGCAGGCCAGTTTCGACAAGCAGACCACGGCGGCGGGCCTCGTAATAATAGCCGCGGGCATACCAGCCGACAGCATTGGCTTCGTTGCCGTCTGATACCAGCCACGCGCCGCGCAGGTATTTGCCAGCATATTTGAGATTGGTTTCCGCATCCAGCAGATCGCGCGGTTCACCGCGGAACCCCATGGTGCGGGCAGTCTGTGGGTGGATCTGCATCAGGCCGTAGTAAGGGCCGTTGCGTGCCGCCGGATTATGCGTGCTTTCGCGGATGATGACGCGGTGCAGCAGGGTGACCGGTATATCATAGGTATCTGCATACTGGTTAATCAACGCCCGCAATTGCGGTGTTTCGTTCGGATGTAGTGGCAGGTTGCGCGAGGCAAAGGCAGCCCGCGCGCCCAATTCATTGTCGCGTCTCTGGACCTCGGGCGTGGCGCAGGCGGCGGTGGCGGCGATGCCGCCCAGCAGGATCAGGCGGCGTGAAAGGCGTGAAGCAGTCATGGTTAAGGTCTCCATTTCAGGAAATTGCCGATCATCCGCAGACCCGCGGACTGGCTTTTTTCAGGGTGGAACTGGGTGCCGATGATGTTGTCACGCCCGATAATCGCGGTGACATCACCGCCATAATCCACATGGGCCAGCCTTTGTGCAGGATCGGCGACCTGCATTGCATAAGAATGAACGAAATAGGCGTGTTCGCCTGTTATGATCCCGTCAAGCACCGGATGCGGATGGTCGATCACCAGATCGTTCCATCCCATATGCGGTACTTTCAACTTGGGATCGTCGGGGGTAATCCGGCGGATGTCGCCTGCGATCCAGCCAAAGCCTTGGGTTTCCTCGTATTCGTGGCCAGTGCTTGCCAGCATTTGCATGCCGACGCAGATACCAAAGAATGGGACGGCACGGCGGATCACAGCATCCGTGATCGCCTCTGCCAGACCGGATTGGGCATAAAGCTGCGCCTGACAATGCGGGAATGCGCCGTCACCGGGCAGAACGATGCGGTCGGCACGGGCGACGACATCAGGATCGGCGGTGACGATGATCGGGCCGCTGCCTGTCTCTGACGCCATGCGTTCAAACGCTTTTTGCGCCGAATGCAGGTTGCCGCTGTCGTAATCAACGAGGGCGGTCGTCATAGGCTGCCTTTGGTCGAGGGAATCGCGTCAGCCTTGCGCGGATCGGTTTCCACCGCTTCGCGCAAGGCGCGCGCGACGGATTTAAACGCCGCTTCAGCAATGTGATGCGCGTTAAAGCCGTGCAGCCTGTCAATGTGCAGCGTGATGCCGCCATGCGTCGACAGGGCCTGAAAGAATTCGCGCACCAGTTCGGTGTCGAACGTGCCGATCTTGCCAAAAGGCAGGTCCAGATTGCAGATCAGATAAGGCCGCCCCGACAAATCAAGTGCTGTGCGCACCTGTGCGTCATCCATTGCCAGATGGCAGGCGCCATAGCGCCGGATGCCGCGTTTGTCGCCCAGTGCCTGCGTCAGCGCCTGCCCAAGGGCGATGCCCACATCTTCGACCGTGTGGTGATCATCGATATGCAGATCGCCCGTGGCGCGGATGTGCATGTCAATCAGCGCATGGCGCGACAATTGATCCAGCATGTGGTCGAAAAAGCCCGCGCCGGTGATGTTGTCATAAACGCCGCTGCCGTCCAGATTGATGGTGACCGTGATATCGGTTTCCGCGGTCTTGCGGGTGATCGTGGCTGTCCGCGTCATTGCTGTCCCTTGCCTTGTTGGCCATGTCTATAGGGGTATCGAGGCCAAGCGCCAAGCCTCCTGACAAAGTGCCAGCGCTTTTCAGCAAGTTTTAAGGATTTGCTGCCAAGCTTGCCGCATCGCAGCCCTGTCAGGAGAATCCGATGAAAGCAATAATCTTGCGCGACAACGCCGCCGATGCGGTGCAAACAACCCTGCTATTGGCACGAAAGGGGTTTCAGACCTTTTGTGTCAGCAGCCGTGATATCGCCAAGGCAATGATCGACGCCGATACAATCGATCTGATGGTCATGGACGAACGGGTGGGCAAACACCTGACCCATTCGCTGGCTTTGTCAGCGGAACGGCGCAACCCGTATGTCAGCACGATCATCGTCACCGATCAGGGGGCAGAGGCGACAGATGACCTTTATGCACTGATTCCCAGTTTATACGCGCTGATCGGTACCCGGACGGGGGCGGATATGATGGGCCAGATCGTGCTGTCGGCTGTTGGCAATGCGGATGAGGCTGCACGCCGGATCGACCGCCGCCTTGCCGCCGAAGCGGCCGAGCTTGCAACACCTGTAGATGACGACCTTTGGGCGGATGAAGCAGATGATGATATTGCCGATGTCGTTTTTGCGGCACCTGCGATGCATGAAATCGCCGCAGCCTCGCGGGGCTGGGGGGATATGGCAGGACATCGGTTG
>Ga0207421_10007952_pt1 | contig 11140 bp, 4 predicted proteins | sample SodLakKL_010_SED_4_FD_187542 | JGI IMG/M metagenome (GOLD analysis project Ga0207421, IMG submission 187542) | Alkaline sediment microbial communities from Lake Tanatar, Kulunda Steppe, Russia - 8KL_010_SED (SPAdes) (version 2) | ecosystem: Environmental > Aquatic > Non-marine Saline and...
ACAATGATACCCGCCAGTGCCGTTTTTCTGACCATGGAATTTTTGCCACTCATGTCAGTGGAAATATCATTTTGTTGACTTATTAATTGCCGGGCCCTTTTTCCAAATTTGCTTTTCCATGAATGAGGGAAGCATACCGCGATGCTAATATTGTCATTTGAACCTTTATCATATGCTTCATCAACAACAATTCTGGCAAAATCTTCAACGCTGGTTGCCAGTTCCAGATATTCTGTTGGGTATGTCAGTTCAAGTGAACCATGCAAGCCGTCGGAGCAAAGCATCACAGCTTTTTCATCGATTTTGTAGCATAGTTTATGAGCGGGATAGATATCCGCTTTGCACGGTTCCGACCCGTCAAGGCACCGGGTTATTGCGTTGGAGCCGACGTTTGTCTTTGTGACATCAAAACCGCGGGAAGATGCTTCTTCAATTGCCGAATGATCCCGAGTAATTTTGGTGAATGCGTTATGTGATATAAGATAGGCTCTGCTGTCACCTATGTTCCCTACAATAAGCTTTTCATCAATAATAATTGCGCATACAAGCGTAGTCCCCATTCCAGAGGCGCCGCTATCTCGTTCTGATTCGCTTTTGATGCTTTGATTTGCAGCAAGTATTGTTTTTCTGAGTTCTTTTTTGAGAGTCTTCAGCGAATCCCTGTTCCAGGAATGGATGAGTTCATCCCAGAATTTCATGATATGATCAATTGCTATGGTGGCTGCAATATCACCAGCAGAATGACCACCCATACCATCAGCCACCGCAAGGAGGCTGATGGTATGATTTCCGATTGTTGTGCTGGCACTGAAGCAACGATCTTCCTGATAGTTGCGTCTGCCCTGAATTTGAAAATCGGTTACAAGATGCATTCGGTGAAACTAAACAGACATTTAGATTATAAGCCTGAGACTAACCTCTCCCATGGTGATGATATCACCGCTTTTGAGTGATCTGGATTCATTCTCGTCCATTTTTTCTCCATTGATCTGGGTCGGGTTGGACTGCTCGTTTGCATAATTGATCAGACTGAAATCATTTCGTGAAATGATCAACTTCGCTTGTTCTCTGCTTACCGTCGGTGATTTAAATTGAAAGTGCGAATAAGAGGTGCCTGGGTTTCTGCCGAATGTAAATTCATGAATCCTGCTATTGGGTGGTGTGAGGAACTTGAGTTCTTTTTGGCCCTCAACCCCACTCAATACTTCAAGTTTTCCAGGGAGCACTTTGATTGTCTTATCAGATGTGCCAACTATTTTAATCGTTGGATTGTCCACCACAACAGGAGGTTCCGGATCTGGCTGCGGAGTTAGGGGCTTCGGTTCTGGTCCCACCGGTGGAATTACAGGTGCTGGTTTCGGCTCCGGCTTTTTAAGATAGACCACAAGAAGTGCAATGATCATTATGACAATAAGCGCAGCAAATAACATTAGAAGCAGCTGATTATCGATCATGAAAAATGCAGCGCTTCTTCTGTTAATCTCAGAAATATAAAAGACTCGGCTGCCGCCCATCATCCCTTCATTGAATGTTCCGTTTACTGAGATATTATCTGTAATTGCAGGCAGGGCTTTTATAGTTCGGACTGTAACAACTTGTCCATAGCGATCTTGCAGCAGGTATGATTTAAAGTCACGCTCATCATCAATATGTCTTACGACAGTACCTTCTATTGTTATAATTCGGTCAATAAAATTTTCACGATCATCTAATAAGTCCTGCACTGACATTGAGGCCTGTTGTTCACACGCACTGTTCGTAAGTGAGAAAAACAGTATTGCCAATAAGAAGTATAGATATCCTTTTTTCATAGCATTTACTCTTTCAGGTATTTAATTATGTCATCAATAGATGACGGTCTGTTTTCAGGAGATTTTTCCATTAAATGAGTTATGGCTTTCCTGATGTTAACTGGTACATATTCGGGAATTTCAGGGATCTTGTGTGTCTGATGCATCTCACTTACGATGTAAATATTGGTATCCGAGAAGGGTGGATTGCCCGTGAACATGTGGTACAACAGCACACCAAGGGAATAGTAGTCTGACCTGTAGTCCAGTGAGCCCGGCGAATTAAATTGCTCGGGAGACATATATTCCGGCTTTCCATATGCGGCACCATAGGATGTGTTTTTCATCCAATCCACTTCGTATTTGACAACCCCAAAGTCGATGAGACAAACTTCAGAATCAGTGTTATGTCGGAGAATGACGTTATCAGGCGATAAATCGCGATGAACAACATTTGTGGAGTGAATTGCACGCAAAGCGTCAAGGAGTTGTTTTACAATGTGCAGTTTTTCACTGGTGGTAAGGGAGGGCTGTGATTTTATTCTATTCTTGAGGGAGATGCCATCAATGTATTCCAGAACCAGGTAAGGCATCTGTTTTTTTTTCCAGGTGTGCTTTCCAATGCTTTTGAGTTTCACGATTGGTGCATCCGGATACTCCTTGTTAAGTTTTTCCAGTACCGTTCCTTCCACGAAAAACCTTCCAACCATATCCATATCATCCAAGTATCTGGACATTAGCTTGATGGCAAATAGCTTGCCGTCAGGGTCCTTGCCGGCATAAATGGTTGAAATACCACCTCTTCCAATGATTTTTCCGAGACGATAATCGTCAAAAACGGTTCCGGGCTCGAAGTCAGGGATATTTATTTGTGAATCATTGCTTAAAAAGTCTTTTTGCTCCTCATACTTAATAACCGAGGAATTGGAATCATTAGCTTTATTCGGGTTTTCCTTTTGTTTTTCCGATGATTCAGGGTGAGGTGTCTGTTTCGTCTCGTTACTTTGTCCAGAAGGAGATGGTTCTTCCTTTTTCGGTGCTTCTTTTTGAGGCTTCCTCCGATACAAGGCTCTGCGGTGATCTGATCTGTTTTTGCTTGCAATCAGAAATAAGAGAAAAATAATCGCCATGAATCCAAACATCATGGATCCAATCAATACATGTTCCAACGAAATATCTAATAGTATGGATGACGGGATATCTCCGGGCAATCTGAGATGGAGTAGGGAGCCATGCTCCCGGCGGAGCAACTCCTGCAGTTTTTGCCCATGAAAGTCCGTGACAGGCAAAATGAGTTTTAAGGGTTTAAAACCATCTTTTTCAAGGTGAAAAGAGACAAAGTCTTGATCCGGGTTGATCAGTTGGCCGATATTGATTTCAGATAGATCACGGATGGAAGTAATGGAAATAGAGTGCTCCCCATTTACTGTAACCATTATTTCTCCAGGCCATGCTTTTTCATCAGACAGTGCAACTGCAACTGAGTGAAAGAATGTAAAGGTGCATATTACTGATATGTAAACTGCTCTCATGATTCAGAACTTGATTTGGGATATTTACCCGAATCCCAAAAATTAGTGTTAATGATATTAACGGGTTAGATATTACGAAAAAGCCCCCATTCGTACAGTTATAAGTTTTTAATCATTCCAACTTTTTCACCTTAAGAAGAAATGAATCCATGATATACTCCGAATGAAATATTCTCTTCATTCCCCCATGCATTATTTGTGGAATAAATTTGACTACGCCATGACACCTTGAGTGAAGGCGATCATTATACCCTAAGCTTATAATTTTATTTAATGATGGCAAAAAATAAAAAAGCCACAATAAAGTCAATAAAGATTTTTATACCATTGGGTTCTTATTGTTTGCTTTACGTGTAAAGCATTGTAAAACAATGTACTATGCGACGCCTATTTTTTGAATTGCAAGGTTGTGTCTTGCCGTTTCAAACCGAGTTTGAATTCAGTGCAATCAACTAAGGATGGGCGGTCTCAAGTTTCTAACGCAACGAGTTCTGTAAAAGCTTCTTTTGGTGATTGAAAGTCGATTATCTTTCGTGGGCGTTCATTGAGTTCATTTTCCACATGCTCAAATACCCACTCAGGAACATTGTTGAAGTCGGTCCCCTTTGGAAAATACTGACGCAGAAGACCATTGGTATTTTCATTTGTGCCACATTGCCAGGGGCTGTGAGGATCACAGAAATAGACACTGGCTTTCGATAAAGCGAAACTAGCTCATAAATTGTATTGCAGTCGAATATGGCCCGCCGTGATTATGCTTTTATGCCCTAATAAGGCAGATTGATTTCCATACAACTCCATGTCATTGACCATAGTAGGATTTGCATTACTCAGATTGCGTATGTAACATTTTCCAGCCTCATAAGTAATTTCGGCTTGAAGCCTGGAAAGAGTGTGGGATTCATCCGCAATCCTTAGATGTACATCCTGTTTGTTTTGGTCAACATGCCGCCGCCATTCCGGCACATCACGCCCTATAGTCAATGATAATCCTGCACCCGTCCTTTTCCCATGCAATGCCAACCTTCTTCCTTTATGCAGGCCGTTCAGTATAAGCAAATGTCCGGGTATCATTTCGTTAAAACCATATAAAGATGTTGCAGTATGTGCCTTTTCATCGGCGGATTGATCGATCTCCACGTTTACTGTATCCTGAGATTGGGTATGTATTTCCCCGTATTCTTCCCAATCCTTGTCAAGACTACCTTGTTTCGGATCTTCATCGTGTCCCCATCCCATTTCTTTAATGTCTGGATAGGATGCCGCGGCAACTGAAGTACTGGGTGGCTCTGTTTGTAGATCAGTCTCCTCTTTTTCAGTCTCTTCAGTTGCACCATCATCCATCGAAACTTCCCCGGCCCGATCATCCTCTTTGTCAGATTCTGCGATCTGGTCGTCCACAACAGCCGATTGTGCGATTTCTGCATCATCCATAACACTTTCTGGAAACTGATTATCCTCATCGACAGTCTCATCAATTTCACCATCTTCTCCTGCATCTTCTGCAAATTCTTCTTCCTCTCCGAAACCTTCTCCCACCTCTAATTCCTCTTTTATCTCTTCCTGATCATGCATCGTGGATGGCTGAACCGGTGACGGAATTTCTTCTTTGTGAGATGTTTCTTTGTTTATTCCGCTTTTCAAGCCTCTATTTCCTGTACCATTGTCTTTTTGACGGATGAAAAGAAAAACTATAATGCCAAGAAAAAAAAGACCCAAGGAATTAATGAGAATGAGCGGCCTCAGATAATCCCCGGACTTTTGGATTGTCAACGTTTTTGGCAAAACCGCATCGGTCGCAGCGCGATTTGCATACTGAAATGAAGTTACATTATTCAAAATCGACTCATACGTACGCTCGATTTCAGCCACCCTGTCCAGATCCGATATCATCTTGTTGACATTATCCCTGTAGTCACGCATGGGGGCCATGATGTTGCTCATCGTCATGGAGCTCTGGGAACCGATCTGGTGCAGCATATTGCTGACCGTTCTATTTCTGATGCCGCTCACCGCTCGCTGGTAGTTGGCAATTTGCCCCAAAGCCCTGTTCAGGTTTTCAATGGTGGGATCGAACAAGGTGATTTTTCCATTCAGGTAGCTGCGGGTCTGAGCAGCCTGCCTGACAAAATCCCGCTGATTACTACGGTTTTGCTGGTTTTGATATCTTCCTGAAATGTTCTGCATGCTGATCACATTCCGGACCAGATCATTCATTTCATTGACAAGGCGCAATATGGCGTTGTTCGTGTCTCGGATCAGGATAATGGCATGATAGGTCATGGGATCTATGGAGCGTATCATGGAAAGCCCCGTAACTCCGGGTAAAATACTCTGCTCCAGTGTTCTGATGTTGTTTTGAACGGGCCGAATCCAGTTTCCAAGATTATTTGTCATCGGTTGCAGATTATTTACAACTATGTTGACCAATCCGGTTCTGGAATGAAAATCACGGATAATAATCGTATGATTCGCTCTCACAGTTTGCAGGACGTTAGTCAATGTTTCAATCTCGGACTTCAGCCCTCTGAGACTTTCAGAATCTCCCATTACCGCAGTTTCAAGTACATGGACAAATTTGTTTTCAAGCTGTGCTTTTGTGTCATTCCCGTTGCCTCCACGCCTGGCATTGAGGCTTTTTTCTGCATTACCCAGACGCACCTCAAGCTGATTGATCTCATTAAGAAGACTCCGGTAGTCCGCCACATCCGTATTTTCATTGATACCACCGGTTGCCTTCCGGACCAAAGCCCGGGTTTCCGATGAGTGTTGCTCAACCAATGCGATATCATCTTTGTAGACCTCCAGGATTTCGTCGATAATATCCATCTTCCGCTCGTATCTCAGCAGGACCTGCTCGATTTGACTGATCTTACGGTTGCTTTCAGATCGATAAAATATTTTTGCCGCGAAATTTTCATCCAGTTCCTGGCGCAAGCTTCTCAGCCCGTTTAAAGTCGGCTTGGTAGCTGAAAAGGCGATAAAATCCCGGTAAAACAGATTCCCCTGTGCTGAGTTAATGTGGGAAAGATTGCCATTCAAATAAACCTTCCTTGCGTCAATGCCATCTGTTATCTGGTGGTATGAATAGATTGTGACGGATAAAAGGACCGAAAGGATTATGACAGCTATAGCCAGCAACAGCAGTATCATTTTATTCCTGTTTTTTTTCATCGCCGGTCTCCGGTTTAGCGGGTTATTGTTCTTTTTTAAATATCGTGCGGCAGTAGATTACTTGTTGTTTTTAATAAAGTAGCTGTTTTTGAATTATTCGGGTTCTTAGCACCCTGCGGTAACGCTTAGGCAATGAATCAAAAGGTCATTTTTTAATCCTTGAGGCAGCGCACAGAGTCCCCGAACGCCCGGCCGTTGCCGACCATGCCGGCACTGCTGCTACCGAAGCCCAGGTTCCGCGCGAAAGAACCAGACACGGTACTCGACCAATAGGAGCCGTCGGAGCCGACAACGAAGAGCGAACCACTGCTGGCGCCGCGGTGGCCCGCCATGGGCAGTTTCAAAGGGGAGTCAAAAGCCCCGATTGCATTGTCATTGATCCAGCTTCTCCTCTCTTCTTCCCACTCGGCATCGGTGGGCAACCGGTAACCGGCAGGACATGGATTGTTGATACCGTTTACCCCTTGCCATAAATTGTTGTTCTGAGGGCTGCGCCAGTCCCAGGGGCTATTGGGTGCAAGGATAAAACTCCCGTGGCTCGGTTGATCGGAGCTGCTTAGGGTGGAGGTAGTTTGGGAGTTGCGCCTCTGGTGCCCGTCAGCCGCACGTCCCCACTGGTACAGGTCGCCGTAGGCCTGCAAGTCGGAGGATGAGGTCGCCGCACGGCTGGCGCCCAAATTGCGATCCATCCACACACGACCGGTTTGAGGGTTTCTAACATCCACCACCGCAGTCCGCGTATCCCTTTGCCAATGAACATTGGCAGCATAATCCTCCCTGATTGCAAGAATTCTCCTTTCACCCCACCAGGATCCCAAACTGACCAAATGATTGTCAATATTTGAATGGGCCAGGTAATTTCCCGGCCTGTTATGATCATGCCTTGAAGCAAAGAAAAATCGGTTGCCTCTCCATCGCCTGTCTCCATTTCTGGTAACGCTGCCAATTCCGCCTCGCTCCCTGACACCCAATCCATCAAGCATCTCAAGGAGGTCATGGCCTTTCGCGTGGTACGCGACCAGATCGTTCCAGTCAGCGACCCTGTAGCCCTCACCCATCAGATTATTCACAATGCTGCTCCAATCGGCATCGTGGGCAAAGTGTTCGACCGTCAAGGCAAAAGGTCCAAACGTAGTGAAATGCTTTGAGCGCTCTTGCGGTGTTTCCTGTTGTCTGGCAGGCCGGGCGGCAACCTGGCGATATGTTTGGGATGACACGTCAAACTCATACCGCATCTGCATATCCGATGCGGAAACTATCAGCGGGTATATTTTCGCGTAATCGAGAGGTTTGTCATCGAAGGATCGCAACCCCGGCAGGTCAATGCTGATATCCGGACCAGGGTCCCTTGTTGAAAAACTTCCAATGACCTGGCATTTCAATCGCCTCTCAATGATCACGTAGGTGAACGTGCCTCTTGTCTGGGGTCCGGCACAGGAGGCAAAAACATAAGCCAAACGGCCTGACCGATTCAATTCAAGCGTCGCCACAGGTTTATAGCTTGCCGAATCGATAGCGCACGCAGGTGCGAAATAGGACGAGGCGACCTCCGCGGCACTTGCCTGGCCGCAAGCTTCCGGGCCTTGTTTTGCAGTACTGAAGTACCTTGTTGGGTCATCGGTGACATCACGAGTATAATCAACAAAATACCGCCCCTGATCGTCCTTTCCGAAAAGCAGATGTGAGTTATAAATCCCACCTGATTCCCACTGGACTAAAAAGCTGTTGGCTTGTCCGTCACCTGCAGGCAAAAGCCTTTTTATGCCATAACCGTACGGAATCGGCGCTATCACATCGCCGTCACTCTGCTGCACGATAAGCTCCTGGCCGTCCGGACTCATGAAATACAGCTTATGAAGTCTCGAACCGGCAACTTCATACGGAACATTCAGGCGGATTGGAAAATCAAATTCTGAAAACAGACGCCCCTCTGCATGATCTGCCCTGAAGATATGGTTTTCAATGCCGTCACGATATTTGTCGTACAACCGATTGGTCAGCTCATCAATGACAGTAAAATCCTGCCTGTTCATCGCCCGTTCCGATATCCATCCGGTAAGGACCATCAGCTGCAGTGCATATCCGGCACCTTTCAGGGCGCCTGCTCCGGCACTGGACAAATCATGAGGCGCCCCACCGGCCGGCCGGCGAAGATGGGCCCAAACGGTGCCGAGCGAATACGAATCATGCCTCTTGGACGCATCCACAACCTCGTCCATCGATACCACATCCATCCAATGCAGCCGCTTGACCTGCGGCATGAATGATATGAGAATTATATCGCCGGTCATCGGCAGCTCATCGATTCGAAAATAACCCGAATGCGGATACCTGCTTGTGTAACTGAATCCTAACACGTGTTGTTTGTCCGGTGAGAGGGCAAAGACCAGTCCTTCCGGGTAGGATGGATTCCAGTGGCCTTCAATATCGGCCTGAACCCTGCCCGAAAGCGTTGCTCCCTCAGGAGCAGCGGAAATGGTTGCAGGTTGCGTATGCGTATAAGTGGCGTCATAAAGGGAGCCCGGATCATCTACGACCGTTCCTTCGCCTGGAGGTGGATCGTCCTGAAAATCCCATGACAAGTCCTGGGGATCCATTTGCAACTGCCAAGCCGGCTGGTCGTCCTCATCGGCAGTACGGGGTGAGAGCTGCGCGCTGTAACTGTTTCGGACCGGCCCGCTTTGGGTCAGTACGCGGCGGTAGGCCTGGTGTCCGGGTGCATCTATAGACAGGTGGATTTCAAAAGTGCTACCAGAAGGAACGGGATTGCGGCTTTCGTAGACGCCGTTTGCGGTGTGACGCAATGCAATGTGGGTGGATGAGTAACCCAGGATGCCGGCTTCGCGAAGCTCCATGCTGACGCTTGCATTGCCCACCGGCTCGCCGCGCTCGTTGGCCAGGCGGATCTCCACCGTGTTGGTATCCGCAAAAGCCAAAGTGTTTTGCGAAAGGTTGCTTTCTGTGCCGGCAATGGCCAGAACAGCCAGTGCCAATATCGAGGGAAGAATATGCAAGCGAATATCGTTCATAAAAGCAGTTTTATGGCCGCTGAGTCAAGACTTGCCATATCCAAGGCCTCTATCAACTCTTCTGGCACTCTTCATTGCAATTATTGGAAATGCATGATTATACGCGCCATTTTTCCAATTTGAGAATTGTTTTCTTATGGTGAGCGTCATGATTTAAATCAGGGGACCCGGCATCGCACACGATATTCCCATCGCGTACCGGAATCGACGCCGTTTACACGAACAATGAATTCTTCAATTTCATCTTTCTGAAACACATTCAAATACTCTCCCTGACCGGCACCTTGAATGCCACCTGGATAGTTTGGGTTTCTATTGAAACTGTTTGCACCCCGCCAGCCAGTATCAAGAACTATATTTTGCAGCGGATACTCCATCACAAGCTGGTCTGGGATGCGAAACATATTAAAACGCACATCCAACATAACATCAGGTGGCAAGATGCTGATGTCCCAAGTATCAATGGTACCCTCAACTCCGCCTGAATTAGCCACAGTCCAGGTGTCGCAAATATCAAGGGTATAACTTCGTTTCTCTACCACTTGTTGCAGTTTTTGCCTGCGGAATATCTCCTCCACCAACTGCGCAAGGTCTGCTTCGGCCCGGGCTGATTTTTCCCGGCTGACCGCCGCCATCCGGAGTTCGTATGCCTGATTCTGGTTTCTTGGTCCACTATCGGAGTATTGGAGCTGATAACCGATCCGTGTGCGAAGCTCACCGGAAAACATGGCAGCCCGTGCTTCATTGTACAGCAATCCCAACTGAAGCCGGATCAGCATACCCGTAAGATCCTCATCTCTCAACCGGGGCACAAGGCTGGCTTCGAAACGGTCAGGCACCCCTTCCAGCAGATAGCGGTCCAACTGCAGAGCCGTTGCCATCAATGAGCGTTGTCTATGGGTTCTTAACGATGATTGAATAAAATCAAAGATCACCACGGCCACTACTACCTTCACAGAACCGGCCAGTACGGCAGGTGCTGCCTTTCCGGTCACCAAACTTGCCACTGTAATCCCAGCATGGCTCAATGCGGTCTTAAGGGCCATGCTCAGTAAAATATCACCTACGGTTTCGGTGACCGTATTGTTGCCCACCGCCCGGGCCATCTGTTCCATATTCTTATTCCTGTTTTGATCAAACTCGAATCGTATGTCCCTCAACGCATATTTCAGTGCCTCGTCATTGGCCAGCCAGGAGTCGCTCTGCCGGATCATCAACTCCATGCGGTCCAGGATATCCCCGGCCGTACTCTCGTAGGCCAGATACATCAGTACCCCGTCCATGGAGCCTTGGCGAAATGCGCGTTCCAGGTCTAGAGTTGCGCCAATGATCTCAAAAGCCTCACCAAAAGCCTGCAGGGTTTCGGTAAACCCGGTGATCAGCTGTGCGCCTTGGGCCGACAGGGTTGCCCTTGACAGATCATCGTGCGTGCGCATGTGTTGGGTCACCCATTGGGAAAGCTCTTGGCTCTGAGCCGTTGCCATGTTCAGAGCTGTACCCCGGAACAGCTGTTCCAAAATGGTTTCGTAAGCATTCTTGCGCGCCGCATATATCTCAATACTTTCTATGGCATGATCGGTATCCGGAGCGAATTTGAAAACAGGGTAGGTGCTGG
>Ga0207421_10007953_pt1 | contig 11139 bp, 12 predicted proteins | sample SodLakKL_010_SED_4_FD_187542 | JGI IMG/M metagenome (GOLD analysis project Ga0207421, IMG submission 187542) | Alkaline sediment microbial communities from Lake Tanatar, Kulunda Steppe, Russia - 8KL_010_SED (SPAdes) (version 2) | ecosystem: Environmental > Aquatic > Non-marine Saline and...
GGGCCCACTAGGCCACCTCATGGTCGAAAACGACGAGGTCAGCCCGAGCCCCGGCGATACGGGCACGATGGGCGAGACGGCGTCCATCCGCGATTCCGGTTTGAACCTCCTCGAACTGGACGTCACCCTCGAAGACGTCGACGACGAGGACGACGATGAGGTCGATGACGAGGTTGACGACGAAGAGGAAGACGAGGAGGAAAACGACGTCGAGGACGAAAACGACAACGAGGAGGAAAACGACAACGACGACGGGTTCTGAGGGGAGACCAGCCACGAACAGGATACTGATGCTGTCGGAGAAAAGCCAGTGAACACTCGATCGCGTCTCACGGCGCGCCGCCGGCGGTGGCGGCCGTTCGAGTGCGATCGAGTGGAAACCGTTTTGTCCAGTAGTATGAACCACTGCGGTGAGAGGGACGCGGATCGGTCGTGGGAATCGGCGATCCCCAGGTCCCGACGACGAGGCGGCTCCGGTCCATCCGGCCCGCTGTCTTAGGGCGTCGACGAACAGTCACGACCGACACGGCCGATCGTTCGGCCACATGGATCCCCCTTCAAACCTAATTGTTAGCGGAACTCGTCGACCACGAGGGGTGGGCAGGGGAGACGGACGCCGGCGGCGAGTAAGCTTCTTGAGGGGAGCGACCGCACACACGCCCATGACGGTATTCAGCCAGATCGTCGAGGGCGAGATTCCGGCCTACGTCGTCTACGAGGACGAGACCACCTTCGCGTTCTTAGACGCCAACCCGCTCGCGCCGGGACACACGCTCGTGATCCCGAAAACGGAGTATCAGAAGATCGAGGACCTCCCCGAGGACGCCGCCCGGGACCTGTTCGCGACCGTCCACCGGCTCACGCCGGCGATCGAAGACGCCGTCGACGCCGACGCGACCACCGTCGGCTTCAACAACGGCGAAGCCGCAGGCCAGGAAGTAGAGCACGTCCACTGTCACATCATCCCCCGCTTCGAGGGAGACGGCGGTGGCTCACTGCACACCGCGATGGGCGGGGTCGCGGACCTCTCGGAGGCCGACCTCGAGGGGATCGCCGAGGACATCGGCGACGAGATCTGATGGCGCTCTCCGCGTTCCTCGCGGGCTTTCGGGAACACCCGATCGCGGTGGCCCTCGAGGTCACGACGCTCGTCGCCTGCGTCGTGCTCTTTCTTGGAACCTTCCTCGCGCTCGCGGTCAGCCCGCCGACGGAGGGGAGCGCGATCTGGGTCGCCGTGATCGCCGTCGGCGCGGCGCTGGTCGTGTTGTGGACGGCGGTCGTGCCGGTTTACGAGCGGGTTTTCTACTGATCAAAGCAGGGCCCCCAAAAGCAGGTCGCCGTAGACGAGTGCGATTACGAGGCCAATAAAAACCGGCACCAGAAACGGCGTCCCCGGCGTGATCCAGACCCGCTCGTTCGTACAGAGGGTCTCGAGGCCCTCCCGGAGTGTCTCCGGAGTCGTGCCGTAGGCCGAGCCGTCGATGTCCTCGAGGAAGGCCTCGGCTCCCCAGGGATCGTCGAAGGCTTCGGTTCGGTCCTCGAGGCCGCCGTCGGGGACGATCCCCTCGGCTGTGACTGCGCCGTCGGTCGGCGGGTTGGGTTCGTCGGGCAGGCTCGCCGGGTCACGGTAGCGGTCCGGATCGTCACGGACCTCGGCGAGGGTCAGGCCACGCCAGCGCAGGTACATCCGCAGGGCATCGAGGTCGAGTCCGCCCCGGGAGAGGCCGTCGGGGGTTTCGAGTAACTGGCCGTGGGTCGTCGGGACGTCCTCGAGGGCGACGGGCCAGCCGACGAACATCACGGGGGCGACCCTGCCGGCGGCGGCGTTGCGGATCGCCAGGGCGACCGGGATCGCCAGGCCGACGAGGACGGCGTTGGTGAGGATGGTAAAGGAAAACGCGCCGACGGGCGTCGTCGTGGCGGGGGCCTCGAGGCCGGCGACGGCGTAGCTCGGGAAGGTTGGGAAGAGGAGTGCGAGGACCATCAGTGCCTTCGCGTCCGCGCCGCCGAAGCCGCCGAACCACCAGAACAGGTAGGCGATGGGGACGACGAAGCCGAGGCTGATCGCCGCCGGGAGCAAAAAGTCGAACGTCCAGACGTCACCGCCCTCGGTCCAGGCGACCCAGCCGTCCCAGATGAGGGTGAGAAGGCCGACGAGCGACAGGGGAACCCAGACGGTACTCGAGATCCGCCGAGTCCTGATATCCCGGATCGCGGCCCAGGCGAAGACGGGGACGGCGACGAGCCGAAGCAGGTCCGGTGTCGTCGCGAGCGTGGCCGAGGTCGTCACAGCCCATACTCCAGAGCGTGGGGGCGTTACCTTTTCGACTTTTTCCACTCCCGCCGGACCGGCCGTTCACGCAAGAACGCCTCGAGTCGCTTTTCTCCGACCATGCCGCCACGGGCACCTTCTTCCGTGCAGTTGTACCCGCCCGCCGCGGTCCCAAAGCGGCCGGCGTCCTCCATCGGGTCGTCCGAGAGCAGCCACCGATGGATCAGCCCGCTCACGAACGCGTCGCCGGCACCCGTCGTGTCGACGACGTCGACGTCGAGGGCTGGCACCTCGAGGACCGCCTCGTCGCTCCAGAGGACGGCACCGCGTTCGCTGCGGGTCACGGCACCGCGCTCGACGCCGCGGGACCGCAGGATCTCCACTGCCTCTCTGCCTTCGGCCTCGAGGTACGACCGGATCGACGTTTCGTTTGCGACGAACAGTGCGAGGTGGGGAAGGAGGTTCGCGAGGGTCTCGCGTTCGATCCCCCGTCCTTTCAGTCCCTCGAGCGGGGCGGCGAGGTCGAAGACGAGTCGGATATCGCCGGCGGCGGCGAGGTCGACCAGCCGGCGGGTCACGCGGTCGGGGCAAAAGCCGTTCGTGAAGACGGCCCCGGCCGACCGGAGGGACGCCTCGTCGTCGTCGTCCAGTGTGAGGTGTTTTGCGGCCCCGCCACCGGTGACGATCGCCCGCTCGCCGTCGGGGTCGCGAAACACCTTGCAGTAGGTCGATCGCTCGTCGTCGCTTTTCGTGAGGCGGTCGACCGCGACGCCTTCCGATCGGAGGTTCGCCTCGACTGCCTCGGCGGCGTCGTCGTTGCCCAGCCGAACGATGACGCCGGTCGACCGGCCAACGCGTGAGAGCGCCACGGCGACGTTGGCCGCGACGCCGCCGAAGCCGGTCGACTCCTCGTAGACGTAGGCACCGCCGTCGGCTTTCGGCAGGTTCGAGACCAGATACTGTTCGTCGACGAGCGCACTGCCGACCGCGACGACCTCGGGAGCGCCGGACATACACGTCGGTCCGACGGTCGCCGTAGTAACTATGCGATCCTTTTTCCGGGTCGCTCTGTCTCGAGTGCTAACAGGCTCGGGTGAGCCGGTGCGGTCGACAGCGTGGTACCCGGTATGCAGACATTTATCCGAGAGATTACCACGAAGGATGCCCCGGTGCCGGCGCGGTTACCCGCCGTCGACGGTCGGTCCCCTGTGGTTTTTCTCCGCGTACAGCCGGATACAGGCCGATTCCTCGATGAGCACGCGCCTCGGAAGGGAGGCGTCGGGCATGCGTTCGACCTCCTTTCTGACGACCGTCGTTCCGGCCTGCTCGAGCATCTCGACGAGTTCGTCTTCGGTGTAAAAGGAGACCAACAGTCCGTCCGTGGCCTGCTCGTCGACGAGCGAGGCGAGCCCGGTCAGGTGTTTCAGTCCGTAGAAGATCGCGTACGACGTCAGTTCGTCCGGACCGACGGGGCTGTGGTGGTAGATGTCCTTGACGATGAGATGTCCCCCCTCTCGCAGGAGGTTCCTCGCCTCGACCAAGACCGCCTGGACCTTACACCGCGAGTGGCTCCGGCTGTCGCCGACCAGGTGGTGTAAGACGTCGCTGAAGACGACGTAGTCGAACGATTCGGGCTCGAAGGGCAAGGGAAGGTCCGTCGCCGACGCCTGCAGGTAGCGTGCCCGGACGTCCTCCTCGGGACCGGGAAGCATCGCCGTCGAGATGTCGACCCCGTATGCCTCCGAGACGTCGGTCCGTTCGAGGACGTACTCGAGGAACAGTCCGTCGCCACAGCCGATCTCGAGGACCCGGTCGCCCGCGGAACACCGCTGGTCGATAAAGCCGTCGACGGTCGGCCAGAAGTCGATCCCGTCGATCTCCTGGTCGTGTGTGTACTCACTCGAGGCAGTATCGAAGTACGCGCCGACCTCCGTTTCGTCCATGGGAACCTATCACCAGTCGACAACGATCTCCCGGATTAGTATGCGCCTCATTCACCACTGTCCGTGAGTCGAGCGCCGCGTACGACCGGCGATACCTTCGAGTACGTGAACGACACCCCAGCCACCACCGGGGCTTATCATCGGTCACCGCGAAAACACATATTCCCATGACACAGGCGAGGTTCGGCTATCTCACCCCGGAGAACGCGTCGCTGTTCACCGACCTCTATGAGTTGCGAATGATGCAGGCCTACTACAACCAGGGGCACAACCCCGAGGCGACGTTCAGCCTGTTCTTCCGGGACCTCCCGCCGGGGCGTGGGTACATGCTGACAGCGGGGCTCGAGCAGGCGGTCCACCACATCGAGAACCGCTCCTTTGGCGACCAGGCACTCGAATATCTGGCCGAGCAGGGCTTCGACGAGGGGTTTCTCTCCCACCTCGCCGACCTCGAGTTCACCGGCGAGGTTCGTGCGTTGCCCGAGGGAACCCCCGTATTCGCGAACGAGCCGATGCTCGAGGTGACGGCACCGATCCTCCAGGGACAACTCCTCGAGACGGCGATGATAAACCAGATCGGGTACGAAACGCTGATCGCGACGAAGGCGGCCCGGATGCGCGACGTGATCGATCGCCACGGGGACGACCAGCGACTCGTAGACTTCGGATCGCGACGATCTCACGGGACCGACGCGGGGATCAAGGCCGCGCGGGCGGCCTACGTCGGCGGCTTCGATGGCACCTCGAACGTCGCCGCCGGGGAAGCCTTCGGCATTCCGACCTCCGGGACGATGGCCCACTCGTGGGTCCAGAGTTTCGCCGCGGAACGGGAGGCCTTCGAGACGTTCGTCGCCGAACACGGCGAGGACGCGATTCTGTTGATCGACACCTACGACACCGTCGAGGGGGCGAAACTCGCGGCGGAGGTCGCCGCGGAGATGGACGTCGACGTCCGTGGCGTTCGGCTGGACTCGGGGGACCTGCCCGCCCTCTCGAAGGAAGTCGCCGCTGTGGTTCCCGAACTCGACCAGTACATCTCCTCTGGGGTCGACGAGTACGCCATTACGGACTTCTTCGACCGCGGCGGCGTCGGCGTCGGCTTCGGCCCCGGGACCGCGCTGGTGACGAGCACCGACGCGCCGAAAGTCGAGGGCGTCTACAAACTCGTCGCGGTCGAACGTGACGGTGAGACCCGCCCGACGATGAAACTCTCGAAGGGAAAAGTCACCTATCCGGGTGCAAAGAGCGTCCGCCGTCTCGAGGACGAGGGGACCTATACCGGCGACGTAGTCGGCCTCCGCGGGGAGGACCTGCCGGGAGAAGAGCTCCTCGAGACGGTGATCGAAGACGGCGAACGCGTCGACGAGTTGCCCGACCTCGAGGAGATCCGCGAACGGGCGGGCGAAAAACGCCGAAAGCTCCCGGAAGCCCATCGCGAGATCGAGGATCCCGAGGCCTACGAGGTGCAGATTAGCGACGGGTTGCAGGCGACGACCGACGACCTCCGGGAGCGACTCGAGAGACGAACGAACGCGTAGAGTGGCCTCTCGGAGACGGGCGCGAGCGGCGTTGAAAAAAACCTGGTCGGCCCCGTCGGGGACTGCCAGTTTAAATGACGCGGTTCTGGAGGTAGTCGAGGTGTTTCGCGTTGTAGACGATCTTGACCTCGTCGGCGGTCGGCGTGCCGATGCAGGTCAGGCGGACCTGTTTCTCGTCGACTTCCTCATCGGAGAGGATCTGTTGCATGTCCATCTCGATGTCACCTTCCTTGACGATGGCGGCACAGTTCGCACAGGCACCGGCACGGCACGAGAACGGCCAGTCGTAGCCCTGGGCCTCGGCGGCCTCGAGGACGTACTCGCCTTCGGCGACCTCGAGCGAGCCGTAGTCCTCGCCGTCGAGTCCGGCCTCGGCGGCCTGCTCGAAGAGGTCGTCGTCGTCCATGTCCAATCCGTGGTCGTCCAGCACTTCGTAGTTGAGGTATTCTACCGTGGGCATCGTTCCCCGGTTCGGGTCCCGTACTGGTATAGCTTGCTGTTCCGGATAGCATCAATGATTAATGACGATGGTTCAACTATCGTGACGGCGGGGTGAGCAAGGGACTGTCGAGACGGGCCAACTCACAGATCGTGCACACGTGGTCGGTCGGGTGAGCCCCGGGAGTCGACCCTGGGTTCATACTATCGGATGGAACTGTGTGAAGAGTCTCGCCACCCCGTCCGGGCTCCATCGTTCACGACGTACGTCCGGCAGTATCAGAAGCCGAAGACCGGAACGTACCGGAAGGTGAGGAAGGCCCCGACCGTCGAGATCACCGGGACGACGTTTTGCATGAGGACCACACGGGCAGTCGTCGAGGGGTCGAACAGGTCCGAGGCTTTCGGGATGTCGGAGACCTCCTCCTCGCCGATCTCCGGGGCGGATTCACCCTCTTCTTCGGCGGTAAGCGCACCGACCGAAACCGCGGTCTCTTCACCCTTGGCGGCGTCCGCGAGCCGAGTCGTCCGGGTCGCTCGTCCCCACCCCAGCCCGACGATAGCCATCGTCGCGATGACGACGAAACTCGCCGGGATACCGATCGCCGAGAGTGCGATCACGATCACCGAACTGACGACCGCCACGACGACCGCGGCAGTCAGGGGCAGGTTGGTGATGTCGTTCCCCAGCGTATCGAGGGTCCGACGAGCGATGGTAAAGGCCCCCACCGCGACTGCGATCGACCCGATGATGATCGCCGGGTCCTCCGCGAGTGCGCCACTGCCCACGAGCGGGGCCACGGCGTTGGCGATGTTCGACGTGCCCGAACTGAAGGCCATCAGACAGCCGATCACGATGACGACGCTCGAGCCGACCCACTCGCGTCTCGAGACGCCGGTCTCGAGGTGCACTCGCGGCGCACGACCCGACGTGTCGATTCCGACTAAGACGTCCTCGGCGGCGTTCCCCTCGATCGCCACCCACTCGTTGATCCGGGTGTAGAAGTACCGGCCGACGACGCCGCCGATCCAGAAGCCGATGATCGGGGCGACGATCCACCAGACGGCGATCTCGCCAAGGATCGCCCAGTTGAGTTCGCCCGTCGCCAGCCCGAGGGCGGCGATCGCGCCGACGGCGGTCATCGACGTCGAGGCGGGCACGCCCGCACGGTTTCCGATGAACAACGCGCCGCCGATGAAAAACAGGACGGCGACGTTGGCCTCGAGGGTGAAGATCGCGGTATCGGTGACGAGTTCGGTTCCAAGGGTGTCGACGACTTCCCGACCGATCGTCCACGCGCCGATGATAAAAAAGACGGACATCAACGCGGCGGCGACGCTCTTCGAGAGGATGTTCGCACCGACGGCGGGACCGAAAGCCGGGCCGGTGGTCGCACCCCCGATGTTGTACCCCACGAAGATCGCAACCACGATTCCGACGAGTAGCAGTACTTCCGTCACGTGAAGGCGACTATGTGGCCGGATGGTAAAAGTTCGACCCACAGTCCGAGTCGGCGCGATAGCCGAGATCGGTCCGGAATCACTTTGAGGGCGCCGATACCACTAGTTCCCAATGGAAGTGTTCGGATCGAGCGGGACGCGGGGCGTCGCCAACGAGGAACTAACCCCCGAGTTCGTCCTGCGCGTGGCGAAAGCCGCGGGGACGGCGTGGGGGGCCGACCGGGTTGCGATCGCCCGGGACACGCGACGGACCGGGCGGATGCTCGCCGACGCGGCTGCGAGTGGGCTAGCGAGTACCGGCACCGACGTCGACCGTCTCGGCGTGGTACCGACGCCAGGGGTACAGGTCTACGCCGAACGGGAGGGCGTTCCTGCCGTCGTCGTCACCGCCTCGCACAACCCACCGCAGTACAACGGCATCAAACTCGTCGGGGCCGACGGCGTCGAACTCGCCGTCTCCACGCTCGAGGACATCGAGGGGATCTTACTCGCTGAGTCGTTCACGGTCGCTCCCTGGAACCAAACCGGCCGGGTTCGCGAGGTCGAGAGCGTCCGTCGGCGGTACCTCGAGGGCTTGCTCGAGGCCACGGATCGCGAACGGATCGCCGACGCCGACCTGACCGTCGCACTCGATCCGGGCCACGGGGCGGGCTCGCTCACCAGCCCGGAGTTCCTCCGGAAACTCGGCTGTCGGGTCGTCACCGTAAACGCCCAGGCGGACGGTGCGTTCCCCGGCCGCGATCCCGAACCCGTCCCCGATACCCTCGCCGACCTCCGGCGACTCGTCCGTGCGACCGACGCCGACGTCGGCATCGCTCACGACGGGGACGCAGACCGGGCGATCTTCGTCGACGAACGCGGCGGGCACGTCGACGGCGACGCCGCCCTCGCCGCGCTGGCCGCCGCGGAACTCGAGGCCGGGGCGTCGACCGTCTCCGCCGTGAACGTCTCCCAGCGTCTCGTCGACGTCGTCGAGGAAGCCGGGGCCGACCTCGAGCTCACCCCGATCGGTTCGACGAACATCATCACCCGCATCCGCGAGCTACAGGAGGCCGGCCGGACGGTCCCCGTCGCCGGCGAGGGCAACGGCGGGATCTTCTTTCCCGACTATCGGCTGACCCGCGACGGGGCCTACACCGCTGCGCGTTTTCTCGAGCTCGTCGCGGACCGGCCCGCAAGCGAACTCGTCGCCCCCTACGACGCCTACGCGAACGTCCGCCGAAACGTCGGCTACGGGTCGACGGCCGAACGCGACGCGATGCTCGACGCCGCCGCCAACCACGCCCACGACGCCGACGCCGACCTCAACACGCGGGACGGCTATCGCATAGACTACGGCGACGCCTGGGTGCTCGCCCGCCCCTCCGGCACCGAACCGCTCGTGCGCGTCTCCGCCGAGGCACGCGAGCGGTCTCGAGCCGAGACGCTCGCGGGGGAGATGTACGAGGCGCTGGTCGAGGCGAAAACAACGTAGCCCGCTTCGCTCGCTTTTCACCCCGTCGGGAGCCAGGGAGCCGACAGTATAAGCGACCGGCCTACCAAACCCACGGTATGCCGAAGATCAGCGTCGAAATCCCACAGGAACTGCTCGAGGATCTGGATGAACACGTCGGTGACGACGGGAAGTTCGTAAACCGCAGCGACGCGATCCGAGCATCGGTGCGGAAAACACTCGACATCTTAGACGAGATCGACGAGCGACACGGCCGCCTCGAGGGAGAGGACTAGTCGATCCGTTCGGCGAAGCCGAAGTTCGGCTTGACGTCGTCGACCGTGACCGTCACGACGTCACCGACCTCGGTGGCGGGGACGAACAGCCGAAAGCCCTCGACGCTCGCGATCCCGTCACCTTCCGTACCGACGTCGACGATCTCGACCTCGAGTTCGTCGCCGGGTCGGACGGGGGCGGTGAGCCGGTGTTTGCCGATGAAGTAGATCTCGGAGGATTCCTTCCGGGAGGCTTCCGGGCTCGTCGCCCGGACGTACTGGAACTCCGCTTCGACGTCCGTTTTGAGCGCCGCTGTGTCCGGCCCCTCGAAGACCTTCACGACGAAGTCACCGCCACTGCCGAGCAGTTCGAGGGCGGTCTCGAAAGCCTGCCGGGCGAGGTGCAACGACCGGGCCTGATCAAGCGAGTACTCCCCGGACATGTTCGGGGCCATGTCCGAGAGCACACAGTCGACCTCGCCGCCGGCGGCCTCGACGACCCGCTCTCTCGTGCGGTCTTCGGTCATGTCCCCCCGGATCGTCTCGACGCGATCGTCGTGTTCATCGAGTGATGTGATCCGCTGGAGGTCGACGCCGATCACTGTCCCCTCCGGGCCGACCGCCTCGGCGGCGACCTGGAGCCAGCCGCCGGGAGCCGCTCCGAGGTCGACGACGGTGTCCCCGGGGGAGATGACGTCCTCGAGGTCGTCGAGCTGTTTGAGTTTGTAGGCCGCCCGGGTGCGATACCCTTCCTGTTTGGCCTTGTTGTAGTAGTGGTCCTTTCGGCTCATTCGTTGTCCCGGGTAGTAGTTCGAACCGGATAGGCGCGTCGTTCGTGCCGAGGATACGCACGCGGGCAGGCCCACGGTCGCGCGTAAAGGGTGGCTTTTTATGCCGACCGTTCGTATTCTGCGCCATATGTTCAAGGCCATCGTGAGCGCGGAAACGCTCTCCAGCGCGCTCGATTCGGTCAGCGTGCTGGTCGACGAGTGCAAGATCCACCTCGAGGAAGAGGGCCTCGCGATTCGTGCTGTCGACCCCGCGAACGTCGGGATGGTCGACCTCTCGCTCGACGCGGCTGCGTTCGAATCCTACGAGGCCGACGGCGGCCTCGTCGGCGTCGACCTCTCCAGACTCGAGGACATCGCGGGTATGGCCGAATCCGGCCAGCTTATCCAACTCGAACTCGACGAGGAGACGCGAAAGCTCCAGATTCGGATCGACGGGCTGGAGTATACGCTCGCGCTCATCGACCCGGATTCGATCCGCCAGGAACCGGACATCCCGGACCTCGATTTGCCCGCCGAAGTCGTCCTCGAGGGCAAAGACGTCAACCGCTCGGTGAAGGCGGCTGATATGGTGAGCGACCACATCGCCCTAGGCGTCGACGAACCCGGCGAGTACTTTTACGTCGACGCGGAGGGTGACACCGACGACGTCCACCTGGAACTCACGGTCGAGGACCTGATCGACCTCCAGGTCGGTCCCGCCCACTCGCTTTTCAGTCTCGATTACCTGAAGGACATGAACAAGGCGATCCCGAGAGACACCGAGGTCACCGCCGAACTCGGCGAGGAGTTCCCGATCAAGCTCCACTTCTCGTTTGCGGAGGGGCAGGGACAGGTTACCTACATGCTCGCGCCGCGGATCCAGAGCGATTGACATCCTCCCCGCCCTAAAAGGCGAGGATTCCCCGAAGGGGATATTCAGGTTGCGCGTTTCCTCGGTTCTCAAGTACGCTTTCGCGTGGAACGTCGAAGGTCGCCACCGAGTTGTGACC
>Ga0207421_10007954_pt1 | contig 11138 bp, 8 predicted proteins | sample SodLakKL_010_SED_4_FD_187542 | JGI IMG/M metagenome (GOLD analysis project Ga0207421, IMG submission 187542) | Alkaline sediment microbial communities from Lake Tanatar, Kulunda Steppe, Russia - 8KL_010_SED (SPAdes) (version 2) | ecosystem: Environmental > Aquatic > Non-marine Saline and...
CTAAGTGAAGCTTATGACCGCTACTTTTTCCATGGCGCCTCCAAGACTTTGTTTAACCATATACCCCCTGACATTATTCCCATAAACATTCGGGACCGGGATTTCATTAATCAACCGGCAGATGTTGATTTTATTATAGAAAAAGTATTAGAGACCATGAGCCAAAGGAGGAATAAACAGTGTTAACTAAACTGATTATACCAAGCAACTATAAACCGAAAAACCGCAAATCTTCCGACGGATATTTTATCACCGTAGCGGGAAATGTAGGGGCAGGAAAATCCACTTTCACCAAACTTATCGGAGAAAAGTTGAATTTCAATACCAGTTTTGAAAAAGTCGATGACAACCCCTACTTAGAGGATTTTTACCAAGATCAGGCCCGCTGGGGATTCCATCTACAGTTGTACTTTCTCAGTCAGCGCTTTCAGGACCAAAAAGCTATAGGAGAGGCCAATGAAGATCATATTCAGGATAGAAGTATTTATGAGGATGCAGAAATCTTTGCAAAATCCCTTTATGATAACGGCAAGATGAGCCAACGGGATTTTGAAACCTACTCTGAATTATTCTACGCCATGATGAATCCTTATCTCGTTCGGCCGGACCTAATGGTTTACCTTGACGGAAGTGTGGATACTATCATTGAACGGATTCATCAACGAGGGCGGGATATGGAAAAAAAAGTTCCCCGGGAGTATTGGCTCAACCTTCATAATCGATACGAAAAATGGCTGAAGGAATACAAAGAATCTCCAATATTAACCGTCAATATTAATCAGGTTGATCTCGTGGAAAATCCCGAGCAAATTGACGCCATTGCCAGGGAAATTGAATACTTGAAAAACGGAAAAATTGAAAACCTGCAACAAGTTCGATAAAGGCGTATAAAGCCCCGGATAATATACTATAAGTATACTATCCGGGGCTTTTTGTTTAATATATTCAGTTAGTTTTCATCCGCTGATTGATCAGTAAATTGCTGATGGAAAAAGGCTTTCATCGACTTTGAAGTGAACCGCCCTTCATTGAACCCGTAATCCTTTCGCATTCGAATTTGGACCTTATTCAATAGTCCCGTCAACTCCATCCGTACATTTTCATCAAAGGTAAATTTTAAACCATATTTTACTAAGTCATGTTCCAATTCTTCTTTCCATACCGGTGTTCCATAAACTCTAACGGGGGATCCTAAAAGCTCCGAATTGAACTGTAAAATCAGATCTTTCTTAAGAGGGAGGTTGATACTCGCGACAAAACATAACCCTCCGGGGCCCATATTTTTAATTAGGGATTTGGTATTCCCCACCGTAACTTTCCTTCCGTTGATTTCCAGTATGGTCATATTTGCCATAAGGTCTTGGTGAAACTCCACCCGAAAATATTTTCTTCGATCATTTTTCACCTGTACCCGGGCATTATTAGCTTTTAGCGGTCGAAGCCAACCTCTGGCAAGAATAGGTTCTACTTTTTCCACAGGAAGGGGTTTACTGTATAAATATCCCTGGCCGGATATGCAGTTCAGCCTTCGAAGGAAAATTAACTGCTCCCAATTTTCGATCCCTTCCGCCACAATTTTCATTTTCAGCTCCTTAGCCAAATTGACTATCGCTTCAAGAATTTTGTTGCTGGTATCTTTATCCGGAACTGTTTTAAGAAATTCCTGATCAATTTTAAGTATATCCACATTCATTTTATTCAGATACGTCAAAGACGAGTATCCGCTTCCAAAGTCATCAATGGCAATCTGAATTCCCATGGATTGTAAGGCTTCAATGTCTTTTTCCGTCTGCTGCCGCTGCTCAATCAATACGGATTCTGTTATTTCTATAATTAAAAAGTCCGGTTCTAGCTTATGCTTTTGTAACGTACTTACCACATCCCGAACAAAATTCCGTTGAAAAAACTCAATTCCTGAACAGTTAATGGAAACCTTTATGCTCGGATAACCCTTATTGAGCCACTTCCGATAATGGGCGCATACCTGTTCAAGAACCCATTTTCCCATAGGCACAATAAGTCCCGTGCTTTCCGCAATCGGAATAAATTCATTAGGAGGCACCAGTCCCCACTCGGGATGCTCCCAGCGAACAAGAGCCTCCAAGGCCAGGATTTTTCCGTTATGAAGATTGATAATCGGTTGAAAATGAGTTCTCAACTGCTCCTCTTTGATAGCCCGGGCTAAATCATTTCTCAGGGTAAACTTTTTAAAACTTATCATATCCAGCTTTGAAGAGTAGGCTCGATATCGATTTTTTCCTTCTTCTTTCGCCCGGCTTAGCGCCGTGTTTGCGCATTTAATCAATTCCCCGTCCCGCCGGCCGTCTTCGGGGTAGGTACTGAACCCTATGCTTACACTTACATTCAACTCATACTGGTCCGCGTAAATTTGTTTGCTGAAAAGTTCTAAAATTTCCTCCGCAACTCTCTGACCCTCTTTAACTCCCTGAACTTTCCTCACGATTAATGCAAACTGATCTCCGTAATACCTTGCCAAAAACCCCCGTTCTTTAGAAAAGTGTCGTTGCAGTAGCTCTCCGATTCTTTTAATCAACTGATCCCCCACATCGGTTCCCAGGGCATTATTGATCTGTTTGAACTCATCTACATCGATCATGAACAGGACAAATTCTTCTTCCTTCTTCCTTGCACGTAGGACTTCCTCTCCGATTTCCTGGGTAAAATAGGTTCGGTTCGGAATGCCGGTTACATCATCGAAGTTGGCAATACGATGGACTTTGTTTTGTAAATGCACCTTTGCAGTGGTATCCTGCCAGTTTAGAATAATCCCCTGGATTTTCGGATCATTCAAATGATTATTCATGGTAACCTCAAGGTATATTTCCCGCTGATCCTTTGTAATACTCTTAACGGTTCCCCTTAAAATTTTTTTCGGATTGTTCCGGCTCATCTGCACTAAGTTTTTCAGTTTTTCTTTTTCCGCCCCATCCACAAAACTCCAAATATATTTTCCGATAATTTCCTGATCCTCGAATCCCATCATTCTTACAACCCCGGAGTTAATATATTTTACAATACCGTTATCATCGATTATTTCTAGGATTTCCTCTGAATTATCCAATAACATTTGATAACGGTTCTGCAAATTTTCAAACTCCTGTTGAGTTTTTTTCGCCTTTATCTCAATCTCTCTTTGACCGGTTATATCCTCAATATTTCCCCGGATCATGACCGGTGTTTCATCCTGATACAGGATTTCCACAAGATGCTTGATATGCCTTACCTCCCCCGTCGATGGAAGAATGCGAAACTCCACATTAAAGGGCTGCTCCTTTGGAGGATGATCAATGGCTTGTTGAACAAGCGGTCGGTCTTCGGGATGAATCATTTTTAGAAATTCTTCAAACTCCGGTTCCCCCGCCTCGGGATCCAATCCGTAAATTTCAAAGGTAACCTCGGACCAGGATAATTGATAAGTTATTAAATCCATAGACCATACGCCCATCCGAAAAGCCCGTTGCACTTCTTGAAGGTCCCGATAGGTCTTTTGAATATCTTTTTCCAGCAGATGGGTATCTGTAAGATCTTCAATGGTTCCTACCAATGCAGTCAGTTTTCCCTCTTGAAATTCTCCGATTCCTTTGCTACGCACCAAATGGTATTCATCTTGTTTTGTCCCAATAATTCGGTACTGAATTTCATACTTTTCACCGTCTTTTAAGTTCTCGATAATTTCTTGAATCTTTCTTCGATCCTCGGGATGGATTCTTTTCATTACCTCTTCTCTTTTATGTTCACTGGCATGGGGATCCAGGTTATATATTTCCGGTAGATCCTTTCCGAATTCCACGGTGTCCCGGGTCAAATCCACTCGGTAACAGTTCTTCTCATTAAACTGTTCTTCCTTTGGAAGATTCTTCTGCAACGTGTCCAGGCTTCTTTCCATATAACGGTGATCCGTAAGGTCCTGGACCGTACCAATCATTTTATCGGGACTTCGATCCTTTCAATAAAACATTTCCGCCCGGGCATGAATGTCCTTTTGTTCCCCTTTATTGGTTATGATGCGAAAAATAAGATCTAAGGGCGTTCCTTTATAAGCTTTTTCCATGGCTTGCTCAAAACTTATTCGGTCCTCTCGATGGAGAAACTCCAGAACGTTTCGAAGGCTTCCGTCGAATTCTTCCGGAGCTCTTTTAAAGATTTGATATGTATCCGAAGAAGCATAAAACTCTTCTTTTTCAAAATCATAGGTCCAGGTTCCGATTTTCGAGAATGGTTCCGGGTTATACGGCTTCCGCTTAAGTCTCTTAAGTTCCGCTTCCATCTTCTTCTTTTCGCTTTGATCGGTAAAAATCCAAAACTGTCCTTCCAGTTCATCATATTCTTCGAAGGGGATCACGGTAACTTCCATAAGCATTTCTTCACCGGCTACCCCTATGTAGCTTTCCCGGATAATACTTTTTCCTTTGGCTGATCCTTCCAATTCTTCTTGGATTCCCTTCCCCTGATCCTTCGGCAAAAACCAATATATCCTCTGAAGCTCCAGTTCATCTCTCCTATGTCCGGTCAGCTTCATAAAAGCATTGTTCATACTAAGGATTTTCCCAGCCTTATCACATACGGCCATCGGATAAGGTAAGCTTTGTATCCATGCAAAATGTTCTTTCTTCAATTCTTCAACGCGGCTGTTTTTTATCCATCCTTCCAGAATGCCAAGTCCTTTTATCGCCATAGATATCCCACCCTATATATAAATTTTCCAAAAAAAAATAAACAACCCTCCGGTTGCCTATACCACCCTTAATACAGCAACCCGACTGTCATATCCAATAGAACGTAGACTCGTAGCTTTGCGTCATCACTTTTCAGTGATTTTGCCAATAAACTTTATTTAATTGAATAGATTCTTAAATTAACCTTGAGTAATATGATAACATGTTTTACAAAATTCTGCAAAACTCAAATTTATTTTTCATTACTCAAATAACTGATTTTATCTTTATAAATATATTGAAAGTATTATAAAATCTAAAATTTCAAAATATCCATTGTTCTCAGTAAATACCACAAATTTGCCGATTATTCATCTTTCTTATCATAAATTTGCCGATTGGATTTTTATATATTGTTAATTAGTTAACGATATTATATGCTTTGATAGCAAGTATTTATACCTATTTTTATTTACATTCATCAATCTAATTCATAAGGAGGTTTTACTAATGGAAGGTTTTTTTGAAGTGATTCGTTATCTCAACAGTTTACTGTGGGGTCCGCCGATGCTGGTTCTTTTGCTTGGTACCGGTGTATGGTTCACCATCAAATTACGTTTTGTGCAGGTTCGAAAGATAAGGTTGGTTTTTAAGAAGACCTTTGGCGACGTGTTTAAAAAAAGTGTGAAAGCCGACGAAGACGGGATGTCCTCTTTTCAAGCTTTGGCCACGGCCATTGCCGCCCAGGTCGGCACCGGAAATCTTGCCGGAGTGGGAACCGCTATTGCCGCCGGTGGTCCGGGGGCCGTATTTTGGATGTGGCTCAGTGGATTTTTCGGAGCCGGAACAATTTTTGCGGAAGCGATTTTAGGACAAACCTACAACACCCGGGTTGATGGACAGAAAGTGGGGGGACCGGCCTATTATATAAAGCATGGTCTAGGAAGCCCTGCTTTAGCCGGTTTCTTTGCGATTTCCATTATTATCGCCCTGGGTTTTATCGGAAATATGGTGCAGTCCAACTCCGTTTCCGATTCTATGCATGCGGCTTTTGGTATTCCCCACATCGTTCTAGGAATTATTACGGCTATTGTTGTAGCTGCCATTATTATGGGAGGAATCTCCCGAATCGCCTCCTTTACCGTTACCATCGTACCGATTATGGCAGGAATCTATATTATGGGATGCCTTGCAATTATTATTATGAATTTAAGCGAAGTGATCCCTGCGTTTAGAATGATTATTCATAGTGCTTTTAACCCCATGGCCGCCACCGGGGGTGTTATTGGTGTTACTGTTAAAGAGGCGATGCGTTACGGGATCGCCAGAGGACTGTTTTCCAACGAAGCCGGAATGGGTTCCACCCCCCATTCCCATGCTGTTGCAAAGGTAAAGCATCCTTCCCAACAGGGCTTTGTAGCCATCATGGGCGTAATCATCGACACCTTGGTAGTTTGTACTTTTACCGCTTTAATTATTATTATTACCGGAACCTACGAAACCGGTCTTGTGGGTATACAGTTAACCCAGCAAAGTTTTGCCGTTGGTTTAGTCGGTTTTGGAGAGTATTTTATCGCTGTCTCTCTATTTTTCTTTGCCCTATCCACCATTATCGCTTGGTACTATTTCGGAGAAGGAAACATTAAATATCTTTTCGGCCAGAAGGGAATTCGGGCTTATCAGGTAATTGTCTTGCTTTGTATTGTTGGGGGTACTTTAATAGAAGTAGAGGATGTATGGGAACTGGCGGACCTATTCAACGGTTTAATGGTTATTCCAAACTTAATCGGTCTTCTTGGACTCAGTGCTGTGGTTATTAAGAGTCTTGAAAACTATGAGTCCGGTGATTTAGATAAGTAACATGTTCTAAATAAATATAGTACAAAACCTCGATCCAAAGAATTATCTCTTGGATTGAGGTTTTTTTCTTTTAGGTATTATCAGTATGCCGATTACCCTATACTGCCATTAATTATTTCATCGAGGAGAAAATTTATACCCTCCTTTGCCGTCGTTTTTGATGACATACATTGCAGTGTCAGCTTCCTGAAGTAGTGTTTCACTATCTTTTCCTTGATCTGGATAAACAGCAATCCCCATGGATGCCCCCACAGTACATATTACTCCATTAATATTCATCTCTTGCTGAAGTTCTACTCGGATCTTTTTTACCACCCTTTCTATACTTTCTTGAGACCCTATGTCCCGAAGCAGTACGGTAAACTCATCTCCACCCATTCTAGCTACGGTATCGGACTTCCGAAGAGTTTTTTTTAAACGTTCAGCTACGGTTACCAACACTCCGTCTCCCGTTTCATGACCATAGCGATCATTAATTTCTTTAAAACCGTCTAAATCAATATAAATCAAAGCAAATTTTCCTAAATCCCTTTCATGTTCAAAAATCATTATTTTCAAACGATCAAAAAATAATCTTCGGTTGGGGATTTTGGTTAAATCATCATAATTCGCACTCATTTCCAGTTCCCTTTCTAATTGCTTTCGCTCTGTAATATCCGCCGCCGACCCCACAATATAGCGTACTTCACTCTCCTCTATAATTGGTGTCAACGTGGTTAACCAGACCCGATCGCCACCGGGTAAGCTTAGCTCCTCTTCGTAAGTAATGGGTTTTCGATTTTTTACACACCGTTGATAGTTGCCTGCAACCAAGTCCCCCATTTCCTCCCCGAGTAACGACCGAGGTGACTGGTTTTGAATCATTTCTAAAGATATCTTCGTTTTCTTTTGATGGGATGCGTTGTTTCGAATGTATCGAAATTCCGTCTCCGATAATACCTCCATTAAGAACATGGCATCCTGGGTTCCGTTAAATACTTTTTCATATTCTCTAGATAGTCTGGTGATTTCTCTTTCCGCATGTTTTAAATCTGTCACATCCACATGGGCACCTAGTAATCGAATAGGTTTCCCCTCTTCATCCCGAATAGCCATACCTCGACACCTTACCCATACCGTAGAACCGTTTTTGTGTCGGTATCTAACAATCTGATCAAAGGTGTGGGTAGGTTTTTTGTAATGTTTATCTAAGTTCTCCAAAACCCGGGGTAAGTCTTCTTGAAAAATAATAGCCTGCCATTCATTGGCCAGCGGTTTCTTTACCTTCGGATCATATCCCAGCACTTCCCAAAATTTCGGACTCATCCATTCATTTTCCGGATTCTCCAGATCCCAATACCATACCCCATCTAAGGAGCCCGATTGAATAAAATCAAAAATTCTCCGGTCATGGTTAAGCAAATGATATAATTCCTCTTTTAAGTAATGTTCTTTCATGAATACACTCCTTATGATTAATCTAAAAAAACATAACTAAGTACATAATCAATCCTGATTAAATTATATCATTTTAGTAACTGCTTTTCGACGTTGTTGCGGAGTAATTCTTATATTTTAGGGTAAAAGATAGTTTAATAAAAATACTTGGAGGAATATTCATGGCTCTAAAAAAGAAAATGCTGTTAACGGTTCTCACATTACTATTGATTTTACAGACTATCCCCTTTCTAATTCCCTTAAGTGAAGCATGGGAAGAGAATCCTTCCACCCCTTTTCAAAACAGTAGATGGTCGAAGGTGGAAGGAATTGATCTTCATTACCGGACCTGGCTTCCGGGAATTATAGAACATAATCCCATTGTTTACATTCATGGTCTAGGAGGCTCTACCTTTTCCTGGCGGTATAATGTTGAGCCCTTTATCAAAGAGGGTTTCCCTGTGATAGCCTTGGATCTTCCCGCCTTTGGTTATAGCACTCGTGATACGGGACTAAGCCACTCTCAGGAAAATCGTAGTCAATGGGTGTTTGGACTACTGGATGTCCTAGAGACCGAATACGAGTTTTTTTCAGAGGGCTATCATCTGGTTGGCCATTCCATGGGTGGCGGGGTTATCACAGCCATGGCTTTGGATAATCCAGAAAAGATTCAAACCTTAACCTATGTAGCGGGAGCAGTTATTAACGAACCAGGAAAAGTTCAGGGTCTACTTTCTTATCCACCGTTTAAAAGAACCATTAGTGTTTTAGGAGAGCACATTTTTTTCACCGAAAGTCGTTTAGAAGGGGTGTTGTCCTCGGCCTATGGTGAAGAAATCAACCAAGAAATTTTAGAGGGATATCTTCAACCATTACGGCTCTCCGGCACCGGTAGAGCCTGGGGAGATTTAGTAACTTCCACGACTAGTTTTCAAGAAGAAGATATTTCCCATATTTCCATTCCTACATTTCTAATTTGGGGAGAAGAAGACAGTTGGGTTCCCTTAGAAGAAGGGATACGCTTAAAAAAACTTTTACAAAATTCGGAGTTAAGCGTTATCGAAGGGAGCGGACATACTCCCATGGAAACCGATAGGGAAGAATTTAATAAGCGTTTGCTTCAGTTTTTATCCTATAAAGAGAAAGATGACAGCGGGACGGAGTAGTTGTCATCTTCTTAGAAGTTATCAACGGATACTCTTCTTATTTCCTGTCATGAAGCCTATCTTTTGCTAGGACTTTATCGCCTCTTGTTTTTCTCCAATGATGTCCGAAACACTCGGTGATGATTTTTCTTCCGGCAAAGGAGGCGGTCTTTGCAGGATCGAGTTCCGGAGCAATTTCCACAACATCAAAACCCAAAATGGGAAGTTCGAATATTCCCATCAAAAGATCCAGCATTTGTCGACTGTTCAGTCCTCCAAATTGTGGGGTTCCTGTACCTGCAGCAAATCCAGGATCCAGGGCGTCAATATCGATGGTTACATAAATCTGTTTGTAATTTTTCATTTGCTCATGGACCTGCTCCAGCACTTTCTTTATTCCCATTTGATTCATACGGTATGCGGTAATGATCGAGGGGTTTTGATCTTTTAAGAAATCGTATTCCTGATCTTCAATGGAACGAATCCCGAGAAACATCAGGTTCTCCATTCCCGATATATGGTCTAATTCTAAGGCTCTTCGCTGAGTAGAACCATGAGATAAAGAGTCGCCATCCATTTTGTCGCAAAGATCCAGATGGGCATCGATATGAATAATCCCGAACTCTTCACCGACAGCTCTATCAATCCCTTGAAGTACAGGAATCGTTGTGGAGTGGTCACCGCCGATCATAGTGAAAAACTGATTCTTTTTAATCAAGGTTTCTACCAAATTTCGCACATCTTCGAAAACCCGATTTCGATCCCCTCCGTAAAAATCTCCCAGATCCCGTATTCGGAACCCTTCAAAGCTTTCTAAATGCTCCGTTGTTTTTGCAATTGTATAGGTAATTTCTCGTACCGACTGGGGACCCTTGGCGGCCCCACCACGAAAACTGACTCCGCCGTCGTAGGGGATGCCAAACAGTGCGGCATCAACTTCTCCCATCAATCCTTCCGGGTCATTCAGTCCTGCCCAGAGTTTTTTTTGCTGAGCTATGGTCTCGGTTAACTCCCCAATTTTCATATGAGATGTGCCTCCTTTGATTTCATTTTGCTTATTACGACTTTATAATTCCATATATGATTCAGATTTTTAATTATAATCTTCTTATTATGAACCATATATTTTTGCTAGGATTGCAGTTCACTTTTTGTAATTCTTCTTTAATCTCACAACCACCAACTCCGGACGATTCCCTATACGTATAGGGATAATACTATTTCCTAACCCTCGGCTGACCACCATCGTGGAATCCCCTTTTGTATACAACGCATTAATATATATCGGGAATAAACCTTGTCCCGCTGCAATGATCCCTCCAACTAGTGGAATACGGAATTGTCCTCCATGGGTGTGACCGGAAAAAGTTAAGTCTACTTTCGCATCCGCATAAAGTTCAAACAGTTCTGGACGGTGAGATAAGAGAATTTGAAACACACTTTCGTCGATCAGTTTTTTAAGCCTGTTTTTTAGTTCCCCATACTTTTCTATTTCTTCATAATAAGAATTATGAAAAGCGGGATCCGATAGTCCTATTATTTCTATTGAGTCTTCCTCAATAACAATTTGAGACTTTTGATCATCTAAAACCGTTACCCCTTCCCCTTGGAGAGTTTTTTTGATCTCCTCATACTTTCCGGACCATAATTCATGATTTCCCGAAACATAATAAACATCTGTTATTCCTACCGCTTTTTTTACGAATTCCATAGCGGTATTCAAATCATATCTTCTCTGATCTATTAAATCTCCGGTAATCACAATGATATCCGGTTTGTTTTTTCGTATCTTATCCATCAGCCTTTTTTGATTTTTTCCAAAGGATTTGTTGTGCAGATCTGAAATGTGTATAATTTTATAATCATCAAAACTATCCGGAATCTTTGGATTTCGGTAGTTTATTTCATTCAGCATGATCCCGTTGTTTTGCCAATAAAAAAATATTCCAAGGCAAATTATTAATATGGGAAAGTTCCACAGCATCTTAACACCCCTTTGTTCTGTCCTCGTTTGCTATCTTTCCGTTCCCTCAATATCCTG
>Ga0207421_10007955_pt1 | contig 11138 bp, 9 predicted proteins | sample SodLakKL_010_SED_4_FD_187542 | JGI IMG/M metagenome (GOLD analysis project Ga0207421, IMG submission 187542) | Alkaline sediment microbial communities from Lake Tanatar, Kulunda Steppe, Russia - 8KL_010_SED (SPAdes) (version 2) | ecosystem: Environmental > Aquatic > Non-marine Saline and...
CTAATAGGGCAAAACATTGCCCCGGGGATAAACCGGGAGTTTGCCTCTGAAAGTTGGCCCACCATACCCAAAAAAGTGTGGGAAAATGCCCGGCAGGAGGCCCGGGAGCTGGCCGACTATGGCCGGCCCCTGGAGATTATAGGTACAGATATCGATAATAAAATGTTAAAGTTAGCCCGAAGTAATGCCTCTAAAGCCCAGGTAGATAAGGTTATTCATTTTCAAAGATTGTCATTATCTGAACTAAGCTCCAAGAAGAAGTACGGTAAAATCATCTGTAACCCCCCTTACGGTGAACGCCTGGGAGAGCTGCAAAAAGTAGAAGAGCTTTACAGGGAAATGGGCAGTATTTTCAAAAAATTGGATACCTGGTCTTTTTATATACTTACTTCCCACCCGCAGTTTGAAAAACTGTTTGGCAGCAAAGCCACCAAAAAAAGAAAACTATATAACGGAAATATCAAGGTAGATTATTACCAGTATTTTGGCCCTAAACCTTCCAGAAGAAAAAAAACCGACAGCACTGTATCATAACAGGGAAAAACTTGCATATGTTATAGTGTTCAGCGATACTATTTAAAGGAAGGCGAGGGAAGCAAATGAGGGGGAAAATTCGGGTGAATGCTTTCGTTATCTGGCTTGTTTTAGGGGGAGCAGCGCTGATGGTTTTAGGGGCTGTGCTGATAGGCGTGACTGCAGAGGTGTCCTCCAGGCCGGAAACACTTCATTACTTCAGCATGGAATTTCTCCAGAGGGCGGCTGAGTATGAACAGGCAAGTCTTTTTCTGTACCTGACCAGACAGATGGTGATTCTGCTGTTTTTTACAGCAGCGGCTGTCTGGTCAGCACATTATTTTCAGGGAATACCCCGGGTACCGCCAGGAACTGCGGCAGGTTATATTGCTGTTTTTGTTATTTGTCTCTACCTTCTGACCCTTCCCCTGGATTTTTACCGGGGCTTTATAGTTGAACACGGATTTGGCTTATCTTCGCAAACGGCAGGCTCATGGTTTATAGATTATATAAAATCAGGATTAATTTCCCTGGTAATAACAACCGCAGGCCTTACCGGTTTATATTATCTAATGCTCAACTGGACTCACCGCTGGTGGTTTCTGGCGGGTGTCGGTTTTTCTATATTTGTGCTGCTCAGCAGCTACCTGTTTCCTGTAATTATAGATCCCCTTTTCCACCGTTTTACGCCTTTAGAGGATGAGGCTTTGAACTCGGAAATACTGGCCCTGGCTGATAGAGCCGGGATAGAGGTGGATCAGGTGCTGGTAGCCGATGCCAGCCAGCGCACTCAGAAAGCCAATGCTTACTTTACCGGTATAGGCAGTACCAAGAGGATTGTAATATATGATAATCTTCTGGAAAAATTCAGTCCCCGGGAGGTACTGGTGGTAATTGCCCATGAAATGGGGCACTGGAAACATGCCCACATAGCTAAAGGAATCGCCTTAACTATTATAACCACCTTTATTTCCATGTTTTTTTTCCATAAAACCTTAAAAATCATGGGCACAGGGTTTAATCTTCACTTGATTCCTTTGTTTGTCCTGTTTTTTACACTCCTCTCCCTGGTGTTAATGCCGGCTCAAAATACTATCAGCAGGGAGTTTGAGCGGCAGGCAGACCGGAAGGCCATTATTTTAACGGAAGATACCGAAGCCTTTATTTCCGTGAAGCAGAACCTGGCAAAGACTAATCTGGGTACAGTGCAGCCTCACCCGTTAGTGCGGGCCGTTTTATATTCCCACCCGCCTATTATAGAAAGAATTGGCACCGCCCGGCAGGTGAGAACAGGGGAATAATGTACGCATTTTAGATAAGTTGAAGAAGGCATATGCATTTGAAGAAGACAAATGACCAGGGGTGAATGATGATAACTGAAGGGAGCGATTGGACAGGTGTCTCTAACTAAAGATTTACCTAAAGGAAACCGGATAATAGTCAGTGTTTTAGGCCTGGACCGGGTGGGTATTATCAGTGGGGTGACTGCCGTGCTGGCTGTAAACGGCATAAATATTCTGGATATCAGTCAGACCATTATGCAGGAATACCTGGTAATGGTCATGATTGCTGATATGGAGGGAAGTAAGGTTGACCTGGCTGATCTGAAAAAACAGCTTAACCAAAAGGGCCAGGAGTTGGGAATTCGTATAGATGCCCAGCATGAGGATGCCTTTAATTTTATGCACCGTATCTAACTAAACAACATCTCTTATTATTTTTGAAAAGCGGTGTTTAACCTTAGGAGGAAAAAGATGCTTACCATACATGAAATTCTAGAAACTATCAAAATGGTGCAGGATGAAAACCTGGATATTCGTACCATTACCATGGGTATAAGCCTGCGGGATTGTAGTCACCCTGATGTGGAGACAGCCTGCAGTAATATATATGAAAAGATTACCCGCCTGGCCAGCAGGCTGGAGGAGGTAGGGGAGGACATCGCCCGGGAATACGGGATTCCTATAGTAAACAAGCGTATTTCTGTTACTCCTATTTCCCTGGTGGCTGAGGCCAGCCAGACCTCCGACTACCTGCCCTTTGCCCAGGCCCTGGACCGGGCGGCCCAGGCTGCAGGGGTAAACTTTATCGGGGGATTTTCAGCCCTGGTGCACAAGGGTTTCAGCCAGGGGGACAGTAAGCTTATTAACTCCATACCGGAAACGCTATCTGCTACGGAGAGGGTTTGCTCTTCCGTTAATGTGGCCACCACCAGGGCCGGCATAAATATGGATGCGGTCTGCCAGATGGGGCAAGTCATAAAGGAGACGGCCCGACTGACGGCAAAAGAAGACGCCCTGGGCTGCGCCAAGCTGGTAGTTTTTGCCAATGTTCCCGAGGACAACCCCTTTATGGCCGGGGCTTTTCACGGAATCGGGGAACCGGAATGTGTCATTAATGTTGGGGTCAGCGGCCCGGGGGTGGTAAGGCATGCGGTGGAAAGGGCCCACTCTTCGGATTTTGGGGCCCTGGCGGAAACCATAAAAAAGACAGCTTTTAAAGTTACCCGTATGGGTGAGCTGGTAGGCCGTACGGCTGCCGAAAAGCTGGGGGTTCCCTTCGGAATTGTGGATATTTCCCTGGCGCCAACCCCGGCAGTGGGGGACAGCGTGGCTGAAATATTAGAGGGAATGGGGTTGGAGCGCTGCGGTACCCACGGGACCACGGCAGCCCTGGCCATGCTTAATGATGCTGTTAAAAAAGGTGGAGCCATGGCTTCATCATATGTAGGTGGACTGTCCGGGGCTTTTATCCCGGTAAGTGAAGATGCCGGAATGATCAGGGCTGTAAAAGAAGGAGCCTTGAGCCTGGATAAACTGGAGGCCATGACCTGTGTGTGTTCCGTAGGACTGGATATGATAGCAGTGCCCGGTGATACATCTGCGGAAACCATATCTGCCATTATTGCCGATGAAGTGGCTATCGGGGTAGTAAACCAGAAGACTACTGCAGTGCGGGTAATTCCTGCACCGGGCAAAAAAGTAGGCGACCATGTTGAATACGGCGGGCTTTTAGGGCAGGCCCCGGTATTGGCTGTTAACCCTTTTTCCTCGGACCGATTTGTCCGGCGGGGTGGCCGTATACCTGCTCCCATAAACAGCCTTAGAAACTAAAAATACTTATGTATAAAAAAAGAAAAAAATCCTTTCTGCCTGGTAGTTAGACAACCTACCAGGCAGAAAGGATTTTTTATTTTCCTTTTTAACCATAATAAGGATTTAGACGGACTGTATAAGCTTGAGCAAAAGGGAAAAACTTGTTATAAACACTTAGTATACGAGGAAGGATATTTCATGTGGCCTCTGCTGCGTAAAATCAAAAACACATTAAAGCTTAATGCCGAAAAAAATACCGGAAGTAAACAGGCAGGTGTAAAAGATACCTCAGAATTTGATGAGCTTCCCCTTACGGCAAATCTTTCTGAGAGAATAGCTCAGATTAGAAGTGTTATGGGAAACAGCATAGACCTGGTTGTACGGGAGTTTGTAATCGGTGAAGAGTCAAAAGCAAAAGCCGCTGTAGTCTATTTAGACGGTTTAATAAGTAACGCAACGGTATTCGATAATATCCTGACTCCCCTTATGTTTGAAGCCCAGTCCATTAAAGCTGGAGAAAAGTTTTCTCCTCCAAAAGTCTTCAAAAAATTAGTTGAAAGTCGCCTATCAGCAGGGGAAATAATGGTTAAGGAAAATAATTCCGAACTGTTCACCCACCTGGTAGGGGGTGACACTATCATCATAATTGATGGCCACCTTTCCTTTATAGTCGTCTGTGCTCGTGCCTGGGAAACCAGAGCAGTAGCAGAGCCGGAAAATGAATCGGTAGTAAGGGGTCCCCGGGAAGGTTTTGTGGAAACACTGAAAGTCAACCTGTCCATGGTACGCCGCAGGCTTAGAACCCCCCACCTTAAATTCGAAACCTACTATATAGGTAACACTACTTCAACCTCTTTTGTTGTTGCTTATTTGGACAACATAGCCAATCCGAAACTGGTCCAGGAGGTCAGGGAAAGGCTTGGACGGATTGATACAGACGCTATAATAAGCACCGGCTATCTAGAAGACTACATAGAAGATAACTCGTATTCCCCCTTTGCCCAGACCAGGGCTACAGAAAGGCCGGATATTGTGACTGCAGAATTACTGGAGGGAAAAGTGGCTATCATTGGAGACAATACACCTTTTTGTATTATTGTCCCCACCACCTTTTTTGAACAGCTGCAGGGAGCGGACGACTACTACCAGCGCCCCTGGTTTGGGGCCGTACTGGTGCGCCTGCTCCGTTTAGTAGCCATAAACATAGCCCTGCTGTTGCCCTCTATTTATGTGGCCATAACTACCTATCACCAGGAGCTGTTGCCTACATCGTTGCTGATTAGTATTTCTGGTTCCCGGGAAGGAGTGCCCTTTCCCGCAGTGGTGGAAGCCCTCATTATGGAGAGCACCTTTGAACTCCTGCGGGAAGCCGGCTTGCGGCTACCTTCTCCCATAGGTACTGCAGTCAGTATCGTGGGAGCCCTGGTCCTGGGAGATGCAGCGGTTCGGGCCGGAATTGTTTCCCCGGCTATGGTTATAGTGGTAGCCATAACGGCTATCGCCTCTTTTTCCATTCCGGGGTTTTCCGCTGCCTTAGCTTTAAGACAGTTGCGCTTTCCTTTAATGTTTTTGGGAGCTACTCTGGGTCTATTTGGGATTATGTTCGGCCTCCTGGTGATTTTAATTCACCTTGCGTCCCTGCGTTCCTTCGGGGTTCCCTATATGGCTCCCCTGGCCCCGCTGATGCCCCGGGACCTTAAAGATATTTTTGGTCGTCCTCCTCAGTGGGCCATGGGTAAAAGGCCCCGCTATATGCGGACCCAGGATCCCGTAAGGCAGGCAGAAAACCTGAAACCTCGGCCTCCTGACTCCGGGAACAAAAAGAATAATAAATAGAGGAAAGGAGAAATTACTTTTGCTGGAACAAGGGAAGATTTCTATACGGCAGGCAACCTTATTGATGGTACTTACTATCCTGGCTACGGCCATTCTTTTTTTACCCTCCATTGCTACAGTACAGGCCGGCCAGGAAGCCTGGATATCTGCTCTTATAGCCACAGCTAACGGCATAATTATCTCTCTGCTGGTTGTAACCTTAATGCGCCGCTTCCCGGAACAGACCATTATACAGTACAGCGAAGACATTTTAGGGAAATTTTTAGGAAAGATAGTAGGCCTGGGCTACTTCTGGTTCTTCCTGCATACTAATGCCATTATTATCCGGGAGTTCGGAGATTTTTTGGTAGCCGCTTTTATGCCTAAAACTCCTTTGATTGTGTTTAATTCTATGATAGTAATTTTAGCAGTGCTGGCAATAAGAAGTGGGCTGGAACCCCTGGGCCGCCTTAATGAATGGATTTTTATCCTGTTTTCCTCTATTCTAATATTTTTTACAGTATTTCTTATTCATGAAATGCAAGTAGAAAACTTTTTACCCGTCCTGGAAAGAGGTATAGTCCCTGCCCTAAAGGGTGCTGTAACCCCTACCAGCTGGTTCGGGGAAATAATCCTCCTGTCCATGATATTTCCCTTTCTCACCCAACCCCAAAGGGGTTACCGGGTTGCTATTGGGGCACACCTCATTGTAGGAGCGTTCTTACTGATAGGGGTAGTACAGTCAGTAAGTATCTTTGGCCCGGAACTGGTAAGCGCTTTTAAGTTTCCCATTATACAAACTGTACGTCTCATAAGCCTGGGAGAATTTTTGGAAAGAATTGAAGTCCTGATAATGGTCATCTGGGTAGCAGGGGTATTTGTAAAGGTTTCCGTCTTCCACTATGCTACAGTAATGTCGGCTGCCCAGTTATTTAACCTGACAGACTACAGGCCCCTGGCCATTCCTTTAGGTATCCTGGTCGTAATTCTTTCCATACACCTTTTCCAGGGCGTGGTTGACCTGGTTGAATTCCTTTCAGTAACTTTTCCTGTTTATGCCCTGTCAACATTTGAAGTAGGAATCCCGGCCCTGCTGCTAGTAATAGCTTTAATCCGGGGAAAGGGGGCTAAAAATGTGCCAAATAAAAAAAATAATTAAAAATATACTAACTGGAGCTATTATTGTTTTCCTGCTGCTGAACGTTGGCTGCTGGGATCTCAACGAAGTTGAAGATATAACCTTAATGATTGCCACCGGGTTCGACTTCCAGCCGGAAGAAGAGCTTATTAGCTATACATCCCACTTGATTAGGCCCGCAGGTTTAGCTGGAGAGGAAGAAGGAGGAGGGGCCCCGGGCGTCGGTCCCGTTTGGATTAGTACCAGCACTGGAAAAAATATATTTGAGGCCTCCCTTAATCTGGCCGCCCGTTCCAGCCGTGTCCTTTTTGAAGCCCATACAAGAATTATTGTTGTGGGAGAAGAGTTGGCCCGTCAAAGGGTAAATGAACTGGTAGATTTTTTAATTCGCCGAAGAGAGCAGCGCTTGAATTCCTGGATTTTGGTTGCCCGGGAGGGCACAGCTGCGGAAGTGCTGCAGGCTGAAACGGAATTGGAAGATACCGTTTCCCAGGAAATTGAAGGAATTTTAGATAATCAGCAGAGATTATCCACTGCTCCCCGGGTACAGGTCAGGGAATTTGTATCTTCGCTAATTCAACCAGGAAAAGACAGTTTTGTCCCGGTTTTAGAAGTGCGAGAAGAGATACAGCCGCCGGAAGAAGACCTCCTGGCAGCCCAACCGGAAGGAGAGACCAAAAAATATATTGTCCTTCAGGGAACAGCCGTTTTTTCCGGGGATAAGCTGGCAGGCTATTTAACCGTTCCTGAAACTAAAGGGCTCCTCTGGGTACAGGGAGAAGTAGGGCGGGCTGTTATTATACCGGAAAAACCTGACGGAGGACAGGTTACAGTATTTATCAGCCGGGCTAGAAGCAGCCTGGAACCGAAATTTAAAGAAGATAAATTAAAAATTAAAATTGAGATTGAGACCGAAGGGGATATTGGATCTTCTAATATACGTGAAGACATAAGCGACCCCCTGGTTATTGAAAAGCTGGAAAGCAAACTGGCCAATAATATTAAACAGGAAGTCCTCCTGGCCTTTGATAAGTCTCAGGAATATCAATCGGATTTCCTGCATTTGGGAGCTGCCTTTCGGCGCGAGGATCCACAAAAGTGGGCAAAAGTAAAAGAAAACTGGCGGCAAAATTTATCCGAAGTGGAAGTAGAGGTACGGGTTATAACAGAGTTAAGGAGAACAGGTCTCACGACTGACCCTGTTATACGAGAAGAATAACTGCTTAATACTTAAAAAAGGGGGAGTCTTTATGATAGCAGCACTGGTAATTGTACTCTTTATAGCCCTAAGCAGCCTGGATACAGTACCCCTTTACCAAAAAAAAATGTGGAGAGAATTTACCGTCCACACTCTTTTCATGCTTATTAGCCTTTCCCTGGCCCTGGCCTTGATCTTGGGGGTAGAAGTTGTTAACCCTACTGATGTTATTGAAAGTATCTTTAAGCCCTTCAGCCCCCTGGATTAATCTGTATGTAAATGGATTAAAAAGGCAGGTATAGTTTAAGGATATTATAGTTAAAATAAAAAATTAACAGGTCTGTTATTTATTTTAATTACTCCCCTTTTATAGGTTATAAGTTCAAGGGAACTTAATCTTTACATAAAAGTTTAAGGAAATATAGCGGAGGGCAATAATTGAAAATTCTAAAAAAAATACGAAAATTGTTTAATCCCGGACAAAAAAAATACTCTGCTCAAACCAATATGGATAACCTGGACATTTCCCAGCTCCGGGAGTTAACCAAAAAAGAGAAGCTGACAAATAACCTGGAGACTAACCTGTCCCTGATCCGTAAATATTACGGAAACAGCTTAGGCCTCCAGGTGCGCAGCATAAATATCGGCCCTCACGGTATAAGGGCTGCAACTGTATATGTAGATGGAATGATAGAAAGTTCTGCCCTGGAAGAACTGAATAGAGCCCTCCTTATTGATACGGTAAAAACCGGTGATATACCAAAAGATGAGAAAAAGCTCATTTCTTTTATTAAAGATAAAATAATTATTTCTGTTGAGACAGATGAAGTAAACCAGCTGGATGAATTGTTTGATCATGTGCTGTACGGTGATACTGCCCTTATCATTGAAGGTGTAGCTACAGCACTTTTGGTAGATACCAGGGGATGGAAAACCCGGCAAATAGTAGAATCGGATACGGAGACCAGTATTCGGGGTCCCCGGGAAGCGTTTATTGAAAGCATCAACGATAACTTGTCCCTTCTTCGCCGCCGTATCCTTGTCCCTCAGCTTTGGGTAGAAGGCTTTCGTGTAGGGAGCCTGACCCGAACCCGGGTAGCCATGGTGTACATTAAAGGCCTGGCCGGGGAGGGACTGCTGGAGGAAATGCGTAATCGAATTGGTAAAATTGATGCTGATAAAATCATGGAAAGTGGAGATGTGGAGGGGTTTATTGAAGATAGTCCTTTTACCATATTTCCTTTAATGCTCCGTACGGAGCGTCCCGACCGGGTGGAAGCGGCACTTTTAGAAGGGCAGGTAGCCGTTTTTACAGATGGCACTCCCTTTGTTCTTTTAGCTCCGGCCACATTCTTTTCCATGCTCCAGTCTCCCGAGGACCATTTTGAAAAGCCTCCCATCGGTTCCTTTATCCGGCTGCTGCGCTATGGAGCCATTCTCATGTCCACCTTTTTGCCGGGTTTTTATATAGCTATTGTAAATTTCCACCCGGAAATGCTGCCAACTCCTCTATTTATAAGTATTGCGGCCACCAGGGAGGGGGTTCCTTTCCCTATTATAGTTGAATTGTTAATCATGGAGAGTGTCTTTGAGATCTTAAGGGAGGCGGGAGTCCGCCTACCGGCGTCCATCGGCCCGGCCATGAGTATTGTGGGGGCCCTGGTTTTAGGGGATGCGGCTATAAGTGCCGGTATTGTTTCTCCTCCGGTAGTTATCGTGGTAGCCCTTACGGCTATTGCTTCCTTTGCCGTGCCCAACTTTGCCCTGGGAATTGCCGGGAGAATTATTCGTTTTATCTTTGTAGCCCTGGGAGGAATATTCGGGCTTTTTGGAATTCAGTTGGGCATATTCATTCTGACAGTTCACCTGTGTTCCCTGCGCTCCTTTGGGGTTCCCTACCTGGCGCCGGCGGCACCTTTAATTTTGAGTGATATGAAGGATTTTATAGTCCGTACCTGGGTCTGGCAGTTAACAACCAGGCCCCGTTTGACCGGGTTCAGAGAGCCGGTACGGCAGAGCCGGCGTCAAGCGCGCCGGTATTTAAAAATACTTCCTCGAAAAGAAGGTGATGAGCAGGATGAGAGTTGAAAAAATAGCCAACAGGCAGTTTTTGTACATAACGGTTATAATGCTTGCCACGGTAGTGTTCTCCACTCTCCCGGTGTTGACCACGGGAAATGCCCGGCAGGATGCCTGGGCTTCAGGTCTCCTTGCCTTTGCGGGAGTGGCTTTATTTGTTAACGTAATAGTGGGCCTGGGTGTTCATTTTCCCCGCTGTTCGGTGGTACAGGTAAGCCGCAAACTGCTGGGTAATGCAGCAGGGGGGCTGGTTTCCCTCATAATCCTGTGGTCTTTTTTACACCTGGCTTCCCTGGAAGTGCGTATCTATGCGGAGATGATTATCGGCGGTTTTTTAACGGAAACGCCCCTTGTTTTTGTAGTCGGGGCCATGATAATGGTGGCAGTCGCTGCGGCTTACGCCGGTATTGAAGTTATCGGGCGTCTGGCTGACCTGTTCTTTCCCCTGCTAATAGCCATGTTCCTGGTTAGTTTCTTTTCTCTTTTATTCGAAGCAAAATTTATAAACCTGCAGCCTGTCCTGGCCCGGGGCCTGGGACCTGTTCTGGAGAGCAGTTACAATACCATTGCCTATTCTTCATATCTTATGGTGTTGGGAATGTTAATACCCCACCTGACCCGGCCCCGGAAGGCGACTGCTTCTGCATTTTGGGGAGCAGCCGTTGCTGCCTTTATATTAGTGATTACTGCTGTCTTAACGGTAGCCGTTTTAGGTCCTGAGGAGGGTTTTCGTTCGGTTTTTCCCTTTTTCAGGTCCCTCCGGGCTATAAGAGTTACTGAATTCCTGGAGCGAACGGAGTTGCTGGTTATCTTTGCCTGGGGATTTTCCCTCTTTGTGGCCCTTTCTACTTTTATTTACTGCGGGGGGCGGGGAGTGGCCCAGTTGTTTAACTTAAAGGACTACCGCCCTATTCTTTTACCCATGGGGGTAATCTGGGTAGCCCTCAGCGTGCATAGTTCTCCCGATATGTTTGAATTTCGCGGTTTATACCTGAGTTATGTTTTTGGTGCTTATGGTTTGTTTTTAGTTCTCTTTCCCTATGTTTTCCTTTGGGGGGGGTACCTGTTTCGGAAAATGACAGGGCAAAACCCGGAAGAAGAAAGGGGGGAAGAAAAATCAGCAGAAAGATAGTGGCTTTAGCGCTTATTTTACTTGTTTTCTGTTCTTCCGGGTGCTGGAACCGGCGGGAACCGGAAGAGCTGGCCCTGGTTACAGCCATTGCCTTTCACCGGGATGAAGAAACCGGCGACCCGGTGGTTATAGTAAAAATTTCTAATCCCCGGGCAGAAAATCCGATAA
>Ga0207421_10007956_pt1 | contig 11137 bp, 8 predicted proteins | sample SodLakKL_010_SED_4_FD_187542 | JGI IMG/M metagenome (GOLD analysis project Ga0207421, IMG submission 187542) | Alkaline sediment microbial communities from Lake Tanatar, Kulunda Steppe, Russia - 8KL_010_SED (SPAdes) (version 2) | ecosystem: Environmental > Aquatic > Non-marine Saline and...
AGAGGGAGGGATTCGAACCCTCGGTAGCCAACAAGGGCTACACATGATCTCCAATCATGCTCCTTAAGCCAGACTCGGACACCTCTCCCGCATAATTAATAGCAATTATTTTATTACTTACCGGTTAATGCTTGCCAACAACTTCTCAGCCACCGCCTTTGTATTATAACTTATCTCAAAGAAAATTTCAATATATTTTCAGGCAGAATTTCGGTTAAGATAAATATTTCTCAGACAATAATAAACGACATAAGGGGAGGGATTCGAACCCTTGAGACACGGTTAAGCGTCTACTCGATTTCGAGTCGAGCGGTTTCAGCCAGACTCACCCACCCTTCCGAGGACATAAATTTCTTTAGTTATTTTTAATCCGTTTAATCTTTGCTGTGATGGTAATATTGTAACATTTGCAAAATGTTTTTTTAATCCTTAATTTAATTATCTATGGCAAACCAGCTCGATTTTTCCGATATCGTCGTCTCGATTTCCTCTCCCATAGATAAACTTTTAAACCCTCAATTTTACCAAAAAAGGCAAAGGTGAGGGGTTTATATTACAAAATAAGTAAAGTCCAAAAATTTCTAAACACAGTTATATGCCCCTTATAAGTTATAGCTAATCTTAAAGCTAAAATGAGGTCCGCGCAGGTTTGAGACGGGGTCAGCACTGACTGTCCTGCCTCCGATCTGCCAGCTTCTGCCCAGATCGTGGGTGAGAAGATAGCCGGTCGAGAATTCTAAAGCCAGAGATCCACTGAAGTTGTAGTGAAGATTGAAATTAGGCTTGAGTGCCAAGAAACTCTTTTTCATGGTGGCCGTATTGTGCTCTCCCTTATATGTATCCTCCAGCAACTCCGAGAAGGTTCCGGGATCTCCTGCGCTAAGATTTAGCTCCATTCTGCCAGCCCCGATCATTGCTCCCAGGGCAATATCTATATCCTCATGGTCATAAATATCCCTGCCCTTTTCGTAGATCAGCCCCCCGTAGCTGACCTTCATGCTGGATTTTGTGTCACCTCGGGATGAATCTACCGAACCCCGGCGGTAGACAAATGCCAGTCTTGTGCCTGCAATTCTGCCGGCCACGGCACTCGGCCCATAGATGAACATATTTCTATCCAAGCCTGCAAACCCTGCGCTTTCCAGGAAATCGTTGAGGCCCTTGATATTCATGCGCAGAAAGCCTGCTGTAAGACCCGATCCCACCCGCAGGTTAAGCCCTGACAGGCCCCGCTCCAGCATCTCGACATCTCCCTCCAGTTCCTGAACTTCTGCCTGAACACCGGAAGCTATACTGATACCGACCAACAGCATTAAAATTGCAGCGGCGACGGTAATGATGATTTTATTTTTCATATTTGCTCCTTTCTATTCATATTTACTCCTTTCTATATGTTTCTATATGCCCTTTTTTCTGTAAAGAAGAACCAGAGCGAAAAAGACGATGAATATACTAAAAACTATTACTCCCATCTCCGGCATAACATCCCCCAGATTTAAAGCCTGAGCGATAGCTTTTTCCTGTATGTGAAAATAATAGGTAGTCGGCATCAGCGCCGCCAGTACATTCATAATTCTCTGACCGGACATCGTTGATAGCTGCGGCACAAGGATCAGAAGCATGTATATAGGCAACCCGATTGTTCCGGTCGATCTCTGATCGGGTGAAAGCAAACCCACCGTCATACCGACAAAGATGGAAAAGATGGATATCAGAGCAGTGGCCAGAAAAATGATGAAAAGAGTGCTTCCCTCCAGCCCAGCTATGAGTACAAGAAAAAATGAGACTATAAGGATGGAAATAAAGGTTAAAAGCCCCTTGCCTATAAAGATGTCTGCTGCTCCCGCCGGCGAGAGCAACAGAACCTCCAGCGTTTTCTTTTCCTTTTCCTCTGCAATCAGCATCGAGGGCACATACATCCCCATCATCACAACCAGGAAAAGAAGCCCGGAATTGATGGCAAAACCCCTGGGCATATCGGGTACTAAATAGGTGAAGGTCAGTGTGAAGAGCACTGGCAAAAAGTAAATCACCAGCAGATTGATGTTCTTTTTTAAATCCTTGAATTCTTTAAACAGTATGGCAGAGATTATCCTCAATCTGGAATTCATCTGAGTTCACTTCCCGTTATCTCCACAAATATCTCAGCCAGCGTGGGCTCACAGGAATGTATCGAAACCAGCCTGCTTTCCTCCAGCCAGCTGGAGATTTTTTCAGCAGTGCTGGGAGAATTCATATCTAGCCTCCGCTCAACCAGACCATCTGAAGTCTCCACCAGGACCTCGATCTGTCCCGGGGAATGATTCAATTTTAGTGCTTTGGGCCTGCCGAGTGCAGATATTCTGCCATTGTGCAGAAAGGCAATTCTGTCGCTTAAGCGTTCGACCTCCTCCATGTCGTGTGAAGTGAGAAGGATTGTAATCCCCTCCTCATTCAATTTCTCCAGCAAGCCGTGAATATCCGCAGCAGAGGCCGGATCGAGCCCGGAAGTCGGTTCATCCAGAAAGAGAACCTCCGGATCATGCAGCAGAGCCCTCACCAGCAGAACCTTCTGTTTCATTCCTCTGGAGAGCCTTTTGACAGGAGTATCGGCCTCAGCAAGCATACCAACAATTTTTAAATACTCCTCTAATCTTTTGTATCCGGAATCATAGAGCCGACAGAAAAACTCCAGATTGTCCCTCACTGTCAAACGCTCATAGAGATTAGTTTCCTCCGGCATCACGCCCATGTGCGGACGCAGGTTCTGCCTGTTGCTTATGACTTCCCTGCCCATAATCTCCGCTCTGCCGCCTGTAGGTTTTAGCTGACCGGTCAGAAGCTTAATTGTGGTGGTCTTGCCAGCACCGTTAGGACCCAGGAGCGAAAAAATCTCGCCAGCTTCAATGGAGAAACTTATGCCCTTTAGAGCTTCTTTGCTGCTATATTTCTTTTTCAAATTGTCCGTTCTGATCAACATGACCCCTCCCGGTTAGTTACATTGTAACACAGACGGGTTTTATTTACTAAATGATATTATCTTACTGGCTGGTTTGGCCACAGAAACAGCCGAAATTTGAAAACCAGCTAGTGCAATCGGGCAAAATAGAAAGCTAATGAATCTCACATTCTCGAAAATAAAAATAAAAACACTGACAGATGCAACTTATCTGACAGGTTGCCTTTGCTTTTCTGCCTTTAAAAATTTTTCTGAAGTGCTTGACTGTTAATTTGATTATACCACATAAGCGTTGATATCTCAAAGAATATAACAGTTTAATATTGCCTTTTAAAATATGATTAGTACTCTGATTATCCTTCAAATTTTTGATTGAAAAGAACTTATTTTACCTTTTTTGTGGGCAAACCACTGACTCATATGTATAGCATTTGTTGAATTTTATAAATTTATATGATAGTCTTTTGTTATAATAAAGAAAAATTAACTCATAGTAATTATGAGGAGGTGTGATATATGACTGCAGTACTGCTGTTGATAATAGTATTTATACTGCTGGGTGTGCTCTGATGTTATTTGACACAGGAGGTTTTAAAGCTCTAGGCTCAGGAGTACTCCCGGTCATTCTGATATTATTTTCACTCTTTATCCTCTCACCAGGTTCCCCGGTGGTATTAGCTGATTCCATGCCATCTAACTGGCAGGAAACAGCCAGAAGCCTTGCCGAAAACAATACTCAGTACCGCATGACCAAATCGATAATTTCCGGCCTTGATGAACTGATAGGCCGTAATGACCAGGGCCGGATCATGTTGTATTTTGGCATGATCGAGGATTTTCACAAGAAAGCCGAGAGTAATCCGGAAAAATTTGAACCAGAAAATAATCTGCGGGAGACCCTTGAGCTGCTGGAGCAGTTAAACCAGGAATATATGACTAAAGATAGTTTTGAGCTAAAGGAAACTGGAAAAGACTTCGAAACCCCTAAATCCCTCCTCAAAGAACTCCGGGAGGGTGAACTCTCCCAATCCATCGATCTGGCGGAGCTATATCTTGAACTCCAGGAGTATAAGTATCAGGAGAATCTGAAGACCCTAGCCAAACTAACTTCAGAAAATAATTCAGTGAGAAGCAGGGGTTTTTATGAACTGGCTGGGAAGTTAACACTTCATCTAGAAGATGAACGCAGAGCTGAGGAGTTAAAGGATAAAGAAACAGTTAAACTCTTTGAATCCATAATAGAGCAGGAGCTGAGGGCAGATGTAAAGCAGGAAGAAATAGAAAAAACCATAAGGATGCTGCTCGATAATGCCGGGAAATATTCCGAATCAGGCTCCAAGCTCGACGAGAACATAGAAGAATTTAAATCCAGATTTAAATGAAATTTACTCCCGTCCTGAAAGAGATTTATCATTTTTGTCTATTTTTTCATAGGTCAGCTTAAAAACCCCTACATGAACTGTCAGACCGATCCAGATTCACCCCTTTATTACCCCGGGTGGAGGTGCCAGCCTCCAGCCGGTTTTGTTTATGAGACCACCAATACAAAACCCCCAAATAAAGTTCATTTGGGAGAGGGAATTGACAGTTCTATTGTATTTATATCGGCAAAAAATCGAACTTGCAAAATTAACTTAATAAATTTCCAAAAACAAAATAAATAATAAGCCTAACCTCCAGCATAATAAATGGCGGAAGGGGAGGGATTCGAACCCTCGAGACACGGTTAAGTGTCTACTCGATTTCGAGTCGAGCGGTTTCAGCCAGACTCACCCACCCTTCCGCAGAGATAGTTTTTTTAAACATTTTAAAATTAATCTTATCATATATTTTTAAGGTTATGATTATATATTCCAATGTTAAATTTGATATACAGATATAATCTCATTTTTTATGATAGAAATTCTGTCATTTAGAATAAAATTTTATACTAAAGAAAATTACGTCTGAATACCATGGTTTTATTTATACCACTAAAAAGTACCATTGTCAAGACTTTTTCAAGACTAATTATCTTCGGTTTCTTTGCAAGGTTTATTATGATTCTCTCCTTTTTTAGTTTTGCAGTTGTTGATCATATTTTTAGCATTAAAATTGATTCTTGATGAACTGCCGGTCATTTAATGCTAAAAATAGCGAAAAGCCCCCGGGCGAAGACTTTTCTCAGGATTGTTAAATTTATCTTTTCTCCCAGACTTCTGAACAGGCCTGATTCAATTTTTTTAGTTCAGTTATCTCCAGTTAAGTCAGGTAAATAACTCATAAAATGATTTATCCAAAAAATTATCAGGCTCTCCTGTAAATCAATAATAACCCTTTGTTATTATCAAAAAATATAAAGCAATACCAAAGCAAGAAACAGATCATAAAGAGAGCTCGAATAAAAAAAGAGAGATCAAATAAAAAAACCTCCCGGTAGTTCCAGGAGGAAATTTATATCATTAGCTGATTATAATATTTTATCAGAATAAGATCTAAATTAAACCAGAAAAAGATCTCAATAAAATCAGCCGTCCTTCAGCCGTCCTTTTGAATCCGTAATTCCTGAAAAAAATCCTTCAATAATTGACTGCAGTCCTGCTTTAAGACACCCTGCCTGACCTTTACCTGGTGATTTAGTCTTTCATCCTGCACCAGATTATAAAGTGAGCCGACAGCTCCAGCTTTGGGATCACAGGCGCCAAATATTAGTTCCGGAATGCGGGCCTGAATTATAGCGCCGGCACACATGGCACAGGGTTCCAGGGTGACATAGAGTCTGGTATCTTCGAGCCGCCAGCTTTCCAGCCGGTGAGCAGCAGCCCGTAAAGTTATAATTTCAGCATGATCTGTGGGATCCTGGTTGGTTTCCCGAAGATTATAACCGCTGGCGATCACCCGGTCATTTTTAACCAGAACTGCACCGATGGGAACCTCATCCAGCCGCAAAGCCTGGCGAGCCTGCTCCAGTGCCAGTTCCATATAATGTTGATCCTGCTCGCTGATATTCATAGTTTTCCATCCAGTTATCGGGATTATAACTCAAATCACAACCCCTTTATAACATGTAAAATTTCTGCTGTCAAGCTAAACAGCATTAAATGAAGCTCGAGCCCTTAATATGAACAGGATTCTCAGAAAAAATTAAGGGCCAGCTCAAATTAACTGGCAGCAGGGGCTGACAAGGCAGCAATATTCCTGTATAATGATAGCTAAAATGGGATATAAAATTTTAAGCTCGCTCAACTAAAATATTGAATCTTACATAAACCAACTATATACATAAACCAATTAGTACATAAAGCGGTTAGTACATAAAGCGGTTAGTACATAAACCAATTAGAAAGTAATAAGAATTAGAAAGCAATTAAAATTCACTTTTTGGGGAGACCTGCTCACCATGTTTAAGTTTAAAAATATCACCGGCAAATTGACCCGCTTAAAATCAGATCTGCAGTGGCAGCTGCTTTTTCTGCTTTCCACCGGTTATATGGCAGCCTTTGTTAATATCCAGGGGATTCAATCCCTGATGCCATTCATTCGTCAGGATTTCGGCATAACCCGTACCCAGGCCGGGCTTTATACCACTTTTTTCTTTCTCTCGGCAACCGGAATTGCCGTCTTCAGCGGCAGTATTGTTGATAAAATTGGCTCTAAACTGGGACTGGTTATCGGAGCAACCAGCATAGGTCTTTTAATGATAGTTCACGGTATTTCTCCAGTTTACGGCATGCTGTTAATTCTGGCCTTCATTACCGGAATAGGTTTCAGCATTATAACCCCCTCGGTCAACAAGGCCATTATGCAGGAGGTGCCATCCCAAAATAGAGCAGTCTCCATGGGGCTCATGCATTCCGGCAGCGGAATAGGGGGTTTTGCCGGGGCAACCCTGCTCCCCCTGCTGGCCCTGAGAATAGGCTGGCGCTATTCCCTGATCATTTCCGGGCTTGCAGCAGTGCTGCTGGGCCTGCTGGTAGCCAAAAAATACTATCCTGAAAAAGAAAGTTCCGGCGGCAGGGCCATTGCCGGAAAAAACTTTAAGGAAGAGCTTTTTGAACTGCTGCAGAACCGCCAGCTGATGCTGGCCTGCATGCTGGGCCTGACCTTTGGCCTGGCGGTGGGGGCTATTCCGGCTCACTATACCCTCTTTCTCACCATGGACCTCTTTTACAGTTCAGCCCTGGCCGGTTTTGCCCTGGGAATTGTTCAGATAGGCGGCATCTTTGGCCGCACCTTCTGGGGCTGGCTCAGCGACAGCCTGATGGATGGGGATCGCAAAAACAGCTTTATGCTGATAATGATAACAATCGTTATCTTAAAACTTATTTACGGTTTTCTGGGAAATGCAATGGCTGCCAGCACCTCTTTTATGCTAATAATCTCCTTTCTGCTGGGAGTTTCAGCCCTGGGCTGGAGCGGTCTGTTTTTTACCGTAATCAGCGAGCGAGCTCGCCCGGAACAAACAGGCATTGCTTCAGGTATGTCCCTGATTTTTCTCAGAACCGGAGTGGTAATTGGACCGCCAATTTTTGGCTTTCTGGGCGATATGATGGATCATTATTTCTACAGCTGGCTGCTTTTGGGGGGCCTGGTTTTCATCTCGGGAATGATTTATTACCGCCTCCAGACTCTGGAAGACCATAAAGAAGTATTTTAGTCATCAAAATTGAAGTTTTCAGGCACATTACACATACTTTTTCTGCACGTAAAGGAAAATGACCAGAGAAATCATTTCGCAAAAATTGAAATTTTCTGCATTACGTACTGGAAACTTATGTGTTCTGTCCCGCAACCTTCGCAATTATCAAAAAAAATAAAGGCCATTAGCATTATTCCAGGGTTAACCCCCATGTCACTTCCGAACACAACAAGACATGAAAATAACACGGTATATTTTCAAGATAAACTCCATGCTCCATTTGGAGCATAACAAAATATGAAAATAGAACATCATATTTACAAGGTAATAACTAGAAAAATTTTTACTAACTTATATTAAAGACAGATGTACTGTTCTCCAGCAATTAATAAAACCAGGAAAGTACCAGGAGAGTAAAAAAATCCCGGTTTGCATTTTTTTAGGTGTCGGTATATAATTAGAGTGGCCTTATTTTTTTGTTTTAAGCTTTAATTTGTTAAATAGATTTGCTTTTTAACTTTAATTTATTAATATTTTTATTGATTTTATGAATATATTGGCCATTGATTCAATTGGCTTTTTGAGGTGACAGCATGCAGCAGCTTGATAAAAATCAGGAATTGATCCTGCAGGGAAACGTAATTAAAGCCATTCTGGTACTGGCCGGACCGATAATGATGAATAATGTGGTCCAGTCGGTCTATAATTTAACCGATACCTATTTTGTTAGCCAGCTGGGCTCGATACCGATGGCTGCCATGACCCTGGTCTGGCCGATTGTCTTTTTCTTTCTGGCTGTGGGAATCGGCATTAATATTGCCGGGACCTCTCTGATTGCCCAGTACATTGGTGACGGCAGAAAAGAAGAAGCTCGCCGGGTGGCCGGCGAAGTTATTTCAATTTCTCTGCTACTTTCCCTCTCCCTGGGGATTCCGGCTGCTATCCTCAGCCCCCAGCTGATCAGTTTTATGGGGGGAGAGGGTGAAGTTTTGCAGAACGGAGTTGCCTTTTTAAGGGTAATGCTGCTGGGAATGCCCAGTCTGTTCTTATTTCTGGCCTATGCTGCCATTCTTCAGGGCCAGGGAGATACCTTTACTCCCATGAAATTAAAACTTTCCTCTCTGGTACTAAACATTGTGCTGGACCCGGTTTTAATTTTCACCCTGAACTTTGGCATTGCCGGCGCAGCAATTGCCACTGTTTTTTCCCGGGGAATCTTTGCCATCTACGGTATGAAAACCCTTTTCAATGCTCCCGATGATAAGCTGGAAATCACTCTGAAAGATCTGCGCCCCGGCAGAAAAATGATAAAATTGATTAAGATAGGTCTGCCTAACTGTATCGGACAGTCCATGGCAGCCTTTGGCTATATGTTCCTCAATATGTTCATAATCGCCTACGGTAATGAAACAATTGCTGCCTTCGGGATCGGAAATAGAATTTCTTCCTTTGTTATGATGCCGGCTATGGGCATCGGAACAGCCCTGGCTACCATTGTCGGTCAGAATCTGGGAGCAGAACAGATATTAAGGGCCCGGAAGGCTGTTAAAACCAGCGCCCTGCTTTCTTCTATGATTATGGGAGGTCTGGGCCTGGCTTTTTATCGATTTATTCCAGGTTTAACAGGTTTTTTCACCGAGCAGGAGCTGGTTTATACCCAGACAGTTAATTATTTGAGATTAATTGTTCTCACCCTGCCTCTGATGGGTTTTTTCCAGGTCTTTATCGGCACCTTCCAGGGTTCAGGTCACACCATCTATGCCATGCTGATGATGGGAGGACGTCTCTGGGCTCTCCGCATCCCGCTGATTCTTTTCTTCCGCGAGTTTACTGCCCTGGGCCCAACCGGGGTCTGGTATGCCATGGTCCTGAGCAATTTCTTTATCTCACTGGTGGGACTGGGAATCTATTTCTCCCGCCGCTGGGAAAACCGGGTCATCTCTGAAGAAGAAGAAAAGGAACTGCAGCCAGCCCGGGGTTATTAACCTCTTTTTAACCACCTTCGATAATTACCCTTCCTCCCTCAATTTTAACCCGATCTTCAGCAATTAATTTAATCGCCCGGGGATAAATTCGGTGCTCCTGCTCTAAAATCCTGGCGGCCAGGTCTTCTACGCTGTCATCTTCTTTGACCTCAACAACCGCCTGCAAAATTATCGGCCCGGTATCTATTCCTCGGTCAACAAAATGCACGGTGCAGCCGCTGTATCTGACTCCATATTCCACCGCCTGCTTTTGAGCCTCAAGCCCTTTAAAGGCCGGCAGGAGTGAAGGATGAATATTGATAATTTTATTGCTGAATTCTCCAACGAAGTCAGCTGAAAGAATCCGCATAAATCCTGCCAGAACCACCAGCTCAACCCCGACCCCTCTCAGTTCGGCAAGCAGCTCTGCCTCAAAGTCAGCCTGCTCCTCAAAGCTCTTCGGATCGATGAATTTATTGGTTATTCCCGCCCTATCTGCCCGGGAGAGAGCCTCTGCTCCCTCCCTGTCACTGACTACCAGGCAGATTTCTGCCGGCAGATAACCTGAACTGACAGCATCAATAATGGCCTGGAGATTGGAGCCCCGACCCGAGGCAAAAACTGTAATTTTAATCACATTTTCACCTGCCCGTTTAAATTAATCTTCCATTTCAACTGCCTGCCTAAATTAATCTTCCGTTTCACCCGACAGCTTAAATTGACCTCCCATTTAAACTATCCTATTGAATTGACCTCCCCTTTCACCTGCCCGTCTAAATTAATCACATTTTCACCTGCCCGCTTAAATTAATCTTCCGTTTCACCTGACAGCTTGAATTGACCTCCCATTTAAACTAATCTTTCGCTTAAATCAATTTTGATTTAACGGGATTTCTCTTTCCCGTTCCTCAAAGATTCTCCCGGAGCCCTATCCGGCCCAGGAGCTGGACCTCTTCCTTCATTTTTTCAAGTTCTGATAAAATATCCTGCCTGTCTTCCGGTGAAATAACCAGCACCATACCGATCCCCATATTGAAAACCCGGTGCATTTCACTTTCCGAGATATCTCCAGCCTGCTGGATAATCTTAAATATTGCGGGAGTTTTGCGGTTTTCTTCAGAGAGTTCAATTTTTAAATCCCGGGGTAAAATCCGGGACAGATTTGCCCTCAGACCTCCCCCGGTAACATGGGCAATTCCCTTTATATCATACTTTTCCAGCAATGCTAGGACCGTTTTTACATAAATTCGGGTTGGCTGCAAAAGCTCCAGACCCAGGCTGCTATCGAGTTCCGCAAATTCCTGATCATAACTGTAACCAGCCTGCTGAAAAAGAGCAGCCCGGGCCAGGGTATATCCGTTGCTGTGCAGGCCGTTTGAGGCCAGCCCCAGCAGCAAATCACCGGCAACAATCTTCTCTCCGGTGATAATCCTGGCCCTGTCAACCAGACCCAGGGCAAAACCTGCCAGCTCATATTCCCCCGGTCGATAGAAATCCGTCATTTCAGCAGTTTCTCCCCCCAGAAGAGCAGCCCCGGCTCTTTGACAGCCGGTAACGATTCCCTCCACAATTTCCCTGACCTTCTCAGGTTCAATCTTTCCAGCTGCCAGATAATCC
>Ga0207421_10007957_pt1 | contig 11134 bp, 8 predicted proteins | sample SodLakKL_010_SED_4_FD_187542 | JGI IMG/M metagenome (GOLD analysis project Ga0207421, IMG submission 187542) | Alkaline sediment microbial communities from Lake Tanatar, Kulunda Steppe, Russia - 8KL_010_SED (SPAdes) (version 2) | ecosystem: Environmental > Aquatic > Non-marine Saline and...
ATCTTCTTTATCTGTTTCCATATCTTCTTCCTGCGCATCTTCATCTTCTTCCGCAGGACTCTCCGGCTCCTCTTTCTCTTTCGGTTCTTCATCCAGAGGTTCTTTCTTTTCTCCATTATCTTCTTCAGCCGGTTCATCTTCGGAAGGATCTTTTTCCTCATCTAAAGGATCCTCTTTGACCGGCTCTTCTTCCTCAGGATCAGTTTCAGGCTCGGATTCAGTTTCCGGATCAGGCTCTGGTTCAGGCTCCGGCTCGGGTTCTGGTTCGGGCTCTTCAGGTTCCTCATCGGTGACAGGCCCTTCTAAAACGGGCATTGCCCTTTTTTCTACCCTGACCCCAAAAATCTTCTCAATTAAATCTACCCGGTTTTCTTCATTGATTACCAGGTAGTAAATATTTTGCCCGCTCCGGTAAGAAAGCTGGCCGCGGCCGTCAAAGACATGCGTTTCAATTTCTGACGGGTCCATCCGCAGACCGAATAGTCCCAGCGCTGCAAATTGCAAGGCGTTCAGGTCCATTTCTACACTGCTGGTTATGGCCCGGTATAGGGCAGGAGCCTTGACTAACCTGCGAGGTTCGGTGATCTGATCAAGCAATACAATGATCATTTCCTGCTGGCGCCTTGCCCTACCGCGATCACCTCCCTGGTCGTCACCACGGTACCTGATATAATCAAGAAACTTTTTGCCGTCTAACTGCTGGTACCCTTCCTCGACAAAAACGCGCCCGCGCCCGAAATCATCGCGCACATCAAATTCGACATGGTGATAAATACCGCCAATGCTGTCTACGATATCTTCCGCGCCTGCCATGTCAAGCTTGATATAACCGTGCAGGGGTACACCGCCCAGGAATTCGCGGACGGTAAGCAGGGTCGTTTGCAACGCCTTTTCAAAAGGATCTTCACCTTCAGCTGCCCGGTAATAACCATGCATGTAGGAATGGTTTATTTTATCGTAAGTGTCTGTTCCGTGCACCCGGACAAAACTGTCACGGGGGATGCTAACCATCGAAACTTTTTTTGTTCGGGGATCAACAGAGGCAACAATAATTGAATCCGGCCTGGACAGGCTTTGTTCACCTTTGCGCGAATCATAACTGTCAAAACCAAGTACTGCAATATTAATCTTTTCCCGGCGGAAACGGTCCAAAAAGCTGCCTTCTGATTGCTGGTCCTCGGCAGATAAGCTTTCAAAACTGTTTGCCGGGCCAAAAAATAGCCCGGGGAAATAAGCAGCAGTTACCCCGGTTAGAAAAACCAACGCCAGGATAATCAGTAAAAGTTTAGGTAAAATAAACTTGCGCTTTCTTTCTTTAACCCTGCTCATAATGCTAACCCCTCTCCTTTGATCATGCCAACCCTATTTAGACACACCTACATTATAGACTACCGGTTTTTAGTTTTAGTTCCACCGTTTAGCTACTCACTCAGGCTATTAATATTTTATATTATGTGGTTATCAGAAAAAGTGGGTTTTCTTTTTCCGGCAATCCTCATTTCAATTTACTAATTTAGGACTCCCCATTTTCTCCCGTTGTAGCATCTTCTTGCCGGTCTTTTTCTTCAGCCGGGTATTGATCGGTAGTTTCCTCGTCATCAATTTCGTCCATTTCCGGTTCGAGTTCGTCTTCGGGTTTCTGCAACCCTGTAGTGGCCGGATCCGGCAAGGGTGGTAGTTCCCGTTTTTCTACATTTACACCGAAAACCTCTTTTATCAAACTGATCCTTGTTTCTTCATCAATATCTAAAAACCAAATGTTTTGCCCGTTTTGAGCAGACATCCCTCCATCTCCGTCAAATATATGGGTCTGTATTTCAGAGGGATCCACATTAAAACCAAATAATGCCAGTGCAGTTACCTGTGAAAAACTCAAATCAGTATCTATATGCTGATTTACAACCCGGTAAATCTCGGGAATATCGGTTAAACCTCCCTCGCTTTTTAATTGCTTAAGCAGTTCAATCATAATATCCTGCTGATTTACAACCCTGGTTCCATCTCCTCCACCGGAGCGGTCACGCACATAGTGCATGAACTTATTACCATCGAGGTGCTGGTATCCCTCTTCCAGCAGCAGCCTTCCCTCTCCAACATGAGAATAAATATCATTTTCGACCTCATAATATATTCCACCGATATGGTCGACCACCTTAGCAGCTCCATCAATATCGGTGGCGATATAATTGTGTATCGGGACGCCGCCCAAAAATTCTTGAATTGCTTCCAAAGTTGTTTTGAGGCCTTTTTCATGGGGATCTTCTTCAGCACTACACCGTTCATAACCATACATGTAAGAATGATTAATTTTATCATACAGGTCGTAAGCAGGTATTCTAGCATAACTATCCCGGGGAATACTGACTAATGATACTTGCGATGTACTGAAGTCAATTGAAATTATCATGATTGTATCAGGCCGCGGTGCATTTTGACTTTGACGGTTCAACAGGGGATCATCAAAACCCAGCAGGGCAAGATTAATCTTTTGCCGGTTGAAAGCTTCAAAAGGATTTAGATCAGGGTCTTTTTCATCTTCTTCAGCAGACTCTAAAATAACTGAACCACCGGTAGAATAAAAAAGAAGGACCGGGTTAGATGCTAAAAATACACTCGTAGAAACTGCAATAATTACAATTGCAAGCATGATCACAAAGACTGATCTTTTAAAATCTTTTTTCCTTTGATGTCTTTTGCTTCTACTTACCCGGCTCATCGACTGCCGCCTTTCTATTGATCTTTTATTGCTTAAACGAAAGCTTTTTCATGGATAATCTATCCTACCGGAACATTTTACTACTATCAGTTTATTACTACCAGTTTTAGAAAGTACTGATCTTATCAAACGGGAAAAATCGCAGAACTACCCGTCCCTGGATGTTCTCAATTGGAATTGGCCCAATATCTCTGCTGTCGCTGCTGTTGTTGCGGTTATCGCCCATAACAAAAATGTGTTCATCCGGTATTTCTGTCGATTCAAACCCGGACCGCATTTCTTCTTCAACATAATCTTCTTCAAGGGCTTTGCCATTGCGAATTACATTGCCGTCCTCATATTCCAACTTGTCGCCGGGTAAGCCAATCACGCGCTTAACCCAGAGATGTTCATTACGCTCACCCCTGAAAATAGAAATTATGGGGCTCTCTAAAAACTTGTCCCAGAACGTTCTTTTCCGGTCCACCCTGCTGTCTACTATAATAATATCCCCCTGATCCGGAACCCTGTCAAAATGATAGGGGGCCAAAAAGACCAGGACCCGGTTGCCCCGCGGATCAAAGGTAGGTTCCATCGAAACATCATTAATATCATAAGTTTGAACCAGCAGGACACTGATAAAAATAGTTAGCAGCACTACCAGGATTATCTGCTTTATCCAGGATAATGCCACCGAAAAAAAGCCTCTTTTTTCTTCTCTCTTTTCTACCATCTAGCGAGGTAACCCCTTTTAAGTCAAAGACAGATTCTAACTTCATAGATTATAGCATGTAAATTGCACATTTGTTAGGGGCTAAATAACCGCTCTATAAACATGTTTATTCCCCGGCAATGTTGTTCTGGTAAGCATAAATGGCCAGCTGGGTCCGGTCGCGCAGGCCCAGTTTTTCCAGCAGGTGAGTGACATGGGTTTTTACTGTTCTTTCGCTAATAAACAGTCTGCCGGCAATTTCTTTGTTGCCCAGGCCGGCGGCAATTAACTTAAGCACTTCCATCTCCCGCGGACTAATCTGCTCGGAAAAAGACTCATTTCCCTTAACACCACTTACCTCTTCCATCATCTTGGCTGAAGCCATCGGGTGGAGGGTTGCAGTACCTGAAGCAGCGCTGCGGATAGCAGCGGCCAGTTCCCCTGCGGAAACATCTTTCAGCAGGTAAGAAAGAGCCCCTGCTTTAACCGCAGGCAGAACCAGGTCGTCTTCAGCCTTGCTGGTCAACACCACTACTTTTGAAGAAGGACTGGCTTCCAGGCAGCGCCTGGTTCCATCCACACCATTGGTTCCAGGCATAATCAAATCCATTAAAATAACATCGGGATGCAGTCTACCGGCAAGCTCCGCCGCCTCACTGCCATCGCCTGCTTCTCCGGCAACTTCAATGTCATCTTCAACTTCCAGGTAGTACTTCAAACCTTCGCGGACCATGCCATGATCATCGACCAACATTACCCTGATCATTGATTTTCACTCCTTTCAGCTGGCTCAGGCACCTGCACGATTATTTCAGTTCCCCGGCCCGGGGCTGTATTGATATTTAAAACACCGTTCATTTTCGCTGCACGCTCCTTAATGCCTGATAACCCTACAGCCGTCGGATCTGTTGCTTTTTTTAATTCAAAGCCCACTCCATCATCAGCAATAACCAGTTTAATTTTATTTTCTTCCCTGGCCAGGGTAACCGTTACCCGACCTGCATCAGCATGTTTGCTAATATTGTTTAAGGTTTCCTGGGCAATGCGGAACAAGCCTTCACCGGTGGTGCTGTCCGGTGAAATCGATTGATCTATGTCGGCTGTAATATGCCAGCCCTCGCGCTCCGCAGTGCTTTTGATGTAGTCATTCAAGGCTGCTCCAAGCCCTTCCCGGTCTAGTGTAACCGGCCTGATCTGGAGAATTAGTTCCCGGATCTGGCTATGGGCCTGGCGGGCCAATTTCTCAAGCTCATCCATTTCAGCAACCAGGGGTTGAGTATCTTTACCAGCGCGTTCAAGGCGCTGTTTTATAGCCGCCGAACGCATGGCCAGGACAAAAAGCTGCTGGTTCACAGTATCGTGGAGATCTCTGGCCAGGCGCATCCGTTCTTCGAGAGCGGCGCCGCGACCGGCTTCTTCGCCCAAAAGTCGGTTTTGCTCGGCCAGGTCTCGTAGGGAAGCTACCGCTTTTTCGAGCTGTGAAGCCATCTGGTTCAACTGCTCTTCCAGCCAGCCCACCTCATCATCAGGCCCCTGCACCAATCTGGCCCGGTAGTCGCCACGGGAAATGCGCCCGGCCATGCGACCTGCTTCCCACAATCTTAGTTTCACCGACCGGGCAATCATCGAACCTACCACCGCTCCGATCAAGCCGCATAACAGGCCCACTCCAAAACCAAGGGCAAGCGATGCAATAGATTCCATCCCGAAATAGCGCGCGACCTGGTACCCTGCCAGCGCAGTCAAGGCTCCTGCTGCACCGACAATAATATAGACAAAAGCCAGGCGCCACTGGAACCCGAAAATGCGTTTCTGGCTCACCGTGCCACCCCCGTAACAGCAGGCATATAGACGGCGTTCACCTCGCCGATACCCAGCCTTGCAGTGATTTTTACCGTGGCTTCTGCATCTTTGGCTTCAACATTACGCTTCAAAGACATGCCCCCAAAACCGGATCGCTCTTCGCCAAAAAGGTTGATCTCGCCTATACCCATTGAAGCATCCACTTCCACATTAACTCCATCGGGCACCTTGATCGATACCTCACCGATACCGGCCTTGATAAAGATTTCATGGCTCCCCGGCCTGATATCCGCCGTGGTTAAATCAAGGACCACTTCACCAACCCCGTGATAGAGATCCAGGTCCTGATCCAAAATCCAGGGACGCTGCCCCTGGTAAAGATCACCGATATGGTGCATTCTTGAGCTGTGCTCACCTTTGCGGCTGCGACCACTCATATTTTTACTGTCGGTGCAACCGATAAAACAAAAGCTCCCATTTTCCCTGCGGCTACCAACCAGGATGGAAAACCCGAGAGCAATCAAGAGCAGCGGCCACCCGTAGCTGGCGATATCGCTTCCCGAAAGCGTTGTAGCCCCTGCCTGATAAAGGATATTGAAAAGCCCGATACCACCAAGCCACAAACCAAGTCCCAGGCCGATCCAGGAAAAACCGCCAAATTCAAAACTTTTCCATATAATCGCAATTCCCAAAAGCACCAGCACTACCGGCCAAAAAGCCAGGCCAAAATTATATACCCCGGTTACCTGCAGCAATACTAATACTCCCAAAACCAGTAAAATCAAACCCCATAGTTGTCTTGTCATCACTAATCCCGCCCTTTTAATAATTTAGCTAATAGCTCATCACTTATCTTCTGCTGGTTTAAGGTTATCACTGCAAACATCCAGGGCAAAGGTTCCCCGGTCTGAAAAAAGCATCGTCCTTAAGTATGATTTTTTGTGTCTGCTCAGCCTTGCTGCCTTTGGACTGGTGACGGCTCACCTGAGGCTAATGGCAACGACTCAGCTGCAGGTTTTTGCTTTGGTTGCCCTCGGCATTCGCCATCTAAGGCTTTAGGCCTCAGGCGGCCTGCTTCCGTGCAGGCCGACCGGCTACAACCTTTGCTTCGTCGGCCATTGCAACCGCTCTATCGCAATGTCTTCAGTCCAAAGGCAGCAAGGCTGAGCAGTTGCGTTTTTTTTACCATAATCGGCTGAAACTGCTGCCGGACTCCCGAGTTGTTTTTTTTAATATATCGCATCTGCACAGCCATTACCAGATTGTTTAACTTGATTCCTCAAAATGAGAACTTTGCTCGATTAATTCTTCATTTCAATCTTGCCGGGTTTACTTTAAACAAGCTGAACAGTCCACATAATACCGACTGCTATGCCGGATATTATGCATTTTCTTCTATACTTTTCGCCAATCTATGATAAAATTTATAAAGTACTATCAGTTTTTTTCAACAAGGAGAGAATACTAATGGACAAAATATTTTACCCTGAATCAATCGTGATTATCGGCCTTTCGTCAAAGTCGACCAATATACCGCGGTTGACCCTGGAAAACCTTATGCGCTGGGGTTACCGGGGCAGAATTTTCGGGGTGAACGAACGCAGCGATGATGTTCACGTCGACGGGATCAGGATGTTTAAGCATATCGAAGATTTGCCGGAGGTTCCTGATATGGCCTACTGCATGGTACCAGCCCAGCTGATTCCGGATATAATGGACCGCTGCGGCAAATTTGGAATCAGAAGGATGGCTATACCTTCCGGCGGATTCCAGGAATACAGCGAAGAGGGTGAAGAGCTGGGCAAAAAACTGGTTGCCCTGGCCGGTAAATATGGGATCCGCTTTGTCGGTCCAAACAGTTTGTCTGTAGCCAATACCGAAAACGGGCTTTGCCTGCCTTTTGTCGCCCTGCACAAAGCCCCCACGGGAAGCATGTCAATCATCTCGCAAAGCGGCGGGGTAGCCCTGACCATGCTAAATTACCTGCTCGATGAGAAACTTGGCCTGGCCAAGCTAGCCAGTATCGGGAATAAGCTTGACTTAGACGAGGTGGATTTCTTAGAATACTTTGGCAAAGACCCACAGACAAAGACAATCTGCCTTTACTTAGAAAGCCTTGACCGCGGCAAGAAATTTATCGAAACAGCCAAAAAAATCGACAAACCGATTATTGTCTACAAGGCAAACACCACTCCAGCCGGTAAAAAAGCAGCCATGAGCCATACCGCGGCAGTGAGCAGCGATGAAGATATCATTAACTCAGCTTTTGAAGAAGCCGGGATTATCCGCCTGGACAATTTCCTCGATTTTATCGGTGTAACCAAGGCTTTTCAGCTACCGCCGATGAAAGGACGACGCATTATGGTGATGAGCCCGGCCGGTGGGTTTGCTGTTACGGGAGCCGATTTATGTGAACAGTCCGGCTTTGAATTTGCCGAGATGGGGGATGATTTTTACGACAGTTTGAAGCAATTCAGCAATGCCGGGGTAATCAATTTTTCGAACCCCCTTGACATGGGCGATATCTACGACCCACAGCTTACTGCGCACGTGTTTTATTCGGTGATGCACTCCGACCAGGCAGACGGTGCTATTTACATTAGCCAGCGGCCGCACATGCCGCAGGGCGATAACATCTTTCACAAAATGTTTTTAGCCGATCTTTCCAAGGAAACCTGGGGATCGATCCTTTCAGCCGGCAAACCGCTGGGCGTGTGCCTGTTTGGCCCATCCAAGGTAATCCAGCAAAGTAAGCGCTATGTTGAATTCCCCATTTTCAACAGCCCGGAGGAAATGATCCATTCTCTATCGGTGCAGATGAAATACCACGAAAGAAAAAGGATTGAACAAAATCGGGATAAAGTGGTTCGTCCTAATGATATTGATGATGAGGCCGCAAAAAAATGGATGCAGAATAAGCAGGGAGATTACGGGGAAGAAGCCCTGGAATTGTTAAATGCTTACGGGATCAACACCACCGCTTCCACAACAGCAGTCACTGAAGAGGAAGCAGCTAAAAAGGCTGAAGAAATCGGGTATCCGGTAGTGATGAAAGTAATTTCTCCCGATGCCCTGCACAAATCCGATGCAGGCGGAGTGCTCCTGGGAATTAGCAATGCCGAAAGCGCTGCGGCAGGCTTTAATACAATCAGGCAAAACCTTCATGATTTCAACCCGGAGGCGCTTTTCTGCGGGGTGCGGATCCAGGAAATGGCAACAGACGGTTACGACATGTTTATCGGCGGCCGGCAAGACCCCTCGTTCGGACCGGTAGTATTTTTCGGGATGGGCGGCATCTATGTAGAAGCATTACGGGATATTGCTAATGCAATCTGCCCGGTCAGGCCGGAAAGTGTCGAAGAAAGGTTGAACCGGCTGCAATCGACCAGTATTCTTACCGGATTGCGCGGCAAAAAAGCGGCCGATAGAAAAGCTTTCGTTGATTTGGTGGTCCGTACTTCCCATCTGCTGACAGATTTTCCGAGCATTAAGGAGCTGGATATTAACCCGGCCCGGGTTTTCCCGGGCGGCAGTGGAGCGATGGCCTTAGATGTCCGAATGCGGCTTGCTTATTAATTTCGAAGTTTTTGCTAAGCCTTGCCGCATTTTAAACTGGTGCCGGCTCATCTAAGGGTAAATTGAAACAAACAGGCTCATGATTGAGACAAGATAAGGGCGGTCATCAGACCGCCCCTTCAATATCGCCATTTATAACCTTCGGTAGCAAGATCTTTTGAGAATTAACCCGCTTAAGCGGACCGGCTGCAAAGATTTGCTTAACCTTGATTTTTTTAGCATATTTACCGGTTAGAGTTTAAGTTACAGCAAGATCCCGGGCTGTAAACTTGTAACCCGGGACCTCAATTAACTACGTTTGTGCCTGATTAAACCGGAACAGGGAATCACTTCCACTCCTTTTTTCTCCAGTCCATCAAGCAGCAGGTTCATTCCCACGGAATCGCTGGCCATGTGGCCGGCAATAACTACATTTACATGATGCTTTTCTGCCTTTTTGCGATGGCCTTCTTTAATGTGCATGCCCACAATGGTGCCGACACCGGCCTGGGAAAGCTTTTCATAGGCTTCTTCCGATCCCCCGGTTCCACCGGTCATATCAACGAGGACCTTGCCAGCCCGCCTCTGTTTGCTGCCAATGATTATTTCCGGCCCGGCATTGTGCCTGGCCGCCTCGGCGTATTCTGGCATATCCTTGAGCATCTTTAGGATATCGCCCAGGGTACGCGGTTCTTCGTTATCAAAAAGCTCCTGCAGGTAGGAGGCAACCTGGTTGTCGGCTACGCTGTGCGCACTAAGCATGGGGATGCCAAGGATCTTTGCCGCATCAACAGCCCGGTTATGATTCATCGGCATTAACCCCCGTTTCACCTCACTAATCCGGGAAGACATGATATCTTCCGCCACATTGATCGGCACCCCGTAGCGGGCCAGGATATCTTCCTGCATATGCATTACATAGTGCAACCCGGCCAGGGCCTTACCCTCGGGGTGGTGGGTCATGAGCAGATCAACCGGTTTGCCTTTTTCAGCCAGGCGGTCAGCCAGAAGGACTTCGCCTACTTCCATATCCACCCCCACCATGATCCGTTTTACTTCTGTTTCCGGGTCACCGCAAAGTATACGGGTATCACTGTAAGGATTGGTCAACTTCTCGGTATCGTAATCTTTTTTTTCCTCTTCCTTCATATCCTCGTATTTTTTCTTTTCTCGCTCGAGCATCTCTTCGACCCCTTCACGCTTGCGCGGGTCTTTTTCAATCCCTCGCTCGATCACATCCTGGTAAATTTCCTCAATCGTCATAGCCATAAAATATTCCTCCCAATCTTTTTGTGCTGGATGCCGAGTTTTTTTTGGTTCCACTCTTAGATCAGTAGACAGCCAGAGATAAACTTCCCGGTAAAAGTAACTCCCTACACTTAACCGTCGCCGATATCAAAGGATTTCTTTCTCAAGAAGCAAGCCTAAGCCCGTTTTAGCAACAGGCGATCGATTCCCTTATTCCGGGAACTTGATCTGCATGCCCGAGTGAAGCTTACAGAAATTCTCCCCGAACTGCATCAACATTTTAGCCTCTGCCTTCAAACCGGTGCAGTGCCCGGTATATATTTTGCCGATATCTTTCGACTTTAAGGCCTCCAGGGTTTGGTCAATACGTTCATCTTTACCGTCAAGCAGGTGGAACCCGCCTATCAAAGCCGCAACACGATCCACCCCGGTCAGGCGGGTAGCCGCTTCCACTATGCTCACAATCCCCGCATGGGAACAGCCGGTCACTATAACCAGGCCTTCGGGCATAATAAAAATGAGGGAAACGTCATCTTTCATCCGGTCGGGCACCTTCTTGCCTTCTTCCAGGGTTTGCAAGTCCAGGGTGGGCGCCTCTTCAAAACTAACCCTTTCTTTAATTTCTCCCGTAGTAACTACCCCGGGCATTAAAGAAAACGGTTCATCGGTTAAAATAAGCTGACCGCCTGATTCTTCAATGGCTTCGGGGCTGCACTGGGGATCCATGCCTATCGGTTTAAAAACAGGCTTAACTTTGTAATGAGGGCGGTGAAGATCTGGGTGAGCGACCACCGGAATACGGCAGCGGCTCACTGCATCTAAAATCCCGAGCAGCCCACCGGTATGGTCATAGTGGCAGTGGGAAAGAAATATATAGTCTATCGCCTGAGGGTCTACTCCCAAAACCTCCATGTTGTAGAGAACCGGTTTGGCAAATCGTCCGGTATCGAAAAGGATAGTTCTGCTTTCACTGCCGATTCCACCATAACCCACTTCTATAAGAAATGACACACCGTGTTGCCCAAGCAGCTCGGAATCATAGCCTGCCTGGTTTTCCAAAAGTACTGTCACCTGCAGGTTTTCTACCTGCCCGTAATCCTGGCTCATTATTATTTCCTCCT
>Ga0207421_10007958_pt1 | contig 11133 bp, 7 predicted proteins | sample SodLakKL_010_SED_4_FD_187542 | JGI IMG/M metagenome (GOLD analysis project Ga0207421, IMG submission 187542) | Alkaline sediment microbial communities from Lake Tanatar, Kulunda Steppe, Russia - 8KL_010_SED (SPAdes) (version 2) | ecosystem: Environmental > Aquatic > Non-marine Saline and...
AATTCTAACATCGATGATGAGAAATTGGTCACCGTGGTCAAAGGGATGAGGCGGGCTTCTAAAGCTTGGGGTGGTATCATCTATCTGATCCTGGCCAAGGGGATCGTGGACAAGAGGATAGAGTATCTATTGACGGATTCGGTGGATGGTGTTCTATCCTTCGAGTGGTCTAAGAGTCGCAGGAGTTCTCAACGTCAGCGGTACATGACCGTAGAAAAGTTCATGAGTGTACTCCCACATCTGAAGAGGGAGAAGATATCTCGCTTCACAGCAGAGGTGACCAATTATGCCGGTTACCATGTGGTCAACTATGAAAAGATAAGGTGAATATGTATGTCTAAAGAAGATGAACGGGTTACGACAGGTATAGAAGGACTAGATGGGATGCTCAACGGGGGGATCCCGAAAGGACATGTTTACACGGTCATGGGTTCCTTCGGTACGGGTAAGACCACCTTTGCACTTCAGTATCTTTGGGAAGGTCTCCAGAGGGATGAAAAATGTATCTACATATCTCTAGAAGAAGATAAGGATGCCATCGTGACCACCGCTAGATCCTATGGATGGGATCTTGAACAGTACATCGATTCCGAGAAGGTGGTCATAGAAAAGCTCAGCCCGGCCGACGCCGAAGCCACCATACACAAATTGAAAAGTGACCTTCCCCGCTTCATAAAGAGTTTTGGAGCCGAGAGGATAGCGATAGATTCTGTTTCACTCCTGAACATGTTATCGGAGGACCAGCAGCAAAAAAGGGAACGCTTATTCGGGCTCTGTCAGATGGTTAAGGATACCGGTGCAACGACCTTATTGACCGCAGAAGTAAAAGACGACAACCCCAGGAGTTCTCGTGACGGCCTGGTGGAGTACACGGTGGATGGTGTGATACTGCTGAGATACGACTTCGACAGCGACGATGTTCAGACGAGCATACAGGTGATCAAGATGAGGAGGATACAACACTCCCGTTCAGTCAAACCGTATGAGATCACCGATAGCGGTATAAAAGTGCTCACCGAGGGTGCGGTATTCTAGGTGATATGGATGGGGGTAGCCATCGGTAGTATATTGGCCTCCGATGAGATCGATATCAGCGAACTCAACGGTAAACGCATCGCTATGGACGCTTACAATATAATCTATCAATTTTTAGCAAGCATAAGACAGCGCGACGGAAGTCCACTGACCGATCCTGATGGCAACGTTACATCTCATCTATCGGGACTGCTGTACAGGAACGCCAACTTTCTCAAGGAGGGATTGAGACCCATATATGTGCTTGATGGGGAACCTGACACCATGAAGGAAGGTACACTGGAGAAACGTAAGGAACGAAAGGAAGAGGCGAAAAAGGAATATAAGATGGCCTTGGATAGGGGGGACCTCGAAACCGCCAGAACAAAAGCTCAGCAGACTTCCAGGATGTCGGCTGATATACTGGATAGCGGTAAAAGATTGTTGGAACTCATGGGTATCCCTTGGGTACAGGCACCGGCTGAAGGTGAAGCCCAGGCCGCCCATATGGTGATCCAAGGAGATGCATGGGCCGTGGGTAGTCAGGATTTCGACTCCCTACTCTGCGGCGCTCCACGTTTGGTGAGGAATCTTACGATCACTGGTAAACGAAAACTCCCTGGTAGAAACGAATATAAAGAGATCACTCCTGAGATCATCGTTCTGAAGGAAGCTTTGGACGAGCTCGATATCAGCAGGGAGCAACTGGTGGATATCGCTCTTCTGTGTGGAACTGATTACAACGAGGGTGTGAAGGGTATAGGTCCAAAGAGAGGGTTGAAGAAGGTAAAAGACAAAGGAGGACTGGAGGCTGTGCTCGAAGACGAAGATGAAGAGATCGGGAATTATCAGGTGATCAAAAGGTTGTTCCTGGAACCTTCGGTCACCGATGATTATGAGATAGTTTTTGGTGATGTGGATATGGACGGTCTCATCGATTACCTCTGTGGTGAGAAGGGATTCACCGAGTCAAGGGTACGAGATATCATGGAGAAAGTCAGATCTCGGCAGACCGACCTATTCTCATTCTGAAATCATAGGAATTCATCGAGACTGGGGGTCGAAACTTTATCGTTCTCGAACAGAGAATCTATCTGCTCTCCCAGCTGGACCAACCGCTGTGAGAGATAATCCGGAAGATCGAACCTTTCTATCATCTCGAGAGAAGTGTCCAGGTACTTTTTAACGCCCCCTTTATGTATCGTCAGCGTGAGGTTTCCACCGCAGTAGCATTTATCGCTCAAGGGCGGTCTTCTGTACTTCTTGTTGCAGCTTGTACATCTGACCTTTTGTAGGCAGAATTTGTTGAAGTTACCCATAAGATCGGGTATGAAGTGATCTTGTATCACCCTTGAAACCACATCGGTTTCATCCACGGCCCTTATCACCTTTGCGATGCTGATCTGCGCCTCCATCTTCTCGGTCATCTTACCGAGTCGGGTGTACATGCTAGTCTTCGGTCCCCGTGAGATGTCGTGTGTTTCGTGGGTATATCCGAAGTCTTCGTACTGCCCTTCAGTACCCAACCGTTTTTCAACCACATCCATGATATCCAGTAGTTCCTTCGGGTCGGCGTACTCCATGGCTCTTTGATAGAATTCAAGAGGATACCTCCACATGGTATCAACGTTGTGTGCCTCCTTGTCGATCTCCACGGGATTGATCCGGGTCGTTAGAACCAGAGGGGCGTCCATCTTGCCTCCCCTCTTCTCAGGCAGGAAGCTTTGGGAGAAGTTCAGTAAACCGTCCAGAAGGAGCATTATGCAGTCCTCGTCTCCATCGCAATTCCTACGTTTAGCCGCGTGGAAGAACGGATGCGCATACCCTGCTCTACCGCCGTGATAGCCGATCAGTCGGCCCAAAACACCACCCGATGTATGAGGTGCTAACCCAACTACCAGATGTCCGATAAGGTCTTCGGACCTCTCTGCGTTGTAAAATGGATCCATATCGTAGTACTTCTCCAAGAGTTCGTCAACGAAATTGGAAACCCTCACCATGTACGGTCCGGCGGCTTCCGATGCTATAAAGTCCTGGACGAACAATTCAACCACCTGCTCCTCGTCTTCCAGTTCATCCCCATGGATATCGTGAGTGTAACCCAGATCTCTAGCCCTTTCAACGGTCAACCCTATCTCACTCGGTTTGAAATGGGTCACGGGGAGATCTGTCATATCGTACCTGGTGGTACCGTCCTTGAACACGAATATTCCGTGTTTCGATCTCAGTATCCCCTTCTCAAGGGACTCGGGTGTCTTTGTTCGGTTCATCATCCTCTTCACCCCTTTGATCTTGTCAAGGTTACCACCGCCCTGAAGGGTGCGTAGTGCCTGCCGGTATATGCTTTGTATGGGGAGGTTCTGTTTTCTCGGTTCATCGACTATTTCTGTTCGCCCACCGCAGCTGCATCTGATCTGAGCACCCTTCTTTCCACACTTGGAGCACTTTCTGGCACTCACTTCTACCTCTATCACCTTTTTACTGACAGCCTGGGAGACCAGTCTTTGTGAACCTCCTGCTTCGCCCAGTGGAAATAACGAGTGTACGGGAGGTTTCATGCACCTCTCCTTCGCTTTCTCCGGTCGGGCCATCCTCGCACCTACCGAGGTCGGGCTCTTACTCTTGATGAGTACGCCGGATAGCTCAGAAACTAACTCCAGCGGTTTTTTTGCGCTGCTCTGACGTATCTCATCTAAATTTTCCGGGTCCAGACCTAGGGTGAATACCAGCGGTCCGTGGTTTTCAACGATGATATCTTTGCCCTTTACCTTATGTGGTATACCGATATCCTCCATGATATTTTTTATATCATCTTGATCCGGGATGACCAGACTTCCATCTATGACCGCGTTCTCCGAGATGTAACCTCTGAGTTTACTGATGCTCTCAACATCGGAATAATCCCAGAAATAGATGTACTTCGGATGCAGCGGAACACCTTTATCTAAGGACAATTCCACAGCCTTCTCCGGGGTGATCTCCTCGGCTTTCAATTCCACATCCACCTCCTGTATCCACCACTCGTGACAGTAAGCACCGGGGACCAATGGGTGATTGTTTTCCAAGAACTCGCCGTAGGGTATCAGGATCTCTCCCATATCGATTATCTCTTTGACCTTATGTTTGATGCTCTCCGCTTCATCAGCATCGTCTATCTTTACCACGGTCCCGTCCCTGAGCAGCACCGTAGGTCCCTCTATGGTATCGCATGGTGTGATGGCCCCGGCCTTACCGGGACGTTCGATCTTTACCTGGGTTCCCAGGGCCATGAACTCACCGCTCAGATACATGGTTGCGGGATTGACGGCGATGGATGCCAGGCCCAATGTCCTACCTCTACCGTACCTCAACCTCAACCCTCCTTTAACGGAAGGATGGCCGAACACGGGTCTGCCCGCTATCGTCTCCTTGATATACTTGAAATTGGGTTTGACACCTTCATCTTCTGAACCAGAATCATCACCGTCCTTGCTGCTGGCGTAATTCGAGATATATTCGTCGAGGAATTCCCAGCCCTTGATCCCTAATTTATCAACGTGCTTTTTTATCTTCTGCGCCTTGAGGCACATACCTTCCGCGATCACCAGACATGCACCTCCCCGTATCCTGTTGGTTTCGATACTAGGAAGATCCCTGTAACCCGAAACCTCCTCCTTCTCGGTACCTTCCCCGCTGATGCTCACCGGGCAACCTTTTATGATTATCTCTATCTCCTCGGCCGAAGGGGTGTACTGCAGGCTCTGGGCCTTTTTATACAGAGGGACCTCCTCTTTGAAACGCTGTACTTCATCAGACGTCGCTTTGAACGCATCCAATCCCAACTCCCGGCGCACAACATCGGCGATCAATACGCTCATAGCCTGTCCAGTACCTCCGGCGGAACGTATGGGTCCGGCGAAGGATATCTCAGCGTATTCAGTCCCATCGTTGTTCTTTTTTATTTCCACCTTACCGATACCTTCCAGGGGGGCGACGAGGATGCCTTCGGTGAGTACCGCCAAGCCTATACGGACGGCATCTTCCAACCTCTCACCGACGGATCCACCACTCCTAGAAGCGACCTCTTTTGCAATCATTATAGAGACTTCTTCCCTACTATCGTACCTTTCACTGAGCTCCCTTATCTTCCCAGCGGTGTTCTTGATCCCGGTCAATTCTTGGGCCCGGAGTGCGAGATCTTCCGCCATGGGTATCTCTACTTCCGTGCTAGGATCGTAACCCTTCCCTCTTGCAACTTCGGCGACGGAGTAACATCTCTTGGCCTCTCTATCCAACGTCTTGAAATAACGGTCCATCTTCTCTGAATACACCAATTCTGGCATGCTTATCCCCCCATGGACATCCCGAGTGCGATCCCATGGCAATCAACGCAAATCGACAAATGTAATGGGGGCTAATTAAGGTTACTGTTAGTGGTTTTTATAGGTCATTATTTGGGCCGAAAAGATGATGAACCATCAACCCCATTTTGATACATGGTTCTGCGCACGGCCGAGGATATTATATGTGATAGAGAAAAAGGAGCGAATCAGCTCGCACAAGATGCCGTGGAGAGTGTTCTCCATATGCCGGAAGACATCGACGGATATCTTGAGAAGCTTGTGAAAGGACGCCCCACCATGGCTCCTCTGATCAACCTGGCTAACCATATATATCTGTCGATGGAGGAAGGTAAAGATGTGATCCAAGAGGCTGAGGAATTCAGGAAAAGGTTGGTTCACTCTAGAGTGGAAGCCGCCAAGAACATGTACGGTATCATCAAGGGAAAGCAAGTTCTAACTTTGAGTTACAGCTCTACGGTGAAGGCATCCTTGGAGAGGCTTTCTAGGGTATCCATCCTGGAGTCTCGACCCCTTATGGAAGGACGAAAACTCGCTTCCGAGCTGAGGACTTCAGGAGTAGATGTGGAGCTATGGACGGATGCCGCGATGAAACGCGCTCTTCAAGAAGTGGATGCCGTGGTAGTCGGCGCAGATGCATTTACGACCACCCATTTCGTAAACAAGATCGGTACCGCACCCTTGGCACTGTGCAGTGATGAACTCGGTACCCCTTTTTTCGTGGTGAGCGATACTACGAAGCTTCTGCCGAAAGGTGTCTCTCTAACACATCATGAAGAACATCCTGCATCCGAGGTGTGGAAAGGAGCAGATGAAGGTATATCAGTACGGAATCCTTACTTTGAATCGGTACCTCTAGATAACGTGCTCCTCGTTACGGAGCGTGGTACGGAGAACGTTGAACCTCCTGAACTGGCAGTGGAACTAGAGGGGTTGTTGCTCAAGGAGTGATCAGAGTTTCCCTCAACTTTCCCTTTTTTTCCGATATCTCCTGTTTGATAACTTTACCCAGGCGTTCGATACCTTCTTTTATCTCCTCTTCCGATGAGTGTGAGAAGTTAAGGCGCATGGTGTTATAGCCTTCGTTCTCTACATAGAAGGCGTCACCGACCACGTATGCAACGTTCTTTTGAAGTGCCTTTTCGAACATCTCTCTAGTGTTGATATATTCGGGTAGAGTCACCCAGATGAACATACCTCCCTCAGGTCTTTTCCACTTCGCTTCTTCGGGGAAGTGTTCATCCATGGCCTCGAGCATGGTGAGCCGTTTCTCGTTATACAGCTTCTTTATCTTTTCCAGGTGCTCGTCCAGGGCTCCTGATGCGATGTACTTCCAGGCCACATACTGTCCGAAAGGATTGGTGCAAAGATCCGTAGCTTGCTTTGCGATGACCATCTTATCTATCAGTTTTGCCGGTCCCACCGTCCAAGCGATCCTGAAGCCGGGTGCTAGTATCTTTGAAAATGTCTGTAAACGCACGACCCTTTCCTCTTTATCGAGGGACATCAGGTGTGGTTGTGGTTCCCCTTCATAACGCAGATAGGAATAGGGGGAATCCTCCACCACCAGGACATCGTACTTGGAAGCGATCTCCAGGAGTTTTTTCCTCTTATCTCCGGGTATGGTCACACCGGATGGATTCTGGAACGTTGGAACGGTGTAGATGAACTTAGGCTTCTTTCCCTCCTTGTCCAGTTCCTTCAACTTAGAGTCCAGTGCGTCCATGTCCATACCGTTCTCCCTAACAGGAACGGTCTCCATCCTACACTGGAAGGCTCTGAATGCACCGGTAGCTCCGAGATACGTGGGTGAACCGACCACGATTGTATCTCCTGGATCGAGTAGCACTTTACTCAGCAAGTCCAGTGCCTGTTGAGAGCCGTGAGTTATCATTATCTGATTCTTCTTTACCTTCATCCCTCTATCCTGCATGTTTTTCGCAAGGACTTCTCTCAGTTCTGGAACACCTTCGGTCGAACCGTACTGGAGGACCTTCTCAGGCATCTCGTCCAACAGTTCGTTTATTATTTCACGAGTGGTTTCCTTGGGGAAAGCGTCTGGGTTCGGTAACCCTCCTGCAAAGGATATCACTCCAGGCCTTTGGGTCAGCTTCAAAAGCTCGCGTATCTCCGAGGCCTTCATTCCGTGGGCCCTTTCCGAAAATATATGGCTATAATCTACCATGGTTATCAGCGATTTCTGATAAAACGAATGACCATATAATGCTTTTGGGGGGTCGCCGGTCACCTTCGACAGGTTTATAAGTCTGTTTGAAGTTGATATGAACGGTGATGATTGATGGAGATCTTAGGTAGATGCCACGTCTGTGGTCGTCCCGCAACGGGTTCCTGCAGCTTCTGTGGCAGGATGACGTGCAATGAACATTCAAAGGGTGGGATATGTTTGGAATGCAGAAGGGGCAGAATATCCGAAGAAAGTGACGAAGAGAAATGGTTTTATCACGACTCTAATAACTACTCGTGAACCGGGTTCATGAGCAAGCTCAGATCGCCCACTTTTATTATATCCACCTTACGGCCCCGGGCCTTTGTGGCGGTCTCCAGTTCCACATCGTCCTCGGTGAGTTCGATGCTTTCATCGTCAACATCAAGCTCTAGAGGGAACTCTATAGAGGCAGGTTCTATCTCATCCAAGGCCGAGTACACCTTAGGTGCGTCTCCTTTAAAACGAGGTCCGAGTTTCGAGTATACCGGCTTAACGGCCACGTTTTCTTCCTCTACTTCCTCTTTGGAAACGAACTCGATGCCGGATGATTTTACAGTGTTCAATATATCATCCTCGCATCCCCTCAGCACCTTTTTCTGTGAAGCACTCGGTTCCACCAATTTCAACGGGGGGATATCCGCGCTGAGTGCTATACCGTTGTCGCTCTTCCACCTTCTTACCCCGTGGATCAGATCCTTGACCAATTCTCCCTGCTGTTCCGCCTCTTTATCCTCCAGTATGGGCTCCGGCCACGACGATACATGTACGCTTTTATCGTCTTCGGATCCCTTGTAGTATCTGTGGAAGATATCTTCCGTGACAAAGCACATGATAGGTGCCAACATCTTCGTTATCCCTAGTCCGACTTGGTATAGCGTGTACTTCACCGCTTCATCTTCCTTTGTGTATATACGGTGCTTGATCATCTCGATATAATGGTCCGCAAGCACGTGCCACAGGAAGTATTCCACCTCATGGAGTGCCCTATCGTACCTGTATCCGTCCATGAATTTTGTAACGTCCTTGACGACCTCGCTGTATTTACTCAGAAGCCACCTATCCACAGTCCTGAGTTCAGGAATCTCTTCTATCTTTTTGTCCACTGAATTTCCTATGAACTGCTGGATGTTCCAAAGCTTCGTCCTTATCCTCTGTCCCCGCTTCAACCACTTTTTCTCGAACTCGGCGTCCTCTCCGGGTTTGCTGGATCCGCTGAGGTATCTTATGGCATCTGCACCGTATTCGTCGGCCACTTCCTCCGGGTCTATTATCACACCTCTAGATGATGAGAAGGCTTTACCTCCGGGGAGCATCAGGTACCCGTGTATCAGTATATCGCTCCACGGTTTCTCATCGGAATGGAACAGGCTTTTTACTATGGTGTTGAAAGCCCAGAAGCTGATTATATCGTGGGACTGGGGTCGTAAGCTGAAGGGAAACACCTTCTCGAACAGATCCGAGTCATCTATCCACTTGGTGGCTATGTAGGGGGTCAGAGACGATGTCGCCCATGTATCCAGCACATCTTCTTCAGGTATGAACTCCGTACCTCCACATTTCTCACACTCACCTATGGGTTCATCCACCAGGGGATTCACCGGAAGCTGTTCATTCTCGGCTAGCTTTACCTCCCCGCAGGCTTCACAATACCAAACCGGGAACGGGATCCCGTGGTACCTCTGCCGTGAGATACACCAGTCCCATTTGAGCGATCTTACCCAGTTATCGTACCTCACCTTCATGTGTTCCGGGAACCAGTTAAGGTCCTCTCCCGCCTCGAGGTATCTATCACGGAGATCCAGGTATTCGATGAACCACTGTTTTGTGATGAGAAATTCGATAGGGGTATCGCACCTTTCATGGACGTTCACATCGTGGGTGATCTCCCACTGATCAGCGAGGTATCCCTGTTCTCCCAGGTCCTTCAATATCCTGCGCCTAGCTTCGTAAACATCCAGGCCGGAATATTCACTGGATACGTCGGTCATGTGCCCGGTTTCGTCGATGGCTATCCGCAGGGGAAGGTCGTGTGTGTACCACCAGTCTATGTCGGTCTGATCTCCGAACGTGCAGCACATCACTACGCCGGTACCGGTCTCCATATCGACTTTTTCGTCTTCTATTATGGGTACTTCCTGACCAAATATGGGTATCCTGGCTTTCTTACCGATCAGATCAGCGTTCTCTTCGTCCTCCGGATGTACGAAAACCGCTACGCAGGCGGGGAGCAGTTCCGGTCTTGTGGTAGATATCGTTAATTGCCCGCCATCCTCCAGGTCGAAGATGATGTTGTTGAACATACCCTCTTTCTCGATGTCGTCGGTCTCCACTTGAGATATAGCGGTTTCACAGTGAGGGCACCAGAGTGTGGGAGATTCCTTCCTATATTCCCTCCCCATCTTGTAGAGCTCGATGAATGATCTCTGTGAAGTCCTCCTTGAGCGTTCGTCGATGGTTCGGTAGAATATACTGTAATCAGGGAAGGTACCGACTCGCTTCCACTTCCTCTCCAGATCTTCTTCGAGCTTTTTACTCTCTTCCAAGCACAATTCTATGAACCTCTCCCTTCCAACGTCCTTGGGGTCCACGCCGGTCTCGTTCTTGACGTACAGCTCGGTGGCTATACCGTTGTCGTCGAAACCCCATGGATAGAACACATTGTATCCCTGCATCCTTTTGTATCTGGCGATCAGATCCATCTGTGTATAAGAAAAGGCATGACCTATATGCATCCTTCCCGAGATGGTGGGCGGCGGTGTATCTATCGAGAATATCGGCTTATCCGATCCGGGGTCGAAGCTGTATATGTCGCTATCTTCCCATTTTTTAAGCCATTTATGTTCCATTTCGATGAATTCTTCGATTCCAGAGGAAGACATGGTGCGTACTAACTTGGATCAAGACTTTAAATTTTCGGTGTGCGGAGTAGATGCAGATGAAGGGGGGCCGGTGAGATACCATGATTCACTCCGCCTCTTCTTTTATTGGCAGTGTTCATAGCGGTGGCGATCTACCAAAAAAAGAAACAGTTAGTTATAACCTCACGAGTCTAAGGAAAAAACCCTTCACTGAATACATAGGAGGTGTAAAGCTCGAATTCGTAGATGGTACAGAAAGTGTAAATATTAAAAAGGAAAGAGATACATGGGATTATACTAATGACGCATGGAAGACCCACCGAGCAGGGCCGTGCGCAAGACGATCGAGGAGCTGGACGATATTTTGAGCGCATATTGGTGAAGGCAGGACTATCGAAACACGAAAATATTCACAGAACCCGTTCAATTTTGGAAAACTGACGTGTTTAGAAAACTACTTGAGAATTCTAAAGAAGGCTCTATCGGTTCAGTAGGTTCCAGTAAATATACCTCTGAGCTTTGGGTGGTGTTAAGATTTAAAATATTGTTACCATATCATCGATAGATTCTATGAGCATCCATCTTTACCGAGCCAGTGATCACATATTTTTTTATACCTCTGTTGGTCTGTAACTGATTGAACGCTTTGGACACCTATTTATGAGATCACCGGTAGCCAACTGGTGTACGAATA
>Ga0207421_10007959_pt1 | contig 11133 bp, 10 predicted proteins | sample SodLakKL_010_SED_4_FD_187542 | JGI IMG/M metagenome (GOLD analysis project Ga0207421, IMG submission 187542) | Alkaline sediment microbial communities from Lake Tanatar, Kulunda Steppe, Russia - 8KL_010_SED (SPAdes) (version 2) | ecosystem: Environmental > Aquatic > Non-marine Saline and...
CCGGCAGGTTTTCGCAACCGACCGGACCGTCAATGATGACCTGCAGCCCCTTGACGGCGGTGAACGCATAGACGGCGCCCCAGTAGCCACCGGCACGGTCGAGATCGGGGATGAGCATCAGCCCTCCTCCCCGCAACGCTGGCTGCCGCCGCCGCGAATCTCGACCCGTGGCGGGATCTGCGGCGCATCGCTCCACACGCCGCCGCTCGCACCGGTGCCCACGCCGGCAAAGAATGCGTTCATGACGTCAAAGCGCTCCTTGTTCCCGATCGCGGCGTTGATGACCTGTGCCAGCGCCCCCGGCCCCGACGGTCCCATCAGCGGTCGCGCAGAGATCAGATTGGTGAAGTACAGCCCCGGGATGGCCTGCTCCTTGGCGTGCTGGACCACGGGCGTGGTGCCGATGGCCAGATCCGGCTGATGCTCATCCACGGCGCCGGTGTCATCCTCGAGGCTGGCCCGGAAGCGCACCGGGATGCCCCGCGCCTCCAGCCACTCCCGATCCGGATCCGACCACGGCGTTTGGCCCACCGCCGTGCCGACATACCGCACATCCGCGCCGCACTCGACCAACAGACGGGCAACCAGCAGCTCCGAACCCTCATAACCAGAGACCGTGATCCGGCCCCGCACCGGCGCCGCCGCGACCGCCTCCTCGATGGCCGGAAGCGCGGCTGCCTTGGCGGCGTCGATATCGGTGCGCCCAACGTCGCAGGCCGCACCGACCGCTTCCAGCCAGGCCGCCGTGCCCTCCCGGCCCACCGGCGCCGAGGGCACCAGGGCCCGACCCGCCGCCGCGAACTCCGCCAGCGATGCCGTGTAGAAGGGGTGGATGGCGGCTGCCGCGCGGCAGTCGAGGGCCGCGTAAAGCTCCCGCCATTCGCGCGTCGGCACCACCTGCCCTGCGGCGAGCCCCATGGGCTCAAGCAACCGGCTGATGCTCACCGGATCGCCGGGGAACATCTCCCCGAGCAGGGCCACCGTCGGCAGATCCCCGCGCCCGCTGCGCGGCGCCGCCACAGGCCCCCGCTCCGCCTCCTCACGGGCGTAGCGCAGCATGGCGGCAGCGAGCTTGTCCTTGGCCTCGGCATGGGTCGGAACGCCAAAGCCGGGGACCTCCAGCGGCACCACACGGACCCCGTTGATGGCCTCAGGCAGCAGCCGCAGCGGCACCCCGGAGGCGGTCGGCACGCAGAGGTTGATCACGACGATGGCGTCGTAGCGCTCGGGGTCGGCCAGGTCGTGGACCGCCTGATGGACGTCCTCGAACAGTCCCCCCGTCACCAGAGACTCGGAGTCGAAGGGCACATAGCCGACACTCCGCCGCGCGCCGTAGAAGTGCGAGGTGAAGGTCAGGCCGTAGACACAGCACGCCGAACCGGCCACCACGGTGGCCGTGCGGCGCATGCGCAGTCCCACGCGCAACGACCCGAAGGCCGGGCACATGGTCTGAGGTTGATCATGGGGTCCCGCTCGATCGTTCATGGCCCTTGCTCCGGGGTCTGACTCAGGTATCGTCGTAGACGATCTCCAGGGATGGCTTCCTGGTCGCCCCCTGCGGGCACATGTCCTCCGGAGTGGCGGGGACGAGCTCGACCTCGCCGCCGACCTCGTCGCTCTTGAACAGTCCGAGCAGCTGATCGTGGCTCAGGGGCTGGGGCATGACCGGGGGGGCGCCGGCGATGTTCTGCGCCAGCTGCTCAAACAGACTGCCCCAGGGGCCACCGGGATAGCCGATGATCTCGTAGTTGGCGCTCTTGCGCCGGATCTCGTCGTCGGCCGGGATGCTGGAGAGCACCGGGATCCCGGCTTGCTCGGCCAGCGCCTGGGCCTCGCCGGTGCCATCGTCCTTGTTGATCACCAGCCCGGCCACCCCGACGTTCCCGCCGAGGCGACTGAAGTACTCCACCGCCGAGCAGACGTTATTGACCACGTAGAGTGACTGCAGGTCGTTGGCTCCGACGAGGATTACCTTCTGACACAGGTCGCGGGCAATCGGCAGGCCGAACCCGCCACAGACCACGTCGCCGAGGAAGTCGAGCAGGACGTAGTCGAAATCCCATTCGTGGAAGCCCAGATTCTCAAGGATCTCGAAACCGTGGATGATCCCGCGGCCGCCGCAGCCCCGGCCCACCTCGGGCCCGCCGAGCTCCATGGCGAAGACCCCGTCGCGCTTGAAGCAGACATCGCCGATACCGAGGGTCTCGCCGGCGGCCTTCTTGCGCGAGGAGGTCTCGATGATGGTCGGACACGCCCGCCCGCCAAAGAGCAGCGACGTGGTGTCGCTCTTGGGATCGCAGCCGATGAGCAGGACCTTCTTGCCCTGTTGCGCCATCATGTAGGAGAGGTTGGAGAGCGTGAAGCTCTTGCCGATACCGCCCTTGCCATAGATGGCGATGATCTGGGTCTCTTTCGCCGGCTGCTCGCTGCTCATCCGCTGTTTCTCCAGTCGAGGACCATCTTGAGACAGTCGGGATCACCAAAGGCGATCCGGTACGCCGACGCCGCCTCGGCGGCATCGAGGCAATGGGTGATCAGCCCGTCAAGGCTCAATGCCCCGGACTCGATCTGCGCGGTCACGGCCTCCAGATCCTTGCGCTGCCACTCGGCTGCCACGCGCAGGCGCGCCTCGCGCATGAAGGCGGACGGGAAGGCGAAGGAGAGCCGCTCGCTGTAGAAGCCGGCCAGCACGACCTCCCCCCCATGGGCGAGACGGCCGATCAGGGTATCGAGGAGTCCAGCGTCGCCGCTGACATCGCAGATCCGCGTATAGTCGCGCCGCTCGTCGCTATCCGGATCCACCACCGGGTAACCCTGGGCCCCGGCACGGCGGTCTTGGTTGGTCTCCCAGACCGTAGGCGGATGGCCCTGCAGCACCCCGATGCGGGCGATCAGTCGCCCCAGTACGCCGTGCCCGACCACCAGATCCGGCGGCGCCTCGGCCACCGCGTGCCACGCGGTAGCGGCCAGGGCCAGGAGTACGCCGCGCTCGCCGAGCTCCTCCGGCATCGGGATCACCCGCTCACCGGCGACCACCAGTTGCGAGGCAGCGCCGCCGAACAGCCCGCTGACCTCCTGGTAACACCGCGCCCCGGGTACGAATACGGTCTCCCCTTCCTGCCGCCCCGACTCGGCACCGGCGGCAACGACCTGGCCCACCGATTCGTAGCCCGGGACCAGGGGATAGGCGAGCCCGGGGAACGGCGGCATGGTGCCCTTCCAGAGCAGGCGCTCGGTCCCGGTGCTGATGCCGCTGAAGGCGATGTCGACAACCACATCGCCCGGCCCCGGAGCGATCAGAGAGACATCCTGGAGGGCGAGACGCTCGGGGGCCTCGAAGACAACCGCACGGGCCCGATGAGGCGCGGCCGCCGCCTCTGCCGGGGGATGGTCCGATGGATGGCTTGCCTCAGACATGGTGTCAGCCTAACTTGACTGACCCGTGTGTCAAGCTGGTCAATCAGGGGGATAGGCTGCGGCTTTTAGCCGCAATGACGCGGGCCTGCAGCGGGTTGCAGCCCGGCAACAGACGGATCTGCTCGAACCCGGCGGCCTCAAGCAGGCCGCAGTTCTCATCCACGGTACGCGGACGTCCCCGCCCCATCGCGAAGAGGTAGATCCCGAAGTAGGCATCGCCGACGCGCTCGGCGCCGCGGGTCCCGGACATGGGCTCGGCGACCAGCACCGTGGTGCCGGGGGCGAGGCTGCGGTGCAGGTTGCCCAACAGCCGGGCGGCCTCCTCGTCGTCGTGATCGTGTAGGATGCGCACCAGGGTGACCACATCCGCATCAGCCGGCAGCACGTCCCGAAAGAAATCCGCTCCACCGGCGGTCAGACGTCCGTCGAGGCCCGCCTCGGCGATGCGGGCGCGGGCGCGCTCGGCCACCGCGGGCAGATCGACCACCTGCCCGTGCAAGTGAGGCCAGCGCCGTGCGGCGGCGATCAGAAACGCGCCCTCACCGCCGCCGACATCCATCAGGCGACGGTGCCGACGCAGCGAGTAGGCGTCGAGCACCTCCGCAGCCACCATCGGCTGCGAGGCCGCCATGAGTCCGCTGTAGCCCCCCACTTCGCTCCCGGTCAGGGCGTCGGGGGCCTGGTTGCCGGCATAGGCCCAATAACGGCCCAGTGTCGTCGCGCCCCGCTCGCCCTGCAGCAGGGCCAGGGGATCCTGCAGGTCCTCATAGAGCATGGCGTGGTGATCGACCATGGCGCGGATCCCCGGCGCGGCCACCAGGACAGCCCCCAGGTCCCCGAGCCCGTAGCGGCCGTGGCTGCGGACCTCCGCCAGGCGCAGGGCCACCGCCGCATCCAGCAGCCGCTCACCGGCCATCTCCGGCAACTCGAGCCGGCCGAGCAGCTGCTCGCGGGGTTGCGCCCCCTCGTTGAGGCGATCCAGCAAACCGCTGCGCACGCTGGCCAGCACCACCTGCGAGTAGATGAAACCGGCGCACAGGTCGAACAGCTCGCTGGAACGGCGGCGGGCGATCGGCCGGGTCAGCGGGAAGCGGGCGGCCAGACGGTGAAACCGCGGACTGGCCAGCAGGCGGTCCCGCCAGTCGTGCAGGCGGTCCCGCCACTGACTTTCGTGCCAGGAACGAAGGATCACGCCGCGCTGCGGCCCAGCGTCTTGGGCAGGACCCGCTCCATCTCCTTGAGGATCCCGGCGCGCAGCTGCTCGGCACCGGCGCACTCCGGCACCGCATCCACGGCCTCCTGGACCAGCCGATCCAGACGCTCCTTGGCGCCCTGAAGCCCGTGCTCGGAGACCGCATTGGCGAGGCCGTGGGAGGAGTCCTGACCGGTGGGCTTGCCCAACTCGTCCTCTGCGCCTACGGCGTCGCGCAGGTCGTCGGCGACCTGGTAGGCTTCACCCAGCCGCTCGCCCACCGTCCGCCAGTGATCGGCCTGCTCCTCAGCGCCGGCGGCAATGGCCCCGGCCACGGTGGCCGCCGCGAAGAGCGAGCCGGTCTTGGCCTGGTGGTACTCGGCCACCGGGATCTCCGGCTCCGACTCCCAGGCCTGCCCGGCGGTGATGCCGTACGGCATACCCGTCGCCCGGGTCACCGTGGTCAGCAGCGCGCTGGCCCGTTGGGGGGCCTGCGGCACCGCCAGGGCCAGGGTCTCCAGCGCGTGCACGATCAGCGCGTCACCGGCGAGCACCGCCAGCCGCTCACCGTAGGCAGCGTGCACCGACGGCTGTCCCCGCCGCGTCGCCGCGTCATCGAAGCACGGCAGGTCATCGTGGACCAGCGAGGCGCAGTGCATCAGCTCGATCGCCGTGGCGGCGGCGTCGGCCAGTTCCGGGTGATCATCGCCGCAGGCGGCTGCGACGGTTAGACACAGGCGTGGCCGCACACGGGCGCCGCCTGCGAAGACGGCATGGTGCACGGCTTGCGCCAGCTGCGGCGGGGCCGGGGCAGCCTTTGCCCGGGCCACTGCGGCCTCCAGGGCGCGTTCGATTCTTTCGCTCGGTTCCATGTAGCCCCCTCCCGCCGGCGGCGTGTAGGCTTGCGTTCCAGGGAAGATAAGAGTCGTCGAGTACGCTAGTCAGGGACCCACCCCATGTCAACGTCGCTGCGATCCCCAGCCGCAGGAGAACAACGGGCCGTCGTCATCGGTGCCGGGGTCGGCGGACTCGCCGCCGCCATCGACCTGGCCTGCGCCGGGCTGCGTGTCACCCTGCTCGAGCAGGCACCCACCCCCGGGGGCAAGCTGCGCCCGGTGCGCGTGGGCGACGCCTGGCTCGATGCCGGCCCGACGGTCTTCACCATGCGCGGCGCCTTCGAGCAACTATTCGCCGATGCCGGCGAGCGCCTGGAGGACCATCTGCGCCTGCGCCCGGTGGAGCGGCTGGCCCGCCATGCCTGGGTCGAGGGCGGGCAACTGGACTTGTTCGCCGATCCCCGGCGCTCGGCGGATGCCATCGGCGATTTTGCCGGGGCCGACGAGGCCCGTCGCTTTCGCGCGTTCTGCCGACGTGCCGCCGAGATCCACGACACCCTGGACAGCACCTTCATGCGTGCCCAGCGCACCACGCCGCTGGGGCTGTTCCATCGAGTCGGATACCGCCACCTCGGCGCCCTGCTGCGCATCAGCCCGTTCACCACCCTCTGGCGCGCGCTGGGCCGCTACTTCCACGACCCGCGCCTGCGCCAGCTCTATGGCCGCTATGCGACCTACTGCGGTTCATCGCCGTTCGAGGCCCCGGCGACGCTGATGCTGATCGCCCATGTCGAGTCCGAAGGCGTCTGGCAGGTCGACGGCGGCATGCACCAGCTGGCCACGGCCCTGGCCGGCCTGGCCGAGCGGTGTGGCGTGGAGGTGCGCTGCGCCACCCGGGTGCAGACCATCCATACGACCCGGGGCCGGGTCAGCGGCGTCGAGTTGGCCGACGGCAGCCACCTGGCCGCCGACGTGGTGATCAGCAACGGCGATGCCGCCGCCCTGGCCACCGGGCTCTTTGGGGACCACCTGCGCCCGGCCGTACGCCGCCAACCCCCGCGGGTCCGCTCCCAGTCGGCGATCACCTGGAACTGGCGGGCCGAGACCCGAGGCTTCCCCCTCCACCACCACTCGGTCTTCTTCAGCAGCGACTACACCGACGAATTCGACGCCGTCTTCCGCCGTGGTGAGCCACCCGTCGAACCGACCGTCTACATCTGCGCCCAGGACCGGCACGACCAGCAGCCGGTATCCGGCCCGGAGCGGCTGCTCTGCCTGATCAATGCCCCCGCTCAGGGCGACGTGAAACGCTTCAGTGACACGGAGATCCATCGATGCCAACAACGGACCCTCTCGCTCCTGGAACGCTGCGGACTCAGCCTCCAGCCCACCGAGGAGCCGCCGGTGATCCACACGCCCACGGACTTCGAGGCGCGCTATCCGGCCACCGGCGGGGCCCTGTATGGGATGGCCAGCCACGGCTGGCGGGCCTCCTTTCAGCGGCCGGCGGCACGCACGCGGGTGCCGGGGCTGTACCTGGCGGGGGGCAGCACACACCCGGGGGCGGGGCTGCCGATGGCGATGATGTCGGGTCGTCTGGCGGCAGAGCAGGTGCTGGCCGACCTGACTTCCGCCATCCGGTCCCCTCGGGTGGCTATGTCTGGTGGTACCTCGACGCCCTGAGCGATGACGGCCGTCATGGACTGACGGTGATCCTGTTCGTAGGTAGCGTCTTCTCGCCCTACTACGCCTGGGCGCGGCGGCGCGGGCAGCCGAACCCGGAGGATCACTGCGCCTTCAATGTCGCCCTCTACGGCGAGAAACGCGGACATTGGTCCATGACGGAGCGGGACCGGCACACCCTGCACCGCGACCGGGACACCCTGATCGTGGGTCCGAGTCAGGCCCGCTGGGTTGATGGCGAGCTGCTTCTGGATATCGATGAGCTGACCTTCCCGCGCCCGGCCTACCTGCGCGGCCGCATTCGCCTGACCCCCCGTGTGGCCAACGACCAGGCACTGGTCCTCGACCCCGCCGGGCGCCACCGCTGGTGTGCCCTGGCACCCTGCGCGCGGGTCGAGGTCGAGATGGAGAAGCCACGCGTCCGCTGGCAGGGCGAGGGGTACTTGGACACCAACGCCGGCGATGAACCGCTGGAGGACGGATTCAGCGGCTGGCATTGGGCGCGGGCCAGCGACCCGGAGGGCACAACCGTGCTCTATGACGTCACGCCGCGCCAGGGGGCGGCCTATCGCAAGACAATCCGCTTCGACCACCAGGGAACCATGCAAGAGACACCGGCCCCTGAGCCGGCACCGCTGCCGACCGCACTGTGGGGGATCCGCCGGCGCATCCCCGCCGACACGCCGGGGCAGGCCCGCCTGGTGGAGACTCTGGAGGATACCCCGTTTTACGCCCGCTCTCTGGTGGACACCGAGGCCGACGGACGCCCCCTGCGGGCGGTGCACGAGAGCCTGAACCTGGATCGTTTCGCCAGCTTCTGGGTCAAGCCCCTGCTGCCGTTCCGGATGCCGCGCCGGACGACGCGCGGCGGCTGATCCACCGGCTCCAACTGCGGCCCCGTCGCGGGCAACGCGACGGGGCCCGGGGTCACTCCCCGGCCTCGTCCCGCTCGCGCTCCTCGCGGATCTGGCGCAGGTCGCGGCGCATGATGAGCACCTCGCGCACGGCGTAGGCCATGGCCAGGGCCACCAGGGCCAGCTTGAAGATGATAAACCCGGGCAGATCCATGGGATGCCCCTCCGAGCAGTGACGCCGCCGACGGCTACCCGGAGACCTGGCGACCGGAGCGGGCGGCGTCCATACGCTCCAGGCGGGCGGCATCCATGCGCTCGAGGCGCTCGAACAGGCCCAGCACCCAGGCCACCTGCCCTTCCAGGCGACCCGGTGGCCCGGCGGCTTCCGGGGTCTGCTGGACAGCATCGATCAGGTACTGCCCCTGTGGCAAGGCCGGCGCCGAATCGTCCTGCGGCGCGGCGGCCAGCGTGGAGGCGACCTGGGAGAGGACACGCAGCTTGCGCTGGCCGCTGACCACGGCCCGGTGGTTCACCGAGTCGCAGCCCAGGCGCTCAAGCTCGCGGCCGATCTCGGCGTAGAGCAGCCGCGCCGCACACAGGCCGGGGCGGACCCGCCGGGGCAGCGCATGGAAACCGGGCATGGCCCGCTCGTAGTGGCGATCCGCATCGCGCAGCAACCGCTGGATCACACCACCGAGTTCTGGCGAGAACCGGGGCCGGGCGAGGAATGCATCCGGGTCGATGCCGGCCTCGATCATCCATTCCCTGGGCAGATAAAGGCGCCCGCGCCGGGCATCCTCACCGACGTCGCGGGCGATGTTGGTCAGCTGCATGCCAACCCCCAGATCGCACGCGCGCGCCAGGGCCGCGGGGCTGCGCACGTCCATGAGCAGGGACATCATCACGCCGACGGTCCCGGCAACCCGCACGGCGTACTCGTAGAGTTCCTCGATGGTCTGATAACTGCGCCCCTCCGCGTCCCAGCGGAACCCCTCGATCAGCGCTCCGGGGAGGGTCTGCGGAAGGTTGTAGTAGTGGACGACACAGGCGAAGGCGCGATCCGCCGGATGCGACTGCGGCCGACCGGCGTAGACCGCGTCGAGCCGCTCGCGCAGCGCCGCCAGCGCCGCGGCATCCCCCGGGCCCTCGTCCACGGCGTCATCCGCCTCGCGACAGAAAGCGTAAAGCGCGGTGGCGGCATCCCGCCGCTCGCGCGGCAGCAGCCAGGACGCGGCCATGAAGGTCCGCGACCCGGTGCTGAGCAAGGCCCGACAATCCCGGCGATCGGTATGGAGCAGATACGGCTCCGGCGCAAGGCTAGAGTCAGGCGAAGGTACGAGCATCTGGGACCACCTCATCGAGGATCTTGGCGGATGAAACCACACCGGGGAGCCCGGCACCGGGGTGCGTTCCGGCACCGACCAAGTAGAGGTGCTGGACGTCCTCGCTGCGGTTGTGCGGGCGGAACCAGGCGCTCTGCTGCAGCACCGGCTCCAGGCTGAATCCGGTGCCCAGCCACGCCTTGAGGCGATGGCGGAAATCGAGCGGCGTGGCCACCCGCGAGGTGACCAACTCGTCCTCCAACCCGGGCAGGACGGTCTCGCTCAGATAGTTAGAGATCGCCTGCCGGTACGGCTCCGCCTGCTGCTCCCAGTCCACATCGGCCCCCAGGTGCGGGACCGGCGAGAGCACGTAGAAGGCGTCACAGCCCTCCGGCGCCAGCGACGGATCCGTGGCCGTCGGCCGGTGCAGGTAGAGGCTGAAGTCGTCGGCCAGCACCTTGCGATCGAAGATGTCCCGGATCAACTCCTTGTACCGCGGACCCATGAGGATCGTGTGGTGCGGGACATCGTGGTATTGCCGCCGGGTACCGAAGTACCAGACATAGAGCCCCATGGAGTAGCGCGCCCGCTCCAGGCGGCGGTCGCTCCAGCGGCGCCGCGCGCTGGCCGGCACCAGCTTGCGGTAGGTCCAGGCGGCATCGGCGTTGGAGACGACGATATCGGCGTCGATGCGCTCGCCGCTGGCCAGCTCCACGCCGGTAGCCCGCCCCTGGTCCACGGTGATCGCCTCGACGTCGGCGTTATAGCGGATCTCGCCGCCCTGCCCGGCGATCAGATCGGCCATGCCGCTGGCCAGCTTGCCCGTACCGCCCATGACGTAGTGAACGCCCCAGTGCTGCTCCAGGTGCTCGATCAGGCAATAGACCGAGGTCACCGAGAACGGGTTGCCACCGATGAGCAGCGGGTGGAAGCTGAGCACCTGGCGCAGCCGCTCGTCCTTGACGTAGCGCGATACGAGCCCATGCACACTGTAGTAGCTCTGCAGCCGGATCAGATCCGGAACGACGCGGAGCATGTCGGTGAACCGGTTGAACGGCTTGTAACTGAGCTGCTCAAAACCAACCCGGAAGATCTCCTCGCTGGCCGCCATGTACCGGTGGTAGCCGTCGAGATCACCGGGCGCGAAGCGCTCCACCTCGGCACGCATCCGCTCCGGGTCGCCGGTGTAGTCGAAGTGACTGCCGTCATCGAAACGCACCCGGTAGAACGGATCCATCAGGCGCAGATCGATGTCGTCCTCAAAGCGCCGCCCGGCCAGTTTCCAAAGCTCCTGGAAGAGGAACGGGGCAGTCACTATGGTGGGCCCGGCGTCGAAAGTGAAACCGTCCTGCTCATGCACATAGGCGCGGCCTCCGGGGCGGTCCAGCCGGTCCACCACGGTGACCCGGTAACCGCGCGCCCCCAGGCGAATGGCCGCGGCCAGCCCGCCGAAGCCGGCCCCGATGACCACGGCGTGGGGGGACTGACCGCCGACAGCGGGCGCAGGAGCATCAGGATTCATACGCATAGGTTTCACCTTAAGTACGGTCGGGACTATGTCAACGAACATCCGCGCTACCGCGACCTTTTGGCGCGGTAGCGCGGATCGCGGCCAGGACCTGATCGGCCACCCGGCCCGGTGCCTCCTCATGGGCCAGATGGCCGAGACCGGCGAGGGTCTCCAGACGGGCCGAGGGCAGCCGCAGCCGCACCCGCTCGGCCTGGGCCGGGGGCACGGTGCGATCCCCGCTGGCGGCAAAGAGCACCAGCGGGGTGGTCAGTCGTGGGAGGTCGTCCATCAAGGCGTAGAGACCGTCGTGGGTCCGGGC
>Ga0207421_10007961_pt1 | contig 11131 bp, 10 predicted proteins | sample SodLakKL_010_SED_4_FD_187542 | JGI IMG/M metagenome (GOLD analysis project Ga0207421, IMG submission 187542) | Alkaline sediment microbial communities from Lake Tanatar, Kulunda Steppe, Russia - 8KL_010_SED (SPAdes) (version 2) | ecosystem: Environmental > Aquatic > Non-marine Saline and...
GCCACTGAAAGTCAATGCACACCCGATCGCACGAAGGCTGTGCGATCGGTGTGTAAATCGTTTCAATTGTTACTATACCGGTCGTAAGCTATTGACCAATCGAAGCATTCAATCGCCTCAGGAGCCACTTCTCTGCAATGACAACGCCAGCGGAGTCACCGCCAGTCCGACGGCTTGCGGACTGGGACCACGACCAGTTGCTTTCACTCGCTGAGGAGTACGATACACCACTGTACGTACTTGACACTGACCGCGTCCGGGAGAACTACCTCCGATTTAAAAGTGCCTTCCCAGACGCACACGTTATGTACGCTGCCAAAGCCCATACGGGACAGGCAGTACTCTCGACGCTTTTGGACGCAGGCGCAGACATCGAGTGTGCAGCAGGTGGAGAGCTCTACCGGGCAATTGAGGCCGGAGCGGACCCAAATACGCTGCAGTATACGGCAGTCAATCCGCCACAGGCCGACCTTGAATATGCCGTTGAACTCGCAGACGAGTATCCAGACATGACTATCACAGCGGGGGCAAGAGATACCTTCGACCGGTTGGAAGCCCTGGGTTATGATGGCCGCCTTGCCATTCGAATTAACCCCGGTATCGGGACAGGCCATCACGAAAAGGTTGCGACTGGGAAGGATGCAAAGTTCGGCATCCCAGCCGAAGAGGTACCAGTGCTCGCTGCCGAACTTCGCGAACGGTTTGACCTCGTCGGGATTCATGCACATGTCGGGAGCGGCGTGTTACATGAGGACTTGGATGACCACTGTCGAGCCATCACCCGCATAGGTGACGTTGCTCGGCAGGTCGGGGAATTGGAGTTCGTCGATATCGGCGGCGGATTCGGCGTCCCCTATCGAGAAGATGAGACGCCACTTGACATGGCAGTAGTCGGCGAACGCGTTCGAGACGCGATTGGCCCACTTGATGCACAGCTGAAACTCGAACCGGGACGGTATATCGTTGCTGACGCGGAGCTAATTCTCACCCGTGTAAACACGGTAAAAGAGACGCCACAGGCAACCGTCGTCGGGGTCGATGCCTCGCTTGCGACGCTGATCAGGCCAGCGATGTTCGATTCGTACCACCCAATTCGAAACATATCATCACCAGAACGTCACCCGCAACCGGTCTCTGTCGGTGGCCCATGTTGTACCAGCGCTGACGTTTTCTGTACCGACCGCCCGATAGCAATGCCCGAGCGCGAGGAGATTCTCGCCATCGGGAACGCCGGAGCCTACGGCTACGAGTTGGCCAACCAGTTCCACTCCCAGCCGCGGCCTGCTGAGGTTGCAATGAGCGCCGATGATGGCGTGCGCGTCGTCCGAAAGCGTGAGACGCTTGATGATGTACTCCGCGTTGAGCGCTAATTTCGGTACTGATTAGAGAACATAAAGTCTGGTCGTCCAGAAGTCCCGCCATGCATCGGTAAGTGCCGGTTCAGGCTTGCCAGTAGCGTCAACCGTCGCAGTACCGTCTGCCATCGACATAAACTCACCAAGGATAGAACGTTCCCCGACGACATAGAGTCTGTCAGTTTCGCGTTCGGCAAGCGCGGCCTGACAGCGTTTAAGATGGTCATCAATCTGCTCGTCTCGCAGGCGTGCGAAACGAGCCTGAGAGAAGCCACCCTTCGAGTGTTGGCTTTTGAGTTGGCTGTCGAAACCGTGGAAGGCAGTCCGGTCAGCCCCGTCGTAGGTCCCCATTGCAAAGAGGTCAGAGCGGACCAGAGCGAGGGTATACTCCCCACGCGGTTCGAGCCAGTTTCGGTCGAGTGCGAACTGTGAATCCCATTCAACGAAGGAGTCTGGAGTGACAGGTGGCCGAATACAAACGGACAAGAGCCCGGCATCGTCAGCCAGAGTAAGACAGGGGGCGGCCCGTGAAACGAGTGCGGCGCGTTCACCAAGCACCTCACGAAGCTCTCTCGGAAGGTTAGTTCCATCCCCAACGAATGCGGTTAACGCAGCCTCCGGTCCGGTTTCGAATGATTCGATTCGGTTGAGTACTTCGGTGAGACGAGTGCCACGAAGCTCCGTCTCACGACTGAACCGTAGTCCGGGGTCGTCCGATTGCAGCCGCTTGACCCGGTCTTCAAGCTGTTCGATACGGTCTTCGAGCTTGTTGGCCCGTCTTTGGGCTTCTTGTCGCTCAGTGACGGCGTTTTTCCGTCGCTGTGATTCCTTTTCAAGGCGGGATTCGAGACGGGAGTTATCCTCTTTGAGGGTTGCAATCTCCTCTTTCAGTTCGGTCTTCCCCAGCAAATCATCTAACATCGAGTCATTCGTATGCCGTACCGGGACGGCCTTAAAGTTAATTTAGTTCGGTTTGCGTCGGCTGGGCAGTTCCTGCATCCGTATACGGCAATAACTGAGCAGCGCGGTCTGCTTTCGCAAGAAATACCTCTTGCATCGTCGGGAGGTCACGAACAGTTCTGTCGTCGAGAATCGATTCAGGAACCGCGAGCGTATCGGCGGGAACAGATTCGTCACCGTGGACAGCAAGATGGGTCGAACCAAGTTTCATGACGAGCGGGGCATCGAGTCGTTCGATGCCTGTTCCGTCGCTGTAGAGCTGTTTGTTGAGCTGTTCGTGTTGGGCCTGACACATCGCGGCTTGCTTTTCGACTGCTGGCTCGACGTAGAGTCGACCCATGTAGTAGCCGCGAGAGAACTGTGCAAACATACCGGTACCTGTTTGTTACCATGTAACATATTTAAATTAACCGCCAAAGGTATATATTGTCACGCAACACCATTGAATTAGTTAGTCATCAAGACACAAACAGAAGCCAAGCTGCGAAAGAAACAGATAGGCTTATTAGTCTCTATCAGTTACGTTAGGTGAATGGACTCCGCCGAATTCCTCGATTTGCTCGGTAACAGGAATCGACGGCGTATCCTGCGGTTGTTGGCACAGAAACCGTGCTACGTTACCGAAATTAGCGAATTTCTCGGGGTCAGCCCGAAAGCCGTTATCGACCACCTTCGGAAACTCGAAGACGCCGGTCTCGTTGAGAGTCAAACGGATGACCGCCGACGAAAGTACTTTTCAATCTCCCGTCATGTAAGACTCGAAGTTACTGTTTCCCCCTACGAGTTCGGAACAAAGAGCGCTTATCCGCGAAATTCTGGACTAGATATCAACTCCTGTCGCCAGCTTTCAATCGAGGTCGAAGAGCCCGAAAGCGAGGTTCTCAGCGACGAAACGGACGCGGAAACTGTCGTAAATCTCGCACGCCAACTCGACGAGTTCGAAAAGTTAGATAAAGAGCTATCGCTCGCACAGCGGTGGACACAGGGACGCATTACTGAACTACGTGAGTCGTTGGCAGACCGCGTCGAACTGGGCGACCCCCGACTCGTGTCGGAGCTACTTATCGGGCTTGCAGACGGCGGGGAAACTCTAGAGACGCTGAGCAGAACGCTCGATGCACCACCTGGATTAGTTGAGGAGCTCCTTACAGAACTGTCGCGTGATGGAGTTGTCTACCGAGATGGGCGACGCTGGACACTAACCGATTGAGAAGACCTCATACTACTGGACGTAAGCCATTAAACCATCTCGCCACCCCGGAGTGGCGAGTATGTTTACGAAGTTACGTCCGGCAGTATCAGCGCCCGCTACCGCCATAATCGGCCTGTTTGGTTGCCTCGGCCACCGCCACTGCATGCCGATTTGCGTCAACGTCATGGATACGGATGATATCAGCCCCGCGGTCAGTGGCAAGCGCCGTCGCAGCGACCGTCGCTTCGTACCGCTCGTCAGGGCCACAGCCAGCCTCTTCGAACATGGATTTGTGTGAATGGCCGACCAGCACTGGACAGCCGAGCGCACGGAACTCGCCAAGCCGTGAAAGCATCTCAAAGCTCTCCGTAGCGGATTTTCCAAAACCAAGGCCCGGGTCGACAATAATCTGTGACCTGTCGAGGCCGGCTTTCTCTGCAAGGAGCACGCGCTCTCGCAGTTCGTTGATACTATCCTCGACAACGTCATCGTATTCGACGTTTCGGTCAGGGTCCACAGGGGTCTGTATCGAATGCATTACGACGACTGGTACCTCATACTCGCTCAACACGTGCCGCATTTCCGGGTCTGAGAGGCCGGAAACATCGTTGATAATATCTGCACCCGCATCGAGTGCCGCCCGGGCAACCTCACCTTTTCGGGTATCGACGGAAACCAACGTCTCGAGCGATTGAAGCTCCTCGATAACAGGAACAACGCGTGCTTTTTCTTCCGCGACCGTCACAGGGTCCGCACCAGGACGGGTCGATTCTCCGCCCACGTCAATGATATCGGCCCCTGCCTCGACCATAGACGTTGCCTGTGTGAGTGCCGCTTCCTGTTGGTTGTACTCTCCGCCATCGTGAAAGCTATCCGGCGTCACGTTGAGAATACCCATTATCGCCGTCCCAGTCTCCCACGGATACTTCGGCGAGCGCTGTTCCGTACCGATATCGAGCGTTTCCCGAAGTTGGTCCGCAACTGGCGAAAGGCCGTATGGTTGTCCATCGAGTTTCTCACAGAGGCGTTTGAACTGTGCCATCGTCCCCATCATCACGACGTCAACGAGTTCTGCAGTGGCGTTGAGTCCTGACACAGCACACTCCCCGCCGAGAGAAAGTAGCTCCTCTTTGAGATACTGCGCCTGTCGTCGCTGTACGCGGGTTTTGACGACACGGTGGACGCCTTTCCCACGCATCCGCCACGTGCCGGGGGCGGTGACATCTGCGTCCACAAGAAGGTCTTTTGCGGCCGCAATCGAGTCAATCTGCTTTGGGACGCGGACGCGTGCCCAGCGCGAACGCGCCTCGGCAACGGTAAATAATGAGCCGGTAACCAACACACAGTCATCAGGTGCGGCCGAATCAAGCGTATCGTTCAGAGCTCCAGCGACATCCGAGCGTGAGCTAACGGTCGCTTCGGTCGCTTCCGAAAACACCCGCTCGAGAACGTCATTATCCGCTGAACGTTCCAGGTCTGGTTCGCAGGTAGTGACTGTTTCTGCCAACGTAAACGCGTCGGCAATCCCCTGCAAATCCTTATCTGACATAACCCCAACCACAAGATGAAGGTCGTCGTACGAGAACTCAGAGAGCGTTGTTGCCACCTGCTCACAACTGGCCGGGTTGTGTGCGCCATCGAGAATAACAAGCGGGTCGTGTTGCATTATTTCAAATCGTCCTGGCCAGTGTGCGTTTCGGAGTCCGCGAGAGAGACGCTCAGAGGAAAGTTCGGGAAAACCAAGACGGTCACAGACCTGTCGTGCAAGTGCGGTTGCAATGCCGGCATTTTGTGCTTGATGGTCGCCAAGAAGCGCAATGTTTGTCCGCAGATGCCAATCCGTAGCTTTGAGTTCAACCTGCCCTTCAATCCCGTCTCGACCATCGTATGTGGCTATAACATCACATGAATCGTCCGTACCAACGACCAGCGTCTCCGCAACCGTATCGGAAATTGCAGCGAGCGCATCACCATCTGCACCGGTGACGAGTGGGCCATCCGCTGGCGCAACTGCGGCTTTGTCCTTTGCAATGGTTTCGACATCATCACCCAGCAGCGAGGTGTGTTCAAGGGACACACTCGTGACAGCACTGGCAATAGGGTCTACAACACTCGTTGCATCGTGTCGACCGCCGATACCAACCTCGAGGATTGCGACATCGACGTTTTGACGGTCAAACTCCCAGAGCGCGAGGGCAGTGACTGCCTCGAAAAACGTTGGGGAATCGCCTTTCGTTGCGGCTTCAGTGATATACGGTTCGGCAGTCTCAACGAATTCAGTCAGAGCAGCTTTGGAGAGATCGCGTTCGTTGACGCGGACGCGCTCGCGTATGCTATCAAGATGCGGCGATGTGTACAGACCGACCGAGAGCCCTGCTTCGGTCAGTATAGACTCAAGCATCCTGGCGGTGGAACCTTTACCGTTAGAACCCGCAATCTGGACACAGGGAATATTCGTGTGTGGCTCACCGAGAAACGAAAGAAGCGACGCAGTCGCATCAGTTCCCGGCCGCTGAGGGAACCGGCGGAGCCCAAAGAGATAGTTCGCTGCCTCGTGAAACCTCATGCCTGTTCTGACCGGGTGCGCAACCTTGGTACTGACGCTTTCGCTGCTTGGCGAGCGGCCAGTTTCCACCACTCATTCCCAGGTTTCGATACAGCCAGCTTTGATATCCTCAACACAACCCTCACAATCTCCGTGTCCGGACTCAAAGCACGCCGGACGACCCGCCGAGTCAAGTCTCACGGAGCGCTTTTCAGCATAGCGACGGCAGACCAGTTTCACCGGCGGCCCGCTGCCATCTGAGGCGGCCTCGCGGCGTGCTTTGGCAAACGCCTGCTTGGCTTCCTCAAATTGTCGACCAGCACCACGTACCTTTGTTTTGAGGAATCGGCCCAAGCGGTCCGAGTCTGACATACACCAGTAAATGAGGCCTGGAATAATGACAGCTATGGTTGGGACCACTTTCACCCTGGTTACCATACTTTTTATATCATAGAGAACCAACCGGCGTATGTCTCCCACAGAAAATAGAGCGGAGACAGTGAGCAACCGATGACTGAGACAGATTTGCGTACACACGCCGAAGACATATACGAACAGTTTTCAGACCAGCTAGATATCTCTGTTGAGGAGATTACCGAGCGACTTGAGACGCTGGTCAACGAGTACAAGGTTCCGACGAGCGAGGCGCGCCGGAGCGTCATAAACACCTATCTTGATGAGGCCGGGATGGACCGCGACGATATTATGGGTGGCGGCAACGAGCGAAAGGTCGTCTCGGATGTCGACCGAGCAGAAGAGTGGATTGACCTCAAAGCGAAAGTTGTCGACCTCTGGGAAGCCCGGAGCGACGCAGTCGCACAGGTTGGTCTCCTCGGAGACGAAACGGGGACAATCAAATTCACGAAATGGTCAAAATCTGACCTGCCAACGCTCGAAGAAGGGAAGGTCTATGAACTCCGAAACGTCGTGACCGACGAGTATCAGGGGCGGTACTCGGTCAAACTCAATCGCACCACGACCATCGAAGAACTGGACGAGGAGCTTGAAGTTGGCGATGACGAAGTCGCAATCGAAGGCGCACTCGTCGACATTCAGTCCGGGTCCGGACTCATTAAACGCTGTCCGGAAGAGGGCTGCACCCACGTTCTTCAGAATGGGCGGTGTCCGGAACACGGCGAACCCGAAGAAGATGGCGAGTTCGACCTCCGCATCAAAGGAGTTATCGACGACGGAAACCAGGTCCACGAGGTCATCTTCAACCGTGAGATGACCGAATCGCTGACCGGCATTACGCTTGAAAAAGCACAGGAAATGGCGATGGATGCGCTTGATACATCCGTCGTTGCCGAGGAGATGCACGACCGGGTGCTTGGTCGGTATTACACCGTCACTGGTCCGACACTGGGTCGGTACGTGCTTGCGAACGAAGTCGAAGAGCCCGGCATGCCGGACCATGAAGCAGTCCTTATCAAAGCGAGGTCGATCTAAGATGGCGACAACACCAACCCGCAAAGTCGCACGACGCGTCTTTGCCCGCGAGTTCAACGATGCAACGTATACGTTCAAAGAAAGCGACGACGACCGTGCGCCGCTCTATGTGCTCTTGCCGACCGGGGAGCGAGCAAACCGGATTTTCGTCGTCGGTACCCTGACCGAGACCGAAGACGTCGGACAGGACTCCGAATACTGGCAGGGCCGCATCGTCGGACCGAACGGCGGGACGTTCTTTACCTACGCTGGACAGTACCAGCCGGATGCTGCCTCGATGCTTCGAGAACTTGAACCGCCGGAATACGTCGCGCTCGTCGGCAAGCCACGAACCTACGAGACCGACGACGGCGATATCAACGTCTCAGTCAGGCCGGAATCGATAACGGCAGTCGATGAAGCAGTCCGCAACCGCTGGGTCGTCGAAACGGCAGAGCGGACCCTTGAACGGATTGAGGCGTTCGAAAATGGCTCAAGCGAGTATATTCAGATGGCAAAATCCGAATACGACCACCCGATAGATACCTACCGCGAGCAGGCCATCGAGGCGCTCGAAAGTCTCGACAGCCAGCCGGAAGCGACCGCAGACTGAAGATAGACAAGTGGCACTGTGCACATAGCAGGCCACCGGCATTATTTTCACACAGCAGGTCAATGCGGTGGATATGGAAGACCGCTCGTACAAAAAAGGGACGACGGTGTCGACAGATGACATTACCGTCCACCAGTTATATACGGACGACGAGCTTGCGGTCCCCGCAATCGTATTAAAGCTGGTCTCAAACAGAGAGACGCCCGCAACAATTACATTACGTGTGCCTGAGCCAACTGCACAGCGGGTTGGCTTCCACCCGGAGTTCGAAAACGAGGCGTGGGATGTCACGGACGATGGATTAGTATTCAAAACGACACTCGAACCTGAAACCGAGGTAACCACCCTCTATGCTGTAGAAACGGAGGATGAGGCTGCCGTCGGCGAAGCAATGGATACGCTTGCAATCGAATCGGTTGAACTAATCGACAGCAGCGAGCAGTCCGAGACGGCCGAGGACGTTGAAGAGAAAAGCGAATCCGTCGATGAGGAACAACCAGTTGACCCGGATGAAACGCTGGTTGATGTAAGCGACGAAACGACGACAGCCGAGCCAGCATCGGAAATTGACCCAGACCACGACCTCATAGACCTTGACGAAACAGAGAAAGCTGCACTTGCAACGGATTTCGACCTCGGGGTTGACGAAATAGATACGGAAGTAACGATGGAGCCAACAGACGAATCACAGGATGACGAGACAAACGAGCAGTCTGATGAAGAGTTCGATGACCTTGCTGGAGACGCTGACACCAAACCCATGGACGAACCAGAGACAGACGACGAACCAGAAGAAAGCCCTGAAGACAAAACAGTCACCGAATCAGTCGCAGAAGAGGAACCAATTCCTGAGAGCGAGAGATTCATAGAGACAGCTCACCAAACCGACGAGACGAAAGATGAGTCGGTCGCCAAGGCTGGAGCAGGTGAGACTGATACGTTGGCAGAGTACCCGACGGAACAACTCATAGACGAACTAGTTGAGCGCGCAACCGAAGAAGAGCTCGCAGAAGCAGAAAAGGAACAGCTCACCGCACTCAGCACGGAAGAGGACAGCCGCGGCGCTGTTCGAGATGCACAGATAGAGAACCTGCAATCACGAATAAGCGATGTCGAGGCGTTCACCGATACCCTTGAGGCAGTCCTAGAACAGCACGGCCCCCCAGCGGCAGTGCTGACGGAGTATAGCGAGCAACTCAGCACGATGGAAGCTGAGATAAGTTCACTCAGCGAGGAGGTTACCGATACAACGGCGGCCGTTTCCGAGATACAACCACAGGTGACAGAGCTTCAATCCGACCTGGAGACTGTCGAAACAGATATCGAGGCGGTCGGTGACGACGTTGAGACAGCCAAAGGTGAGATTGATGCAGTGCGGACAGACCTTGGCGAAGTTGAACAGGAACAGGACGAGCTTTCCTCCGATGTGAAGACGTTGCAAGAGTGGCGAAAGAAAATAACCGGGGCCCTCGAGGCATTCACTGGAGAATAACCATGAGAAAGACGTCCCGGCTTCGGAACAACAGAGGGGTTCGGAGAGGTGTTCAATGACTGGTAAAAACGGGTCCAACGCGTCGAAGCCGCTTGCCGGCGAGGTAACTCTCTATCAGAAGCCAACTTACACCGTCGTGAAGTTCTTACTCCAGAACCCGCGGGATAATCCGGTGCTCGTCACGATGAGACAGACGATGCCAGATGAGGTAAATGAGTCACAGGTAACCTTCGCGGAAGAGTACAACGGCGACGCATGGGGATACGATGAAGGTGAGTTGACGTTCAAGCGGCAACTCGCTGGGGAGGAACTTATTGAGACTGCCTACGGGACCCGCGATATTTCGCTGGAGACCCTCCAGCAACAAATTCGTGTATCGACAATCACGGTTACCGACGAAACGGGAGCACAACTCGGGACGGTCACTGGTCTCCAGCCGACGGTTGCCGAACGAAGGGATGAGCAGGAACAGTCGGATACACTAAACGAAGGCGAAGCGGGGCTCGAATCCGAAGAAAGCGAAATTGAAGCGGAACAAGATAAAACCGAGAAAGAGGAAACCGATGACGGGGAAAGGGGTGATAAGATAGCCGGAGGGAAAGCCGACGAGCAGGAGAGTGAAAAAGCCAACGAGCAAGAGACCGAAGACGAAGCCAACGAGGGGGAAGCTGACGAACAGCAAATAGAAGACGAGCCAGCAGATACCAAAGAGTCAGATGAATTAGACCAAACAGATGAGCCCGAGGTGACCGCTGACCTGCCAGCCAATCGCTCCGATTATATTCTTGAGGATGTCAGAGACCGGATTGAGTCAGCTGACGAATTTGACTGGCAACCGGTCAGTGAGACGTCTGAGCGCAGGAGTGGTATTATCGGGTGGGTGAAATCGGTATTTGGCCGTTAGTCGGCAGGCTCTGTTTCGTCAGATGACTCCGAGTAGCGGTCCAGCCAGGACCGAACGTTCTGTGGAAAAGTCCATGGGAGCAAAAGCACTGCCCCAGTTGCAGTGCCAGCCCAGAGCAGTGTCACCAGTGGGTGTACGATATCGCTGTTGAGTAGATAGACAACAGCGGTTACAGCAAGAACAATCACCAACGGTATCGGTGAACGACGAAGTAGAGTCGGGGTTTGTAAGTAGTGGTGTGTCCCCCACCAGACGAGCAGGCCCCCTGTTGCAGCACCGAGCGCGAGGGTTCGGTTAGAACCGAGCATTGCTTCCGTCGTCGGGAGCGAAGTCACTCCGTTCATCAACAGCACCGACCAGAGCGCACAGATGAAGCCAACGACCAACATTGCAGCGGTTTCATCAGTGACCCGGCGGCGAATGGCAGTAACTGAGACCAGATATACCAAGCCGATGGCAATACCGGCAATGGCATCAATTGGATAATGGACCCCGAGGCCGAGACGGGTGTATGCAACCGCAAGGACGACAACTGACGCACCGACGAGCCGTTTTCGAACGGTTGCAAACCGCGAGTCAAGCACAATCAGGCCACAGATGATTGTAGCAGCCATGACGTTCCCGCTCGGGAAACTCGTAGTA
>Ga0207421_10007962_pt1 | contig 11131 bp, 8 predicted proteins | sample SodLakKL_010_SED_4_FD_187542 | JGI IMG/M metagenome (GOLD analysis project Ga0207421, IMG submission 187542) | Alkaline sediment microbial communities from Lake Tanatar, Kulunda Steppe, Russia - 8KL_010_SED (SPAdes) (version 2) | ecosystem: Environmental > Aquatic > Non-marine Saline and...
CTCCCTCTTCGCAATTTTGCTTCGCCAAGCTTTGATAACACTCACTTTAAGTCACTCGACGGCAAACCCAACCGCACATCAGAAGTTACTTGAACCTAAAAAAGACTGAGTAGACACAGACTATTTAGTTAAAACACCTGGCCTTTTCTTCTCAAATAGCCTGAAAATAACGCTGGATAAACTACCCAAAACATAAACAATCCTTGCAATGACGACTATTTAATGATAAACTTTTTAAGGTTAAGGAAATGCTTATCAAAAGGGAGGTGTAACTCTTGGCCAATACCCCTACCGCACGCAAAAGAATGAGACAAATTGCCAAGCGTACTCTGCGTAATAAGACGGTTAAAAGTAAAATGAAAACCAGTATAAGGCGTTTTGAGGAAAGCCTTAAGGGCGGAGATATCGAAGAAGCTTCTCTCAGACTAAGGGAAGCTAAACGCATGATTGATAAAGCAGTTGCCAAGGGGATTATTCACAAAAATAATGCGGCTCGTAAAAAGTCCAGCCTGGTACAGAGATTCAATACCTTGCAACAAGAAAAAGCCAGTTAGGGGAAAAACAGCACCTGGCAGGTGCATTTTTCTACTAACTAAATCCACTATTGAGCAGATGCTGTTTTAAGCTAACCAACCAAAAACATCCCTTCCCCACCTTAAGGAGAAGGGATTTTATCTTGGCGGGAAAATTTTACCCCATATATTTTTCCTAGAATCAATTCCAGCCCCTGGTAAGGATCTATCTTACCCCGTTTTATCTGTATGTCTACCTGATGCAAGGCCCGGTAGATATCTTCCAGCTCTTTCATGTGGTACCCTTTCGCCTGGGCATGAAGTTTACTGGCCACAAACGGTTGGACCTGCAACAAGGAAGCTAACTCTTTCCGGGAATAACCTTTTTCCAGACAGGAAAGAGTGCTTATTAAAAGCCTGAAATGGCGGACAATCATGTATAGTATTTTAACGGGAGGTTCTTTCACGGCAAACAGGGACTGTAACTCCAGGTAGGCCCTGGACAGATCGCCTTCACCCAGGGCATCAACCAGTTGAAAGATGTTGCCCCGGGAGTCGCTGTGTACCAGTGTTTCTACCTGTTCACTGGTAATTTCTTTTTCCGATATTTCCAGGTAACAACTTATTTTATCTATTTCCCTGGCAATCCGGTTCATATCTCCCTGGGTAAACAGAAGAAGCTTTTCCAGCGCTGCAGGGTTAATACTTTTACCATATTTGCTCGCTTCTTTCTTAACCCACCTCTTAAGAGTTTCTCCTTTTAAAGGAGAACAGTTTATGGTAACACCCCATTTTTCCAGCAGCTTAAAAAGTTTTTTCCGCTTATCAGCGTTATCCACCCAAAAAACTATTATCCCTTCGGGAAGAGCTTTGTTCATTTCCCGGTCACGGTATGAAGAAAGAAGCTCTTCTTCTTCTCGGGAATTTTTTTTGCCCCGGGAGGATTCTTCCGTGTCTCCCGCTACATCTTTGCCCCGGGAGATAGAAGGAGCTTCCAGGTAAGGGGGGTGTCTGATTACTGCTACTTTTTTTCCGCCGGAGAACAACCCGGGACGGGATAGTTCTTCCAGGATCTCTTTTAAGGGAAACTCTTTCCCTTCTACTTTCCGCGCTTCTCTTACCGGGTCTTCTCCCCCCAGGTAGTTCTCACAGAGGGTTTGCAGAAGTTGTTCTTTTAAATAGGATTCTTCTCCGGCAAAAAGATAAACCGGCTGGAGTTTTCCCGCGGAGATACTTTTATAAGCTTCATTGATTCCCTGCACCTCCATCCCTCCTCCTGGCCATTCTTACTCCATTTGTTCTTGCCGGGACTGTTTGTATTACCTTTCTTGCCTTTGATTATCTTTTCATCTATTTGCTGATGGATTACAGCTTCGTCTTTATGGAATATTTTACTCCTCAAGTGGACTTAGTGCAATGCTTTTAAAAAAATAAGGGTTTTTAAAGTGGCTTTAAAATAGGATGGGTGAACCAACAAGGCTAAAACCTAAATATGAATTCCTGGTGATGCCGGAAATTACTTGTTTTTGCTCTTGCCATGAGTCATGGAAACAGGTCCGGCCAGGGGGTCTTCTTTCCAGGCGGCTTCTCCCTTCTCAGGCTGCAGCAAGGGAGAAAAAAGATCTTGAGGGGGATCCAGGTCCATGCTCCGGTAAATATTGCTTACGTGCTTGCGAAACAAGTTTTCAAAAGGAGCAGCCAGGTAGTAGGGCATGCTGTCAGCCCACCACTGATAATCGCTTCCTTCGGCGATGTAGACGTTTCGCAGAGCTTCCCGGAGCTTTTCGGGGGAAGCATCGGACCTTTTCCGGTAATTTTCCACCTCCCGGCGAGCCCGCGCCAGGAGGTTCCACATGGCATTTTTGTTCTCCGAACCAATCCAGCGGGCAAGGCTATGGTCTACCCAGGAACCGGTAAAGAGGTGCTTGAGTTTGCGTCTTAACCGATGCTGTTTCAAGTACTCGCTAACGGTGACGCACCTGATAAGGGGGTCATGACTGAGGCGACGGTAGAGGCCGTGTAGAAACGTTCGCTTGTCATCGGGGTACCATTCCCAGGCATTTTCCCCGTCCAGGGAGATGGTTACCAGGTAATCTCCTTCGGAAGATTTCAGGTTTTCTCTTATCTTATGGAGTCGGTGTACCAGGTCCTCAGCAGCGTGATCCCCGTGGAAATTCTTGTATTCAAAACCAATACGGTCAGATAAAACCTGGTCACGGAATACCATGGCTATTTCTCCGCCCCCTACGCTTACCAGGTAGGGCTGATAAAGCACCTCGGGGTTGATAACGTGACCGTACCCGTCACGGAATATCTCTGTACCCAGAGAGCGCTCCAGTATTTGTTCATCGGAAATACTCCAGGAAAACCCCAGGTCATTAAATACAGGCACTACTTCAGGACTAACCGCCTGTTCAGAAGGCCAAACCCCCCCAGGGTGCCCGTCAAAGAGACGGCGAAACTGTTTAAGGGATGCATCCAGGTGGGCGGAGAGATCCTCCGGGTAAGCATAACGTTCAGGCATGGAAAGATGAGGATTAGCACGTAAAGCAGTGTAATTATCCATAATCAACGGGGCAATGGGATGATAGAAAGGCGTAGTCATTAATTCTATTTGCCCAGACTGGTAAAGTTTACGGTGTACCGGGATAACTTTATTTAGCAGTTCCATTTGTTTTTCTACCAGCTTTTCCCGTTCCCCTTCGGAAAAAAGGAGCTGCTTCTTTTCCAGGTGGCTCAAGAACACATCCCCCGCCCGGATTTCCGGGTCAATCCAGGCCAGGTTAAACCAGACCTGTAAATCCCGGTATTCTTCCTGATCCCACCGGTTTATAGCTTTTTCAAACAGGCAAGGTTCACGCTGACGCCCCTGCAAATTAAGGAGCTGCCGGTAACGAGGGATACGTTCTATAACCCGCTCCCATGGAAGATCGAAATAATGCTGCAAAAGAAATCTCTTGTCTGCCTCAGTTAATTCCTGGGCCGGTTTCATTACTCTCTGGTAATGGTCTACGAAATTTGTCCCGGCATAGTCCTCGAGTTGTTCCAGCAATGAAGGAGTAAGATTAAATGTCTGGCGTATTTGAGGATAATATTCCAAAATTGATGCCATCTGGTAATAATTTTTAGCCGCATGGAGTCTGGCCCAGGGCATAATATATTTTTTTTGGGATGTATCCTTGTAATATGGCTGATGTTGATTCCAAACCAAAGCCAGGTAAAGGGGCCTTGACTGCATTTATTCTACCACTCCTTCTGCTGTAACCCCGGCTGGTTCTTGAAAAATACCTGGATTAGAACGCAGCCCCATGCTTAACTGGAATTCGCTGCTCTCTCCGGACTCTAATTTTATCTTCCACTGGGTTAAAACCAGCGATTGCTGATAAACCCTTTCCATACCTTCTTCCGATTGGGAGACCGTTTCAATGGGGAAGCGCCACAGGAGCACCGGGTGGCTAAAGTGGAAATCCAGGGACAGGTTTCTCCACCCGTCAAACATCTGTAGTTTTTCTACCTCCTCTTCTAAACCTTCCGAGGCCATATGACCCGATTCCAGTCTTCTCCCGGGTATACGATAAAACCGGTCTTCCCCGTAACCTGAGAGGAACGATAGATTCATCTCTACTCCCAGCCTGCCTTCCAAACGGTTTTCTCCGCAATTTTGCAATGAGTAACTAACCTGAAGCTTATCTGACCCTGCTTCTAAAATCACTTCCTTTTTCAGCATCATGGGGAACTCGCCTTTTTCAGTACGTCGGCGGAATATTAGAGAAACATGGCTATTTTCCCTATCCTTAGAACGCCTTACTTCCAGGGTAGCTGGACGGAGCAGCAGATCGGCCCGGTCCCGGTATGACCCTTCCTTAAATTCATCCAGGGAAACTTCTTCGTAAGGGAAAAAATGCTCTATAAGCCCACCACGCTGGTAATTATCATATTGCAAGTATTTTTCCAGGCCTTCTTCTTTTGCTCCCTGGCGGTGATGAATGGTTTTGACACTTTCCCCTTCCCTGTTATTCTCGCTATCTTCTCCTTTACCAGCTCTCTTTAGGGATGGCGCTAATTCCTGTTCCACCAAATCCCGGTGATATTTCTCTGGGCGACGGGTCAGGGTGTCCAGGAAATTTACCGCAGATGGCCTCCAGGATAACTCCCACAAGCTTCCGCCCCGATAGGGGGAAAATACCAGGGAAAACCGGTCGCTGACCAGGGCTACTTCCTTTTCTCCATCATAATCCAGGTCTCTAATTCTCGTCTCCAACCATTTATCCTTACGGTGCATACTTGACTCGGCTATTTCTTCTGCCTTAAGCAAGTTTTCCCAAATAGCTGAACGCAAGAAATTCAGGTACAATCCTCCAAAAACCCCATGCCAGTATGCACAGTTGCACTGTCCAGCCCAAAGGTGCCGAAACGCTTTCTCCCTGGCATTCCCCGGGGAAAGCCGGTTAACTCGCCGGCGCACTGAGAGCATTTTTTTATGCATGCGGTTACTTTCCGGGTATCGGTTTAAAAAATTTCTCCAGTACCCCCGGGACCACTGTTTCATTTCCCGATAAGAAGCAGCCGGTATATATACAGGGCCTTCAGGCGGTTCCTTTTCCATAAAATCTGAAAATGTAACCGGGCGCAGCCAATCGCGGTTTTGTTTCAGCGCTGTGAAAAATTTATCCAGCCACCTTTCCCGGTAAACCGCCTGGTGGGTTTCCGGCCAGGCACCAAATTTTTCTCCGTCATCAGCCAAAACCAGCAAGCTACCTTCCCGGCGCCCTCTTTGTTTCTGCAGAAAAGAGATTACTTCCTCTACCGGCCGGAAGGGGATCAGATAGCGCAATTTTTCGCTAATGGGAAAGACACAAAGTTCCCAGCCTTCCTCCTCGGTCAGATAATAATGCAAAAGGTCCTGGTAGCCTACTTCGTGAAAGTGAGCATCATCTACGGTTATGTAGCGCAGCCCCGCAGATGCTATGGGGCGAGCCAGGTGAGGCTCCCAGATCCTCTCGGCCAGCCACATGCCCTGGGGCACAGTGCCCAATAGATCTTTTACATGTCGGGATAGCTTTCGAATCTGCCCTATCTTGTCTTCATCAGGAATAATGGGAAGTATTGGCTCATAATACGCCCCTCCCATGATTTCCACCTGTCCCCGGGAAACAAGCTGGCAAAGCTTTTCCAGAAATTCAGGGCGGTAATTCTCCATCCACTCCAGCAGTATACCTGAATAATGCAGGGTTACTTTTATTTCAGGATAATGAGAAACTACTTCAACAAAAGGGCGGTAAGCTTTTTCAAATGAATCCTCAAAAACCTGGGGAAGGTTCCCTACAGGTTGGTGATTATGTAACGCCAGTATCAGATGCACTTGATCATTTCTTCTCATATAGTGCTAACTTCTCCTTCTTTAATAAATTTTGCCGCTTCTTCCGGCAAAGTAACATTTACATAAACTCCGGTCCCTATTTCAAAACCGGCTTCCGTGGTCAAACGAGGAAGAAACTCAAGATGCCAGTGAAAATTAGGCAAACTACCTACATGAAAGGGAGCCGTATGGAGATAAAGGTTGTAAGGGGGATGATTCAACAAGCGGTTAAACCTGCTCAACATTTCAGTAAATACCTCCGCCAGTTTTGTTAGCTCCTCCGAAAAGACACCGGTAAATGAAGAAATGTGTTTTCGGGGGAGAATCCAGGTCTCAAATGGTAACCGGGCCGCGAAAGGCATCAGCGCCAGGAAGTATGCATCCTGATAAATTACCCGTTCTTCTCTATTTTTTTCTTCCTCCAGGATATAACAGTAGGGGCATATACCTTCCTTCAGGTAAAACCGGTAGGCACCTTCCAGTTCTTGTTGAATTTCCCCGGGCACGAAAGGCAGTCCTACCAGCTGGCTGTGAGGATGTTCCACAGAAGCTCCCGCTTGTCGAAGATGGTTACGGAAAAGCTGGGCGTATTTTAAATTTTCATAATCAGAAAGAACCTGGAGGCGATGCTGGTATGCTTCCAGTACTATTTTCATCTGCCCGGCAGAAAACTCTCCCGGATGCCGGTTATGTTCAGGGGTTTCCACAATCACTTCATGAATCCCATAGCCGTTCATTCTCTCAAACCCCATTCCCGGAGAAGCAAGAAAACGCTCCGCCCCCCCCTTTAATTCCACCATGGGAAACCTATTGGGAACTACTCTTACCTGCCAATCAGGATCATTATGGCTACCCTCCCTCCAGGCGGCTACTTCTTCGGGAGTTTCCTTTTCGTTGCCGTAGCAAAAGGGGCAATCTTCTTGGTAACCTGGAAGATCCCGGGGCAACAGACCTCCTTTGTTATTAAAAGAAAACCTGTCTGGGCGCCCGGTCCGTTCGCTGGCAATAATAACTCTCCTGCCGGTAATCAAATCTTGCCTGTATTCAGGCATGAGAAAATGCCCTCCCGGGGAAGGATAGAAAAGGGTGAAATAGAAGGAGCAGATCCGGGAGACTGCAACACAGGTACCAAATCTGCCGTTGTTTTAAGCTCTTTTAAGCTCTATATATCCCTTGTTTATTCAACCAAGAAAACCAGGTCAGCAATAAATCAATTTTAGCATCCCCGTCTTATTAAATTTTATACTTGATACAACCGCTCAATTTTTTAATTTCAATTTAGCGCAGCCGGCGGAGACTATGGCAACCACTCACTTTATGCCGATGTCGCCGACCATACCACCGTTTTTAACCTTTATATAGGCTGAGTAGTTACAAACTAAAAACAAAGGTAGTTCAGGCAAATAATCTTTTTTATGAAGGGCATAATACTGCCTAGACAAGTAGAACATAACATATTGAAAATACTAATGATGAACATTGAAAAGGGGGGTAAAGAGTGGAAATAAAAATAGACCGGGGAACCCTCAACGGGGGAGGAGAACTACCAGACTTTTATGAAGAAGACACCCTGGTGCTTTTACCCAGGGATCCTCGCTGGGTTTTTGCTTACTGGGAAATAAGCCCGGACACCTTGAACCGGTTAAAATACCAGTGGGGTAATGAAACCTTCAATCATGCCAAACCAACTTTAATGGTTCGTCGTCACCGGTGGGATCAAGAAGGGGAAATAGCAGAATCCACTCCCCTGGCAATTACCTCTGAAGCCCGGAACTGGTACCTGGAAGTAAGCCACCCGGATCACTACTATCACCTAGAGCTGGGCTGGGTCCTTGGCCACGGGGAATTTTACACGTTGATGAAATCCAACACGGTCCGTACTCCCAGGGAACAGGTTAGCAGCCTGGTTGACGAAAACTGGACCCTGCCGGAATGGAAGTTTCGTAAACTTTTCCGGCGCATTTCCCTTTTCCAGGTTAGTTCACCGGAGCTGGTTCGCAGAAGAAACTTCAGATAATATACAAGGAGGAATCAAGAAATGCCTCAAGGTTTTCTTTCTTTAGTACTACACGCCCATCTTCCCTATGTGCGCCATCCGGAACATTGCTATTCCCTGGAAGAAAAATGGTATTACGAAGCCATGCTGGAGTGTTACCTGCCCCTTTTAAAAATGATGGAAAAGTTAAAGCATGAAGGAGTAAACTACCGGCTTACTTTTTCTATCTCGCCTACTCTTTTGTCTATGATGGAAGATGATCTATTACGAGAAAGGTTCATAAACTACCTGAACAACCTGCAGGAACTCTCTCGCCGGGAAGTTGAAAGAACTGCGGGAGACGAAACCTTCGCTCCCCTGGCCCAAATGTACCGGGATCACTTTGACCAGATTGCCGATTATTACCATCACCGCTGCGAAACCCGGCCCTCCAGGGTATTAAGGGAGTTACACCGGGAAGGCTATGTGGAAGTAATTACTACCGCAGGCACCCACGGCTACCTGCCTCTTCTGGGGGTCCAAAGGGAGAGCACCTACGCCCAGCTGATGGCAGGCATGGAATACTTCCATGATTTAATTGGTGAGCCTCCCCGGGGCATATGGTTGCCTGAATGCGCCTACACTTACGGAATAGAGGAAATCCTGGAAGAATTGGGGATTCAGTATTTCTTTACCGACACCCACGGAGTGCTTTACGCCTCTCCCCGTCCCAAGTACGGAGTGTACAGTCCCATTGTAACAGATAACGGGGTAGCAGTTTTTGCCCGGGACTCGGAGACTTCCAAACAGGTCTGGAGTTCAAGAGAAGGTTACCCGGGAGATTACTACTACCGTGAATTTTACCGGGACATTGGCCACGATCTGGAGTATGATTACATAAAAGACTATTTACATCCACCTGCCCTTCGTAGCGACACCGGGATCAAATATTACCGTATAACCGGGACCACCCTGGAATATAAAGAGCCTTATCTCCCAGAAATAGCCAGGGAAAAAACCGCCGAGCATGCCGGTAATTTCATGTTCAACCGGGAAAAACAGGTGGAATACCTTTCAGAAATAATGGGACGCCCTCCCATTATTGTAGCTCCCTACGACACAGAGCTTTTTGGGCACTGGTGGTTCGAAGGTCCGCTCTGGCTGGAACACCTGTGCCGCAAAATTGACAGGAAACAGGATACCATAAAACTTATTACTCCCGGGGATTACCTGGATATGAGGTACCCCCTACAGGTATCTACTCCTACCAGCTCCAGCTGGGGAGACAAAGGATATCACGAAGTGTGGCTAAACGGTAAAAATGACTACCTCTACCCCCACCTGCACCGTGCGTCAAGGGACATGATAGAAATGGCTACCGATTATCCAGATGCCCGGGGCTTGATGGAAAGAGCACTTACCCAGGCAGCCCGAGAGCTTATACTGGCACAAAGCAGCGATTGGCCTTTTATTATGACCGTAGGAACCATGGTGGAATACGCCCGACTGAAATCCAACGATCACCTGGTTCGCTTCAGGAAGCTGCATGAACAGATCCGTAAAGGCAATATCGATAAAAGCTGGCTGGATAAACTTGAACAATGTGACAATCTATTTCCCTCCCTGGATTACCGTTTGTTCCAGCAGCATGATATCACCGTTCCCGTGGAAGTAGGAACTTATTAAACTAGAGGTCACAAAGGTGGTGACATTTTCATAGCAAGGTCGAACCCGACCCTGACAATCGCTGGCTCAAAAATACTTCAAGCTTATCTTTCGGCATAACCTAAGCGTAACTTCCTGGCCTGCAAGTTTAAGAAAAGCGGAGCCACGGGGATGGTTCGTGAGCTTTTTAGGGAAAATCAAAGGAACCGTCCCCTGTGGCCAGCGTTTGGCTAAGCAGTGAAAATCAAGTCAAGGTGTCTAATGGTTAACTTAAAACTCCCGTCTTTCCCAGGAATACACCGTAAATTCGTACAGCAGAAAAATAAAAACCAGCAAAACTCCCAGATGGATAAAAGGACTTTGACCTTCCATTAAATATTCAGGAGACTTCATGTGGAAAAATAAAGAATATAAAATAGTGCCTTTAAAATAACCCGGCAATGAAACAAGGAACCAAAACCCTATTGACGCCAGTAATGCTTGAAAAGGGGAATCAAGCAACGAAGAAAATAAAAGGGTCCCCGTGTAAACAGTTATGGCTCCGCAAAGAGCAACCAGGGAAGAAACCCATAAAGGCCCCACGGTAAAGTAATGTCCCGAAACCAGAGCAGATATAGAAAACACCAGGTTAGGAACTAGTGCCAAGGCAGCAAGCCAGGAGGAAGCTGCAAAAAACTTGGTAGTAACCACATCTCTGGCAGAAATTGGCTTGCTGGTTAAAAAAACCGCAGTTCCTTTAGAAACTTCCCCGGCCAGACCTCCCATACCAAGTATCAAGGCAAACAGCACCAATATCATTAAAAAAGCCCCGGTAATCCAAAAGGACCATGAGTAAGCATCAAAGGTGGCTGGCAATATTTTCGTTACCGTTAGACTGAAACTAAAAGGGACACCTCCAAAAATATCCATAAAAAGACCTGTAACCAGGGGGAAGACCGGTGGCAAAAGCAGAGCAATTACCAGCATCCCGCCTCCACAAAAGCAAGCCACTTTTTTTACGGCTTTTATTTCCTTGAACCAAAGCCCGGGATTAATCAACTTCTTTTCCCTCCAGGTAAGGCAGCAAAAAATCTTCCAGTTCGGGAGCTGCTTCCTCCAGGGAACTATATGAAGATTGCTCGCAGGCATCCCATATTTCATCAAAATTCTTATTTACCGTGAATATATAATGCTCTTTTTCTCTTCGTATATTGATGATTCCAGGAAGGTTAAGAATATCAGCGCCAGCAGAAGGTTCCCTGGTAAATTCTACCCTGATACACCTGACCCCGGCAAGCATTTCTCCAGGAGAAAGACTATCTATAAGCTTTCCCTGGTACAGTAAATGTACCCGGTCTACCATGCTTTCCAGCTTTCCCGGGTAACGCGACGATAGTATAACCGTTCGGTTCTCATGGATTATTTGACTTTTGATTAGATCGGCAAATAGCTCTCTTTCAGGGGTATCATAGGTAAAACCAGGTTCGTCAATAAGCAATAGTTCAGGTTCGGGGGCAAGAGCCAGGAGCAAAGTGAGTAAACGCTGATGGGAATAAGAAAGGTTGCCTGCTCTGGTTTCCTCGTCAACTTTCGCTTCTTTTAGCTTTTCTCTCAGAAATGGCTCATTCCATCGAGGATAAA
>Ga0207421_10007963_pt1 | contig 11130 bp, 14 predicted proteins | sample SodLakKL_010_SED_4_FD_187542 | JGI IMG/M metagenome (GOLD analysis project Ga0207421, IMG submission 187542) | Alkaline sediment microbial communities from Lake Tanatar, Kulunda Steppe, Russia - 8KL_010_SED (SPAdes) (version 2) | ecosystem: Environmental > Aquatic > Non-marine Saline and...
AAGACTATTATCCATATTTTCAGCGGCATGAATTTGAGTGCAAATGCGGTTGTGGTCAGGCTGAGATGACTAAAAAGCACATGGATATGCTTTTTAGGGCTCGTGTTAGTGCAGGTATTCCGTTTCATATTATCTCTGGTTTTCGTTGCTGGTTACACAACCGCTCAGAGGCCGTAGGGAGTGACGACAGTTCTGAACACCCCTTAGGTCATGGATCAGATGTTCGTGCCCTTAATTCATGGGAGCGATTTATTATAATTAAAAGTTTGTTTGACGCAGGTTTTAAGCGTATAGGCCCAAATTTTGATCGTTTGTTTGTTCATTGTGGAACAAGTCCAGATCATCCCCAAAACGTGTTATTTCCTTATTAGGAGGTAGAAAATGGAACTGGCAGAATACTTAACAGAAATCATCATGACGGCGATCCTGGTAGTTGGTGGGTTCATCTGGAACACTGTTCGAGAATACTTCAAAGAAAAGTGGAATCTGGACTTCAGTAAGTTCTTGGATGAAGATGGCATTGTTACAGCACTAAAAGCTGGAAAACGTCATGCTCGGAAGAAGCTGGGTGTTGCAGTTGACGATGCTAGGTTTGAAAGTGAGGTGTTAAACTTTGCTATGTCCTGGCTTAATGCTGAGTTTCCCAACCAGCTGAAAAAGTATAATGCTACGCCTGAGCAGCTGAAAAAGTGGCTTGAGGCTAAGTTTGATGATGCGTAGGAGGAGGGACAATGTTAAAATATAAATTTTTTCTATTTCTCGTCCTGGTGTTTTTTGTAAGTGCTTGCGCTTATCATGATGTTAGACCTGAAACGCCCAGACAGGCTTATGTCAGTGCTGATCTTCAGTTTCAGGGAGCGGTTCAAACTGCTATTGAACTGAGACAGCAGGGAGTGTTGGATGATGAGATGTATAACAAACTAAACGAATTGTTTGAGAAAACTGACCAAGGTCTAACGGCTGTTAATACTGCGCTGGCCCAAGGTTATGAAGATGATGCTATGGGCAGGTTGCAGTTGGTTAATAACCTATTGTGGGACATTAGAGATATTTTAATGGAGGTGCGGGATGAGTAATTTTATCAAAGCAATAACCCTCATATCTGCACTTACCGAGTTGTCAATGCGTGCTATGCAGGCCCAGAGACAAGCAGTGCAGATGATCCAGAAGGCGCAAGAGGAAGGTCGTGATGTGACTGATGATGAGCTGAAACAGATCCAGTCACAGCGTGAACAGACTATGCAACAATGGAGAGATCTTGCATGAATGATGCTGATGTTATCAAGCTAATGGATTGGACACAGCTGATAATATTCATAGCTTCACTACTTGGAGGTATGGTTATCCACTATATCAAAGCCGAATCAAAGCAAGAAGAAAGAGCCAAGCATCTTGATAAAAAACTGGAAGACCTGAAAGAGTGGTTACGTACTCATGAAAATAAAATCTCTAATATCGAAGGTTCGCATATACAGCCTACGGGGCAGTCAACTTATATGCCCCGTCCTGAATGTGATCGTAGGTATGAGGAAATAGAGAAGAGAATGAAAGATTTCATGTGTGAAGCTAAGCGAAAAGCCGAGATTTATCAAAAGTGTATCAGTGCATTAGAAAACCGTGTCGTCGCTTTGGAAATCAAAGCTGGGTTTAGTCGAAGGACTGGGGGTTATAAGAGTGAGTCGTGAGTGTGTAAAAAATTTTAACACAGTTTAATAGGTGTTTCTAGTGGCCGAACGAGAATATTACATAGGGACTGTTGGCCCATTTTTGTACGACGATGAGGATGTGATAGATAATCCCAAAAGCGTGCTTGATGGTGAGCGTTTTGGGGCCTTTACAACAAATGGGGAAATCAAAGCTGCAGATTTCGAATTTAGCCCAAAGTGGCGCCGAATCGCTTTTGGTATTGGAGCTGTTAAGGCCTCTCCTGCAAACGCTGCTAGTTGGGAGTCATTAGGAATTGGGGCTGCTTGGCGATTTGACAAGGACGCAGAAAATGGATTAATTCTAAATGTAAACATCCCTTATGATTACTCAGACAAAGCAACGCCTTTAATTGGTTTAAGATGGGCATCTGAAGAAACAACAGGTAAGGTTTTGTGGGAGATTGAAACTAAAGCTCTTGAATTGGACGATGATGTCACAGCTGATGGTCAAAAGAAAACCAAAGAAGGTGTGCCATCAGAAACTGCATGGGGATTAACTCAGACGTGGATAGAGTTTCCTATGACCCCTGATGAGGCGGCTAGAACTATGATGATCAGGTTTAAACGATTAGGTAACCATGCAGACGATGATCTGGATGGCTATGCCTTTTTGTTAGGTGTTTCTTTAGAATATAAAGCAAACAGAGTTTAATGGAGCTAACATGCCAGTAGTAATACGCGGAGCTAAACATTCAGGCGTTTCACCTGAGTGGCGAAATATTCATTATGATTATGATTATCCTGAAGAATTGAAGTTGCGGCCCAAAGATGATTTGCACGCATCTATTCGGGACAAAGTAATGGAGAAAGCTGTCCAAGCTCATGGGGTTATTTCTAATCGTTTCAGCTCTTGGAACGAGATGGATAAATACCTAACGGCCTACATCCCAGCTGACGAGGAGGAGAAAAAGGTTCAAAAGAAAGATCCTCGTAGGCCGATTTCAGTAGTTTTCCCATACACTTATGTTGTACGAGAAACATTGATGGCTTACCTGGCTCAGGCGTTTATTCAGGAAACGATCTTCATGTACAAAGGTTGTAAGCCCGAGGACACAAAGGGAGCTATTTTACTCGAACAAGTTATTCGCAAACACTGTTTAAAAAACAAAGTTGGGCTATCCCTCCTGACTATGTTTAAGGATGATTTAAGTTATGGCATCGGCCCTGTTGCCCCCGGCTGGGAAACCCGTAGGGGCGTGAGAAGGGTTCAGCGTGAAACTGGAATGTTTGGAGGAGCGTTCGACAGAATGCTGGGCCGTGAGCCGGTTATTGAGGAAGAGGAAACCATTCTGTTTGAGGGTAATAGTTTGCACAACATAGATCCATATAACGTTCTGCCTGATCCAAACGTTTCAATTCATGAGTTGCAAAAGGGCGAATTTTTCGGTTGGGTTGAGGAATCTAATCTAATGGAACTTTTGGGCAGGGAGAGGGATGATCCTGATTATTTTAACTGTTTGTATTTGAAGCACGTGCTTGGTAGGAAAATCTCATTAACTGAAAACCAACATGAGCGTGCCGCTAGGACCCGCATCTCTGATCGAGCGTTAGAGGGTGAAACTAATGAGATTGAAGTGGTACATATGTACCTCAACCTTATTCCGAAAGAATGGGAACTGGGAGATGATGAATATCCCGAAAAGTGGCTGTTCAGTGTAGCGGCGGGTGAGGTTGTTATTCGTGCTAAACCGCTTGAACTAAACCACGGAATGTACCCAGTTGCTTGTTCAAGCTCAAATTTCGACGGTTATTCCATAGCTCCGTTGAGTAAGCTTGAAACCCTGGGTGGTTTACAGCATGTGCTGGACTTTTTATTCAACTCACATATTGCAAACGTCCGCAAAGCTTTGAACGATATGTTTGTGGTTGATCCTTATATGATTAACTATAATGACCTAAAAGACCCTGAGCCAGGTAAATTGATTCGGTTACGCAGACCTGCATGGGGCAAAGGCGTCAGGGACGCCGTAATGCAGTTGAATGTAACTGACGTTACCCAACAGAATATTGGTGATGCTAATTTCGTCCTGTCTTGGATGAATAACATTTCAGGTGCTGATGAGAGTATGATGGGTGCTATGCGCAAGGGAGGGCCGGAACGCTTAACTGGAATGGAGTTTGAGGGAACACGTTCCAGTGCCATGGGTCGTTTGGGGTATATTGCTCAGATTATCGGATTACAGGCAATGCAGGACATAGGTTACTTCTTTGCCAGTCATACCCAGCAACTAATGACCCAGGAAGCTTATGTCGACACAGTTGGTCGTTGGCAGGAACAGCTTGATAGGGAATATGGTGAGGGTGCCCAACTAAAAGCTACACCATTTGATCTACTCATAGACTATGACGTGGAAATTCGTGATGGTAGTATTCCTGGATCTAATTTTTCCCAGGTGTGGGTACAAATGTTTGAAACCATTGCTAATCACCCTGAGCTTTATCAATCGTTTGATATAACCAGAATATTCAAACATATAGCTCGAAATTCAGGAGCCAAAAATGTGAGTGAGTTTCTACGTCAGGGAGGTCAAATGCAGCCTCAACAAATGGGTGATGAAGAGGCTGTTCGTGAGGCTGAGCGTGGTAACTTGGTGCCTGTGGAAGGGAGGTAATTAGCGATGGAAGAACATATTTACCTGAGATCGTCTTACGAGACGTGGAAGGGTTTTATGGAGGGATCAGTTTGGCAGGATTTAGATGCCGAACTGAAAGTGTGGGAGGATAGGATTTTAAGCGAACTATCAAACCCAACTTTTGACACCAACAAGGGCGAGATGCATTTCCATAAGGATGAACGAGTTTTGTATGACGAGTATTTGCGTGGCTGTCTTAAGGCCGTAAGGGATATGCGTGCTCTCCCGCACATGGTTTTAGGTAATTTAGAAGCGGATGCGGAATAACTGTGTAAAATTTTTTAACACACTATCAAAAACGGAGGGGAAAAATGAGTGAAGAAAGAACAGGAAACGAACAGCAGTCAACTGAAAGTGTCGAAGCAAATGAAATCAGTGACATGCTTAGTGAGAGCATGCGAGAGGAAAAAGAAGAAACTTCAGAAGAGCAGGAAACTCCTGTTCATGACAAGGGAGATGAGGAAGGAGATGACCCAGAGGGAGAAGAAGCAGAGGAGGAGTCTGGAGAGAAGGCTGATGAAGAGCTTTCAGAACTAGAAAAGCTCAGAAAGCAGAACCAGATTCTAAAACAACAGCTTCAGGAAACTCCTCAGCAACAAGAAGAGGAGCAAAAAGTTGAGTCAACTCCTTTGTCTGATGAGTTTTTGAAAGATTATAATTTCGAAGAAATTCAGGATGATCCTGAAAAATTCAAACAATTCATTCTGGACGTGGCTAATCATGTTAAAAAGAATACTGAGGAATCTATCTTCAAAAACCTACCTCAAACCGTTAACAGTTTGGCAGGTCAACAGATTGAGCTACGTCAAACCGCTCAGCGGTTTTATGACCAGAATCCCGAACTGGCTGAGGTAAAACCGTTTGTTGCCAAGATAACAAACCAGGTTGCCAGTGAACATCCTGACTGGGGAATTGAAAAGGTTCTGGCCGAAACTGCTAAACGTTCTTACAAAGCATTAGGTTTAGAGAAAACTGCAAAAACCCAACAGCAGACGAGTGGCAAAAAGCGTAAGCCCGGTCTTGCTGATGCCAAAGGAGGGTCGAAACGGAGGAATAAGTCAGGTGAGGAATTATCTGAGCTTGAGAAAGAAATTCAGGACATTTTAACCTAATTTGAAACTTTTTAATTTGGAGGAATAAAACTATGACTCGTGAAGGTCGTATTCGTTTTGAGCTTGAGGGAGACTTCAAGCGGCAGTTTGTTGATGTAGATGATGGGGACAAAGTCAATCTTGATCCTTATACCTCATATCTACACGTGGACGCAGATGATGTTGATGGTAGTGAGAATGCTAGCGTTATCATGCCTCATCCTGCTCTTAACCCTGGCGCAGTGTATCACATCGAGGTTGAGGATGTAGGAGATGGGGATGTTCTCATCCGGGATGATAGGGACAACTCCACTATCAAAACAATGGATTCTGATGGTCATGTCACTTTCATGAGCGTGGGCGTCCGCTACGTTGAAATTGGTTAATTCAAACTATTTATCGGAGGTATTATAATGGGTTACGGTAATGCGTTTCTCGGTATGCGTGGAACTGGTGATTGGGCAACTGATGAGCGCCCGAAAAACTGGCGTGAGAGTATTCTTTTCCTCTATCCCAACGGGATGGCTCCACTGACTGCTATTATGAGTAAAATGGCCAGTGAAAAAGTGGATGATCCTCAGTATCACTGGTGGACAAAGATGCTCCAACACCAGGGTGGAGATGTTGCTGGTAATTATGACGATTTCGGGCTCAGCAGTGAAATCGGCTCCAACACCAGAAACAAAGGCGCTGTTGTGTATTCCAAGGTTAAGGAAGATGTAGCTATGCACTTCCGTGAAGGGCATCAGGTTATGCTTCGTGAGGAAGGTGACCACTCTTCCGACACCGTTGGAAAGGTAATTGATGTAATGAAGAATGGCGATAACTCTTATGTGGCTATCAAGCTGCTTCAGGACTCTCAGGCCGATTGTGGAGATCTGGACAAAATCCTGATCATCGGTACTATGAACCCTGAAGGTGCTCCCATGCCTAAGGCTATCGCCTATAACCCGGTCAAGTGGTATAACTACACTCAGATCTTCCGCACTCCTCTGAGCATCACCCGTACTGCCCGTAACACTCGTTTGCGCACAGCTGATGCTTATAAAGAGGCGAAGCGTGAGTGTTTGGAATATCACTCGATCGAAATGGAGAAAGCATTCCTGTTTGGTTATCCCTCTGAGGAAACCGGAGACAATGGAAAGCCTGAGCGTTCAACTTGTGGCCTCATCAATGCCATTCGTGGGACTAACATTGCAGGTCATGCGGGAACTGGCCATGGCGGAAAGATGGCCGACTTCGCTACTGACCATAGTAGTTCCACTTGGGTTGATGCAGGTGAAGAGTGGCTGGACAGTACCCTGGAGGAAATCTTCCGGTATGGTAGCCAGGAAAAACTCTGCTTCGCCGGCTCTGGTGCATTGCTCGGGATTAACAAGCTTGTGAAAAACAAGGGTAATTTCGAGTTCAAGCACGACACCAAGGCCTACGGGATCAAAGTAACTGAATGGCATACTGCGTTCGGAATGATTAACATTATGACTCATCCGCTGTTCAGCTTCGATCCGGTCAACCGTCACTCCATGGTGATCTTTGAGCCGAAGGACATTAAGTTCCGCTACATCACTGACACCACGTTCTATCCTGACCAGGACAAGCAGAACACTGGGCGTAACAGGGTTGACGGTACTGATGAAGAGTATCTGACCGAGGCTGGTCTTGAATATCATCATCCGATAGGTTGGGGATACCTCAACAATGTTGGAGTTGATCAGGACTAATTCGGTTTGGTTTGTAACTGAAACCAGGGAGGGTTAAATCTCTCCCTGGTTTTCTTTAAGGAGATTCTAAATGAATCTTTTAGAAATAAGAAAAAATTTAGTTGAAAAATCTGGTCGGTATGATCTGGCAGATGAAGATTGGAACGACACAGGTGCAGACTTCTATATAAATGCCGGGTCTAGGTTTTTGGACAGAGTATCTGATTTCTTGCCTATGTCCAAAGTTCGTCGGGTAGTGAATGTTGATAAAGGTGAGTTTACTGCTTATATCGGCGACTGTCGGTATGTCAAGGATGTTTATGCTTACGTGAGTAAGTTTCGAATACTCCCGCTTAAAAAGATTTCTTATGACCAAATTTTTATGCGTTTCCCTTACGCTGAAATAGGTGACATCCCTGAAAATTATCCCAGTTTATTTTGCCCGGGAACATTTCAATCTGACAGTAATTCCCTGTTTGTGGGTTCAGATAATGATTATGATACTCTCATAATCTTACCGCCGGTTCAGGAAGATGTGAAAATCGTAGTGCATGGAGTCTTCTATTCACCCAAACTTTTAAATTCACATGATAAAAATTTCTGGTCACATAATTATCCAAATATTCTCGTAATGGCAGCTATGCGTGAACTGGAGGTTTTTCATAGGAATACCCAGGGCTTGAATGATTGGGAGATGGCTATAACCAGAGAAGTTCAACAGCTGCAGATGGATAGAGTTTCCGAAGAAATTCACGGTATAAATCAGATGGAGGGATAAAATGAGATTACAGGGTTCAACAGTTGAACAAAAACTTAAGTCAGCCGAGCGGGTGCTTGACAAGTTGCAAAAACGTAAGATTTTCGCAACTGCTTGCGCCATCCCTCCAATTCCGTTGAGTTTTTATGTGGATGAGTTTCCCGAAAACCTGATGATCGCCCGTTATATATTTCCTGCCCGGGGTGAGTTGGTTCGTGCACTTGTGTACAGCGAGTTTGCTGACAAACCTGAGCGATATGAACTCAAATCCAATATGCAGGGGTCAGGTGGAGGTACTCAAAAATCTTTTCACATCAGAGCTAAGCATGCAGAGATTGAGTTGGAGCTGCCGATTAACGCAGGGGATCGGCTGGAAGTTAGTTTGGACGAGAAACCCGAAGGATTGAACGCTATTTGGATCGGGATGCTTTACAGGATAAACATGAAAGATACCGAACTCAAACAATTCGCTGATGCTCAGCAGGAGATGTTAGATGAGAGAGTTCACTCAGAGGTTTAATCTTTCTCAGGGAATTAAACCAGTTGAACGTCCTACCAGGAATGGTGAGGCTTTGACGGTTTGTAGGGGTTTGAAGCCTGATAATGAACGGCTAATTCCATATGACAAGATCGGATGGCAAATAGACCCAGAAGAAGAAGTTGTCCAGGAGTTTCCCTATCCTCAAATTTATGTTGGCCAGCGGTATAGTTTTCTAATGACTGCGGCTGATATTTATATTATTGAAGGTGATGGGACACTGACTGAGCTATGGGGTGGGATGAGTGAATACCAGACTTGGCATGTAGCGGATTTTGCCGAGTTTGTCGTTTTTACTAATGGCCTCGTAACTCTGTGTTACCCTGAACCGATTGAAGACTTTGCTGAAATTACTTGTTTTCAGTATTGGTAAACTGTGTAAAAAAATTTAACACAGTGGGGAAAAATGTCACTATTTACACTTGGTCTTAGCTTAACTCCTCCTCAATTTGACGATCCTGAGGAAACACACCAAGCTACTCAGTTTAGGGTTTGGTGGCAGGGATTGTTGGTCTATGACTCGGGAGAACTCGAGTCTGACTTATTGGAGCATGAGGCTGTCATTCCTGACAACGTGAGAGGTGTTCCTGTAGGTAGGGGTGAACAGATTTTTCACATGACTTATCGTGTGAGGGGTTCAATTAACGGGTGGACGCACTGGGCTCCGTTGAAAGAGTGTTTTGTTTCATTAGGTTTCAAAGCCCCTACTGCGTTTGAAAAGGGGCCGATTGAAAGTCATGTGACTGCATTAGGGCTTGACTCCAGGTTGTGGCGTTTAGAGATTCGTGATGCTGTTTACATGGCCAGGGAAAAGGAACCTCCTGAAATCGGCTGGCGTGACCCTGAACATATGTTCGATCCTCCTGATAGTCCTGAGAATATGCATGATTTGAGTTTTACGTTTGACCAGCTTGGCCGTCCAGTGGTTTTTTATGAGGTTAGTGGGTTTATTAAGGGTTACTTTTATAATCCACTGGAAGGCACTTATGGCGTTTGGGATGTGGGAGCTGGGCGAACTCCTAGGGCTAAATTAGATTATCGCTGGTTCTCGTCATTATCAGATGCGGAAATAATTCTCTTTTACATTCGTGGAGATGGTCATCTTTGTTACCGACTTCAGAGTGACCGTTATCAGGATGAGTATGAAACTGGGTTAACTGGTTTTGAAAACCGTTATTTGAAACAGCTTGATAATACCGAAGATCATCGCCTGTGTTTAACATATATTGAGGAAGGGCCTGGTTTGGGTTCTGGTGGCGGGCCAGATAATCCCTGCTATACTTTCGGGTTTTGCGTTAGTGATGAATACAGAGCTCATGAGGGAATGGTAGATTATAGCCTAACTATTGACTCTAAACTGAATCATGGAAGTAGAAGAGTTAGTCTTCATAATTATGAATTGGCAGATGAGGTTATCCAGGTAGCTGGTAAACTTGTTAGTGGTAGCCGTAGAGATATGTTGTGGTTTTCTACAACTAGTGAGGTTTTAGAGGTTGAAAGCGAGCTGGTTCATGGTTCTCGAAGAGTTGCTCTTTTCATCTTTCCTGATCCTGAGCAGCCTTACCTACCTGTTGAAGAAACAACTAATCCTGAAACGCTTAGTCAAACTGAACGCTATGGACTTGAAATGTTAACTGTTGAAGCCAGTATGGGTACAGCTACTCGGCGCAGGGCTATTATTCAAATGCAGTTATATTATCCCTATTCAAATAAATTAGAAATCCAAGCATCTTTGGTAGGAGGTTCAAGAAATGTCCCAGATTAAATTCAAGGCTCATACAGGTTTGAATGTCAAGTTTAAACTTGAAAAATTTAATAGCGATGGAGTGATTCAGGAAACGGGGTGGTTTAAGAATACCATTCTTGAGAATGGGCTTAATATGCTTTATGATAACCGTTTGTTTGTTGTAAGTACCAGTAGCCATGGTCTAATGGAGTATTGTAATATAGGAACTGGGACATCTACTCCTGCTGTCAGTCAAACTGGGTTAGACAATTACTATGATCAGGTTAGGATAACAGATCATGGAAACGTGTTGTTAAACACTACTTACGACAACCCTTATCGTAAAATAACTAATATAAGTTACCAGTTTAATATTGGGTTGTTCTCTGGGCAAAATATATCTGAAGTAGGGTTATCTAAAGACAACTACGATTCAGATGTAGGAGACGCTGAAAATTATTTCAACCGCCAGCTTGTTAGAACTACTTCGACAGTCCAAGATGAGGAATTACATGAGGGTGATGGTTCTCAAACGGAATTTAGTGGTGCATTAGATGCTGGTTCTTGTGATCCAGATACTGTTGTCATATCTGCATATGATACAGATGATAATCTAATGATTTTGGAAGATCAGGGAGATGGGACGTTTAGTGGAGATGGTTCTGGAACTATTCTATATAATACTGGCGGTTATTCTATCACGTTTAATAATCCTGTTGGAGACGAATATAAAGTTCATGCCAATTACGAGTGGCAAGAAGCTACTGTAATTACAGTTCTGGAAGATGAGGGTTTAAGAGTTTATGCTCAAGTTATTCAGTATTTTGAACTTCAGCCTGAAGAAGAGGTTCAGGAAAGTTTTACATTTGAAGATTTAACTGAAGAAACATCTCAGACTATTGATGTGACTAAAAAACAGTTTTACGCTATTGATAGTTTTGTCCCAGGATGGGGTGAACATACACATTACCCATCATCG
>Ga0207421_10007964_pt1 | contig 11130 bp, 10 predicted proteins | sample SodLakKL_010_SED_4_FD_187542 | JGI IMG/M metagenome (GOLD analysis project Ga0207421, IMG submission 187542) | Alkaline sediment microbial communities from Lake Tanatar, Kulunda Steppe, Russia - 8KL_010_SED (SPAdes) (version 2) | ecosystem: Environmental > Aquatic > Non-marine Saline and...
GGCCATGTGCTCTCCTGACTGGCAGCGCCCTGGGCGCGCGTGCGTGCGAGCGTTCGTACGGCTCCTCCTACCCTAGCGCTCGACCATCCGATCGCACCGCTGACCGGCCTCACGGAGCCCATCGTGTCGTCTCACTGCGTCCCGCTCGGTGGTGCCGCGCGATCACGCCGCGCCGGCAGGCTCCTGCGGGCGGCGACGGGCGTCGCGCTACTGGCGCTCGTGGCATCCTGCGGGCAGACCACTGGGCCGGACGTCTCGGCCGCGCCGCCGCAGGAGAGCACGCCGCCCGGCGGCGAGCAAGGGACTCACGAGGACGCTGACGACAGGTCCTCCGATGACGGGCTCGCAACCCCGACCCCTCGGCATGGTGGCACGCTGCGGGTGGCAACCACGGGGGAGCCTCCCCACCTGGACCCCCACCGGTCCACCGACACCCTCGTGTTGCTCATCACCGGACACGTCTTCGAGACGCTGTTCACCTCCGACGCACAGCACCGGCCCACGCCCTTGCTGGCCACCGGCCACGAGGCGTCCCGCGACGGTCTGGTCCACACGATCACCCTGCGCCGTGGTGTCCGCTTCCACGACGGCAGCCTGATGACCGCTGCCGACGTGATCGCCTCGCTGGAGCGCTGGGGGTCGATGTCGGGGCTCGGCGCGAGCCTGCTGGCCGCCACGGAGCGGCTCGTGGCAGTGGACCAGTACACCGTCGAGTTCCGCCTCCGGGAGCCCTTCGGCACCCTGCCGACCGCACTGACCCGCCAACTCCAACCCGCCACGATCCATCCGGCGCACGTCCTCGCCGAGTCGGACCGGACCCGGCTCGCAGCACCGGTGGGCACGGGCCCCTACCGGCTCGAGCAGTGGGCGGGCGGGCGCCCCCTGCGCCTGGTGCGGTTCGAGGGCTACGCTGCGCCACTTGGTCCCCGGGATGGCTATGCCGGCGCCCGACCGCAGTACCTCGACGCGATCGAGTTCGTCGCCATGCCCGAGGAAGCCACCAGGGTCGCTGCCCTGCGTGCCGGGGACGTCCACCTGCTGGAAACCGTCAGTCCGGATCAGCTCCCCGCGCTGACCCGCGACCCCGAGGTGGTCGCCGAGCTCGCCGGCGCTGATGTCTGGCTGAACCTGGTCCTCAACCTGCGGTCGCCCGTCCTGGAACGCGTGGAGGTGCGGCGGGCGGTCCAGCTGGCTCTCGATCACGACGCGGTCCTGCAGGCGGCGGTCGGGCCCGACGCCTACACCCTCAGCCCGGATCTGCTGCCGGGGACCGCCGACTGGTCCAGCGACGCCGGCGCCGACCGGTACCACCCGCACGATCCCGGCCAGGCGCGGCGGATCCTCGATGAACTGGACGCACGCGGGACCCGACTGAGACTCCTCACCACCCTCGCACGGCCGCCGGAGCACAACGCCGCTCTGGTGATCACGCAGCAGCTCCGAGCGGTCGGGTTCGACGTGGAGCTCCTGGTGGTCGATACGGCGACGTTGTCGAGCTGGCGCGCCGACGAGCACCGCTACGAGCTCTACCTGGCGTCCGCCAGCTTCCGGCCGGATCCGGTGATGCGCAACCTCACCGCGTCCGCGGGCGGCTGGTGGGAGGATCCCGTCAAGGAGTCGCTCCTGGATCGGCTGCGGGCCTCTGACGATCTCGCGGAACGCCAGGAACTCTGGGCGCAGGTGCAAGCGCGGTTCCACGAGGACGTCCCGCGCATCAAACTGGGTGACCTTCGCCGTGTCGTCGCGCACCGGCAGGAGCTGCAGGGACTCGGTTCGACGGAGCTGCAACCTGACCTCAGCGCCGCGTGGCTGGCACCGTGAGCACCGGGGTGCTGCGTCGACTGGTCGCGGTCGCACCGACCCTGCTGGTGGTGGGGACCATCGCCTTCCTGATCACCCACACTCTGCCCGGTGACCCGGCTGCGGTCATGCTCGGATCCGAGGCGACCCCAGCGCAGGTCGCGTCCTTGCGCACCGAGCTGGCGCTGGATCGTCCGCTAGGTCAGCGCTACCTCGCCTGGATCGGAGAGCTCGCGCGCGGCGACCTCGGCACCTCGGTCCACCACGATCGCCCGGTGAGCGCATTGCTGCGGGAGCGCGTCGTGCCCACCCTCCAGCTGGCGGTGGCCGCGTTGCTCGTGGCCGTCGCTGTCGGTGTGCCGGCCGGCATCCTCGCGTCACGTCGGGCCGGGACCGTGCTGGACCGAACGATCACGCTGCTGGCGACAAGTGCAACGGCGGTGGCTGGGTTCTTCCTGGCCATGCTGCTCATCCTGCTGTTCGCCGTGCACCTCGGGTGGCTACCCGCCGGAGGCTCCGTTCCGCTGCGCACCGACCCAGTGGCTCACCTGAAGAGCATGGTCCTGCCCGCCCTGGCCCTGGGTCTACCGCTGGCCGGCATCCCGGCTCGGGTGCTGCGCGGCACGCTGCTGGATCAGATCGACGCCGACCACATCGTCGTCGCCAGAGCCAAGGGGATGCCTCCCCGCCACGTCCTGCTCTGCCATGAACTCCGCGCTGCGCTGGTTCCGACGACGACGGTGCTCGGGACGAGCTTCGCGGACCTGCTCGGCGGGGCGGTGATCGTGGAGACCGTGTGCAACCTGCCCGGCCTGGGCCAACTGCTGGCGATCAGTATCGGACAGCGCGATCTGCTGGTGATCCAGGGGGTGATCCTCGCTGCCGCGGCGCTGCACGTGCTCGTCACCCTGACGGTGGACCTGCTCGTCTCCGGCCTCGATCCGCGGGTGGACCATGTCCGCTTCTAGCCCGATGGTGGAGTTCCTGCTGCGACCCCGTTCGCGGTCGCGGTGGGACGCGTCGTGGGCGCCCAGCACGACGACCCGCGTCGTGCTCCGCGACGTGCTGCGGTCCCCAGCCACCCGACTGGGCGTCCTCCTGCTGCTGCTGCTGGCCCTGGCGGCCACCTTCGCCCCGGTCATCTCGAGCCACGATCCCGTCCACCTGGAGCCGGCGCGGCGCCTGCTGCCGCCGTCGCGCACCCACTGGCTCGGCACCGACGATCTCGGGCGTGACGTCTTCGCCCGGCTGGTGCACGGTGCCAGGATCTCGTTGTTGGTTGGCCTGGTGGTGAGCGCAGGCAGCCTGCTCATCGGGACGATCGTGGGTCTGGCCGCGAGCAGTCACCGCGGTGCCGACGCCGTCGTGATGCGCGCGGTGGACGGTCTGATGGCGTTCCCGGGGGTCCTGCTCGGCATCGCGCTGGTCATCCGTCTCGGCGCGAACATCGTGAGCGTCCTCGTGGCTCTGACCCTGGTCTACACCCCGCTGGTGGCACGGTTGGTACGAACCACGACCCTGGCTGCCCAGGCGCAACCGCACGTGGAGGCCGCACGGGCACTGGGCGCTGGCCCGGTCCGGGTGCTCACCCGGCACGTGCTGCCGACCGCCATGTCGCCGCTGCTCGCCCAGTGGTCCTTCATCGCCGGACTCGCCGTGCTCTCCGAGGCATCGCTGTCCTTCCTCGGGGCCAGCGTAGGAGCGGACGCCATGACTTGGGGCTCGCTCCTGCGCGACGGTCAACGCCTGCTGACGACCGCCTGGTGGATCGCGGTGCCCGCGGGGCTGGCGTTGACGACGACCGTGCTCGCTTGCACGCTGGTGGGCGACGGCATCCGGGACGCGCTCGATCCCAGGGGAACGGCGCGCCTCCGTCGCCACGCGGCGCGATCCCACGGGCGCCTCAGGTCGGCGCGCTGAGCGCCGGCAGCACCCTCGCACCGAGCACCTCGACGGCCCGAAGCGGGTCAGGCCCGAGGGGTGGACCGAAGGACACGTGCCGCGCTCCGTGATCGATCAACCATCGGCACCGCTCGATCACGTCCTCAGCACCGCCCGCGATCCCCAGGCGGAGCATCGGCTCGGTCACGAGCCGCGCTGCGGCGTCCAACCCCTCACGGCGCAGCACGTCGGTGATCGGTGCGAAGTCGGCGATCGACAGCCCCGCGCGAGCCAGCAGGTACGGCGCGAAGGAAGGGCCGTAGTAGGCGATCTTGGTGGCCAGAGCGTGGCGGGCCGCCGCCGGATCGTCATCGACCGAGGCCCACACGCACGCGGCCAGGTCCAGCGTGGTCGGATCACGACCGACGCCGCGGGCGCCTTCTGCCGCCTGGGCGGCAGCGGTGGGGAAGTGCTCCGGAGGGAACAGCAGCGGGAGCGCACCGTCGGCCACCTCGCCGGCCAGCGCGAGCATGCGCGGGCTCATGACCCCGAGGTAGATCGGTGCGGAGTGCGCCGGGGTGCGCAGGTAGGCGTCCTCTGTCCAGCCCGGCCCGGTGTCCTCCCGCTCGCAGGGTCGCCCGCCGTGCAACAGGGCCCGGACCGCAGCGACGGCTTGTCGGGTCCGACCGAGTGGCTGCGGACGCTCGAGGCCGGCCCAGCGGAGGAAGTCCTCGGCCCCCGCGCCGAGACCGAGCAGGAAGCGCCCCCCGGTGACCTCCTGCAGCGTCGTCGCCAGCATGGCCAGCTCGGCCGGGTGGACCGAGTACGGGTTCATGATCCCCGTGCCCAGCTGGAGTGTGGAGGTGTGCCCAGCGGCGTGGGTCAGGAGCACGGGCGCGCTGCGGAGGAACAGATCGTTCGACACCCACAGTTGGTGGAAGCCGGCCTGCTCCGCCACCTCGGCGAGCTCGACGAAGGTCGACGGATCCGTGTCGTTGTTGAGCCGCAGGCTGAACCTCACGGGCGCGCTCCCTCAGCGGGCGCGCCGGAGCCGGTCTCGGGGCCGTTCGTCTCCACCTCGGCTTCGACCTCCACCTCGACCAGCGCGTCGCCGATCAGACCCGCGACGAACAGGGTGGTGTTCGCGGGAGCGATCGGCCCGAGCCGATCGGCGTGGGCAGCGGCTGCCTGCTGCCAGTCCGCGCCCGGAGCGAGGAACAACCGGGTCCGTACGACGTCGTCGGCACCTCCTCCGAGGGCCTCCACCGCCGCCAGGGCGCGATCGATCGCCTCTGCGGTCTGCCGGCCCGTCTCACCCTCGGCTTCGGGTCCCCGTCCCGGGACCGTCGTCCCGCTGACCTCGATGCGCTGGCCGCGACGGACAGCACGGGAGTAGCCCGCCGCCACCTCCCAGCCGCCGCCATCACGGTGGTGTCGGGTGCTCATACTCGCTCCGGGTGTCGACCGGTCGTCGGACTCGCAGTACCGTCCGCTTCGCTTGACGCGTCGGCGGGGGGGAACGATAGTCTGCCAGACGAAGTGGAACGAACGCTCGTTCGTGTCCGATATCGCCCGCACTGGTACGACCTGAGGTCCCAGTTCACGCTGACGAGGGAGCCGCGGATGGAGTGGAAGCCGTTCCTCCGTTTCGCGGGTGGCCGCGCGGTCGCCTTCGTGTTCCTTGCCATCGGTGTGACGATGCTGTCCTTCATCATCACGAACCTCGTCCCTGGCGACCCGATGGCTGCCGCCCTGTCGGACCGGGCCCTGGAGGACGAGGCCACGGTCGCGGCGTACCGCGCCCGCTACGGCCTGGATGAGCCCCTGCCGATGCAGTACCTGTACTACCTCGGCAACGTGCTGCAGGGCGACTTCGGGACGTCGACCTTCAACGGCCAACCGGTCAGCAGCGAGTTGGCACGCTTCATCCCGGCGACGCTCGAACTGGCGGCGGTCGCCATCGTGGTGTCGCTGGTGCTCGGCGTGACCTTCGGCACGATCGCCGCGCTCTACCGGGACCGCTTCATCGACCAGTTCCTCCGGGTGTTCTCGCTGACCGGGGTGTCGATGCCGGTGTTCTGGCTGGCACTGGTCGCCTTCTACCTGCTGTCCTTCCGCCTCGGTTGGTTTCCAGGCGCCGGCCGCCTCGATCCCGGCACGATCCCACCGGCCAGGGTGACCGGGGCCTTCACGATCGACGCGTTGCTGGCCAGGGATCTCGACCTGTTCTGGAACGCGTTCTCCCACGTCCTGCTGCCGGCGTTCGTCCTGGCCGCCTACACCGTGAGCCTCCTCACCCGCTTCACCCGTTCCGCCGTGCTGGAGGTCCTCAGCAACGACTACGTCAGGACCGCGCGGGCCAAGGGGCTGTCCGCCTTCACGATCGTGGCCCGCCACGTCCTCCGGGCGGCCCTGGCACCGATCATCACCGTGGCCGGGGTGATGTTCGGTTCCATCCTGTCAGGCACCGTGCTGATCGAGACGATCTTCGCCTGGCCTGGCCTCGGGCAGTACGCCTTCCGGAGCGCGACCAACCTGGACCTCCCCTCGATCATGGGCGTGAGCCTGTTCGTGGCCGTGGTCTACATCTCCATCAACTTCGTCGTGGACCTGCTCTACGGCGTGATCGACCCCAGAGTGAGGCTGACCTCGTGAGTGGCACCGAACCGATCGCGGCGGCGGATACCCCGGATGGTGGCAACCAGGTCCCCGACGAGGTGGAGCAGGCCACACGCCGCCCCAAGGCCGTCCGAGGGGTGTGGCGGCAACCGCTGGCGATCACCGGCTTCGCGCTGATCGGATTCTGGGTCACCGTCGCGCTGCTGGCCCCGGTGCTCGCCCCAGCGGATCCGCTCGCGCAGATCTATCCCCGCTTCCAACCCCCCTCGGCCGAGAACTGGTTCGGCACCGACGGGGTCGGGCGGGACGTGCTCAGCCGGGTCATCCACGGCGCGCGGATCTCGCTGCCGTTGGCCGTCCTGCTGGTCGTACTGGCCGGGTCCATCGGCAGCCTGCTCGGCGGCATCGCCGGGTACTTCGGCGGCCGCATCGACTCGTTCATCATGCGCATGGTGGACCTGTTCTTCGCCTTCCCGACGATCATCCTGGCGATGGCCGTCGCCGCGGCTCTGGGTCCCGACCTGCGGAACGCGGTGCTCGCGATCGTCGTGGTCGCGTGGCCGACCTATGCGCGCGTGGTCCGTGGTCTGGTGCTCTCGCAGAAGGAGATGGACTACGTCGCCGCCACCCGGTTGCTGGGCGCCTCGTCCCGCCGCTCCCTGCTGCGCGACGTGATGCCGAACGTCGGTGGGCCCGTGATGGTGCTGGCCACCCTGGAACTCGGGAACGCCGTCCTGCTCCTCGCGGGGCTGTCGTTCCTCGGGCTCGGTGCTCGCCCGCCCAGCCCCGAGTGGGGTGCCATGGTCTCCGACGGCGCCCGCACCTTCGATCGCTGGTGGGTGGGCACCTTCCCGGGTCTTGCCATCCTGACCGTGGTGATGGCCTTCAACTTCCTCGGCGACAGCCTGCGCGACGCTCTCGACCCGAGGACCGCCCGTGCCATCCGGGGTCGCGAGTGACCGCCGCTGCGACGACGCTCACCGACACGGTGCTCGAGGTCGAGCGCCTGACCATCGACCTGCCCAGCAAGGGCGAGCCGATCCGCGTGGTCGACGGCGTCGACATCACGGTCGCCCGTGGGCAGGTGCTGGGCATCGCCGGGGAGTCCGGCTCGGGCAAGACGATGACCGCCCTCGCCCTGCTCGGCCTCCTCCCGAGCGGCGCGGTGACCGGCGGGCGGGCCGACTTCCTCGGCAAGGATCTGCTGCGGCTGACGACCAAGCAGTGGCGGGCGACCCGTGGTGATCAGATCGGTGTGGTGTTCCAGGACCCGATGACGGCACTGCACCCGATGCTGAGCATCGAACGGCAGCTCACCGAGCACGTGCGACGACACCTCGATCTCAGTCGACACGACGCCCGCGACAAGGCGGTCGAGCTCCTGCGCAGGGTCCAACTCCCCGATCCCGTCGGCTCCTTGCGCTCCTACCCGCACCAGTTCTCGGGCGGGATGCGGCAGAGGATCGCCATCGCGGTGGCGCTGGCCTGTGACCCGCAGCTGCTGATCGCCGATGAACCCACGACCGCGCTGGACGTGACCGTGCAGGCCGGCGTGCTCCGGCTGCTGAAGCAGCTGTGCGAGTCCATCGGCCTCGCCGTGATCGTGGTCACCCACGACCTCGGGGTCATGTCGACGGTGGCCGACCACCTGTCGGTGTTCTACGCCGGCCGTATCGTCGAGTCGGGGCCCACCCGTGAACTGCTGCGCGGTCCCCGACATCCCTACACCCAGGGGTTGCTCGACTCCCTCCCCCACCCCGAGCGGCCCGACCAACCGCTGGTGCCCATCGAAGGGGCCCCCGCCACACCAGCGAACCGACCCAGCGGCTGTGCGCTCCACCCGCGCTGCGCCTGGGCCGAGCCCTCCTGTAGCCAGCAGGTGCCGGAGCTGCTGTCGATCTCAGCGAGCCGCCTGAGCGCCTGTCCGGTGGACCCCTTCGGCGGGGGTGAGCGGTGAGCGTCCTGGAACTCCACGACGTCTCCGTCACCTACCACCGCAAGCACCTCCCAGACGTGACGGCGGTCGCCGGTGTCACCCTCACCGTCGAGCGTGGCCAGATCGTCGGCCTGGTCGGCGAATCGGGTTGCGGGAAGTCGACCCTGGGTCGGGCTGCCAGCGGCCTGCTGGCACCCTCGTCGGGAACGGTGCTGTTCGAGGGCGAACCGGTCACGCCGCTGGGACGCGCACCGCGGCCCGCCCGGGAGCGGCGCATCCAGATGGTGTTCCAGGACCCCAACTCCTCGCTCAACGGCCGACGCAAGATCGGAGAGCAGATCGCCGACGGTCTGGAGCTGGCGCAGGCCATGCCCTCCAAGCAGCGCAAGGCCCGGGTCGCGGAACTGCTGGAGATGGTGGGCCTGGATGCCAAGGCCGCCGAGCGCTACCCCCACGAGTTCAGCGGTGGCCAGCGCCAGCGGATCTGCATCGCGCGGGCGCTGTCGGCTGACCCCTCGGTGATCATCGCCGACGAACCGATCTCCGCCCTGGACGCCTCCGCGCAGGCGCAGATCGCGAACCTCCTCCACGACCTCGCCAAGCAGCTGGACGTCGGCCTGCTGTTCATCAGCCACGATCTCGCGATCGTGCGCCACATCGCGGATGTCGTCACCGTGATGTACCTCGGCAAGGTGGCCGAGTACGGCCCGACGGCCTCCGTGTGGGACCAGCCCCTGCACCCTTACAGCGATGCGCTGATCGGTGCGGTGCTCCACGCTGACGGTTCAGCCGACATGCCCGAGGCGCTACCGGGCGACGTCCCCGACCCTGCCGATCCACCTGCGGGGTGCCGGTTCCAGACCAGATGTCCCGCGGTCATGGATCGCTGCCGGGTGGACGAGCCCGCACTCGTCCCGGTCGCCGGGCGAGCGAACGGACGCACGGTGGCCTGCTGGCTGCACGAGAGCTGAACGACCCATGCTCCTCGGCGCGCACGGATGGAACGTCCGGGTTGACACGACGCTACGAGGCAAGTAGTAATCGCGGGCACGAGAGATGAACGGTCGTTCGTTCTTGCCGTCATGACGGGCGGGAACGCCGCCTCATGCTCGTGCTCGCACTAACGGCCCGCTCCGGGCCCTCGACCCCCCCAAGGAGAACTACGTGCGACAGTTCCGGCGACGCTGGTTCGCTCCCCTGCTGGCCCTGGCGATGATCGCGGTCGCCTGTGGCGGTGGTGACGATGCGGACATCCCCGAACCCGATGACACCCAGGACACGACGGACGACGACGCGGACGACGACGACGTCGACGACGACGACGAGCCGGCAGCCGGCGGCGCTCCCGACGATGCCCAGCTCGTCATCGACCGCTCCTTCGACCTGCGGACCAACGACCCCCACCGCCAGTTCGAAGCGACGGGGACCCTGCTGCACCACGCCACACACGACACCCTGCTCGCCTTCCCGACCACCGACATCACGGAGCCGCAGCCGAACATCGCCTCCTCGTTCGAGGTCAACGACGACGCCACGGAGTTCGTGTTCCAGATCCGTGACGACGTGGTGTTCTCCGACGGCACGGCGCTGACGGCGGAGGACGTCGCCTTCTCGCTCACGCGGCTGGTCAACCTGGCCGGCAACCCGTCGTTCATCTTCGCCGGGTTCACCACCGAGGCCACCGGCGACTCCGAGGTCACGATCACGGCCGAGGAGCCGAGCCCGGGCCTGCCCTTCATCCTGACCAACAGCTCCACCGCGATCGTCAACTCCGCGCTGGTGGTGGAGAACGGCGGTTCCGCCGACGAGGACGCGGCCGAGGCCGACACCGCCGAGGAGTGGTTCAACACCACCAGCCTCGCCGGCCACGGCTCCGGCCCCTACGTCGTCGAGTCCTTCGACCTCGAGACCGAGGTCGTGCTGGTCCGCAACGAGAACTACTGGGGCGACGCGCCGGAGTGGCCGCGGGTGGTGCTGCGCAACAACGAGGCTGCCACGCAGCGGCTGAACGTCCAGTCGGGTGAGAGCCAGCTCGCGGTGGACATCTCCGGCGACGACCTCGCCGGGCTGCCCGACACGCTGACGATCGCCAGCTCCCCCGCGGCGGTGACGTTCTTCATCTTCTCGAACCAGGACCCGGAGATCTCCGAGATCACGAGCAACCCCGACTTCGTCGAGGCGGTGCGCTACGGCATCGACTACGACTCGGTCGCGGAACTGGCCGGTGAAGGGGTGCGCCAGGCTTGCGGGATCCTGCCGGACATGCTGCTCGGTGGGCTTCCGGACGACGAGTGCGTCACCCGTGACCTCGACCGCGCGATCGCTGCGTTCGAGCGCTCCGGTGCCGGCGACACCGCCGTCACGCTGGAGTACCCGAGCGACTTCTCCGCCAACGGCCTGACCTTCGGTCCGCTGGCCGAGCGGGTCCAGGCCAACCTCGCCGAGGTGGGCATCAACATCGAGCTGGGTCCGTCGCCGATCGCGAGCTCGCTCGACGGGTACCGCGCGGGCACCCAGGAGATGGGGCTGTGGCTGTGGAACGCCGGCTACCCGGAGCCCTCGTACTACCTCGCCTTCAGCCCGGGCCAGCTCGTCGGTCTGCGTGCTGGTTGGGCCGAGGGTGAGGCGGACGAGGTGTTCGAGCTCGGTGAGTCGGCCTCGCGCATCATCGACAACGCCGAGCGCGGCAGCGCCTACCAGGAGTGGGAGCGTGCCCTGCAGGAGCAGGGCCCGTTCATCCCCCTGATCCAGCCGTCCACCACCCTGGTGGCCGACCCGATCGTCACGAACGTCGAGTTCCACCCGACGTACATCGTCGACATCGGCAAGCTGGGCTACGGCGGCTGACGAGCAGCACCAGTCCGTCTGAGCACGACCGGCGGCCGCCGGATCCG
>Ga0207421_10007965_pt1 | contig 11130 bp, 11 predicted proteins | sample SodLakKL_010_SED_4_FD_187542 | JGI IMG/M metagenome (GOLD analysis project Ga0207421, IMG submission 187542) | Alkaline sediment microbial communities from Lake Tanatar, Kulunda Steppe, Russia - 8KL_010_SED (SPAdes) (version 2) | ecosystem: Environmental > Aquatic > Non-marine Saline and...
TCAATGCGCATGTCGCCCTCGGGCAAGATCGCTGCGCGATAGGACGTCCCCACCGCCGTCCCCATCATCACCGATGCCGTCCTCGCGTGCCAGCGCGGCGCAGGTGGATGGCGACGGGCGCGTCAGGCCACGGCCTCCCGATGCCGCGTGCCCCAGGCATGACCGACCAGGGCGAGGGTCGCGCCCAGCGCGAGCGCCCACAGCGCCCAGCCGACCAAGGCGAAGGGGGCCGCCGGGACAGGGTTGCCGGCCGGGATGGCGACGGCGGCCACGAGGGCGCCCGTGCCGAGGTTCAGCGCCCACACGCGCGTGCGCGGCAGCCGCTCGAGCCGCTCGCGGATGCGGGCCCGCGGCCGCGGGCCCGCCCCGAGCGCCATCGGCAGCAGATAGCTCACGGAGCCGACGATGACCTGGGCGAGCACCCCCAGCAGCAGGGCGACGCCGAGCACCTCGGTCACCGCGGGATCGTCGACGAGCACCACGATCACCGCGGCCCACACCACGACAATGAGCCAGCGGCACGAGGCCGCGAGCATGCTCGCCTGCGGCGAGGGCACCGCCCGGCGTGACGCCGAGAGCACCGGCAGGCAGATCACCGTGGCGGCCACGGCGAAGCCGGCCAGCGCGACCGCGGCCAGGCCCGTCGCCGCCGCCGACCATGCACCGGGCAGCCCGGTGAGCGCCAAGCCCGCGACCGCGGCCAGGAGGGCCAAGGGCGCCCAGCGCAGCGCGGGGGCCGCGAGGCCCTCGGCACCGGGCTCGATCTGGGTGCGCATCACCGTGGGGCCGAAGAACACGAGGGTCGCGAGGACGGTGAGCAGCCCCCATCCCAGGGTGGTGGCCGCCAGGTGCGCCAGTCGCGCCCCCGACGCCCAGGCCCCGGGCAGCAGGCCGAGCCCCAGCAGGGCTCCGAGGATGCCCCCGACGACGAACAGCAGGCAGGCGCGCTCGTAGGCGCGGACCACTCCGGCGAAGCGATCGCCGAGCGCCTGTCGGCGCAGGCGCGCCAGGACCACCTGCGACCAGGCCACGGCGACCACTGCGAGCGTCGCCCCCACGCCCAGCAGCCACAGCGGCCCCTGGGCCAGCCCGACGACCACCAGGACGGTCCCTGCGGTGAGCACGCCCAGGCGCCAGCCCCGTGCGCCGTGGCCCGGCGCCCTCGTCAGCGTCCGGGCGAAGTGGTCGGTCATCGCCACGATCAGGGTGGAGACGGTCCCGAGCGTGAGCAGGTGCACCGCCGTCCACCGCCCACCCGGCAGCGGCGCGCCCACGGTCGCCCAGACCAGGGCTGCCACGCCCCAGGCGATCGCCAGCAGCAGCCAGGGGGCCAGGGAGGCGAAAGGCGCCCGCGCCGGCCCGCGCCGCTCCGCCGTGGCCTGCGGATCCGCCATCGCCGGCCTCCTCGGCTCGTGACCCCATATCCCTGATCTTCTAAGTCAAGGATAGGGGCGAGGGCCCGTGGTGTCCGTGGCCGAGGACCTCGTCGTCCGGGAAGGGGACGAGGAGGTCATCCGGGACCGGGGCAGGGCTCGTCGCAGAAGCGGCGGTACCAGTCCAGGACCGGCAGCTCCCAGCCGGCCACGGCGAAGGGCGCGAGCTGCGGGTGACGCGCGGGCAGGGCACGGCGCAGGCACGCGTCGGCCTCGTGGACGCCGAGGCCCCGGCGCAGCGCGTCGGCCAGCAGCACCGCCTTCTCCCACACCAGGCGACGCTCGGCGGGCAGGTCGAAGTCGGCGTCGAAGCGCCGCCGCTGCACCCAGCGCCAGCTGCCGGGATCCCAGCGGCGCCCGCGGCGAGCGATCGACGCGCCGATGTCGGACGTCGCGAGCGCGAAGACCCCTTGCATGCGGAAGAAGTCCTCGCGGAAGGTCCGCAGCGGCAGACCCTCGCCTTCGCCGGGACGCAGGCTGCGATGAGCCTGCACCACCGCGCGCGGGAGGTCCAGCCGCACATGAGCCTCCACCGAGGGCAGCAGCGCCTCGCGGACGCACACGCTGGGCATCACCCGGCACAGCGCCTGCTCCCGGCCAGCGCTCTCGGCGCGCGACAGCGCCACCTGCCAGTGCGGCTCGACGGCGCCGGTGTCCCCGCGCTCCCAGGCGGCCAGGTTCGCCGCCCAGGCGTGATGGAAGCAGACGACCTCGCGGAGCTTCATCGCCGGGTGGGCGTAGCGCCCGCCGAAGATGTGCCCGAGCTCGTGCCGCGTCACCGCGGCGTAGGCGACGGCGAACCACCCCTTGCGGTCGCCCTCGAGACGGCGCGCGATCGCCTCCTGCTCCTCGACGACCGCGTGCCCGCGCTCCAGCAGGTCCGCGGGGATGCGCGTGCTCGGCGCTCCCACGGAGCCTCCTCTGCCGCTCAGCGGAGCACGGACTCCTGGACGCCCTCAGGGTCGTCCTGGAAGTCGCTCACGTCGGGGAAGAACTCGTTGGTGACGAGGGTGTGCTTCTCGGAGGGCTCCTCCTCGGAGTGCACGTCGTCGATCACCGATTCGATCTCGGTGCGCAGCTCGTCGAGGTCGACGTCGAGGGAGGCGAGCTCCTCGGTGGCGATCTTGATCGCGTCGTTGGACAGGTCGGTGGACTTGCGCAGCGTGTCCAGCGACCCGCCGTGGTTGTGGAAGCCGTCGCCGTTGGAGGCGGCGATGAAGTCCCAGTAGAACTGGCCCTCGCGGATGAGCTCCTGGGCCTCCTCGATCCGGTCGAGGTCGGCGCCGGCGGTGATCATCCGGTTGACGTGGTAGTGGGCCTCGACCGAGGTGCGCTGCGCATCGGCCTTGGCGTCCAGCGTGCTGGTCTGGATCGCCTCGACCCGCCCGCGGAGCTCCTCGGCCGAGCGGTCGGCATGGCACTGCCCGCAGGAGCGCTCCAGCGTCTCGTCGTTGGTCATCGGCGACTGGAGGTTGTGGGTGGTCATCTTCTCGCCACCCACCCGCTCGGCCGGCATGTGGCAGTCGGTGCAGGACACGCCCGCCTCACCGTGGGTGCCGTAGGTCCACATCTCGTACTCGGGGTGCTGGGTCTTCAGCATCGGCGAGCCCGAGACGCCGTGGATCCAGTCGGCCTCGAAGCCGCCGTCCCGCGCGGTGGTCTGCATGTGCTCGAGCTGGTCCTCGGGCCGCAGCCCCTCGTCCCAGGGGAACGTGACCTTCGAGGTCTCGGGGTGGAAGTAGTAGTTGACGTGGCACTGCCCACACACGTCGGAGCGCATGTCGTTGTGGGTCGCCTCGGCCACGTGGTCGATGCCCCGGCGGTCCATCGCGTTGGTGAACGAGGGCCGGTTGATCTGCAGGTCCATGGTCGTGGGGTCGTGGCAGTCGCTGCAGCCGATGCCCACGTGCTGGAGCTCGTCAAGGTCCTCGTGGCCCTCGGCCTCGGCGGCGAGCTCCTCGACCCGCGGCTGGATCTCGTCCTGGAAGCTGGCCGACCAGTAGTCCTCGCCCATCTCGTCGATCAGCGTGGGCACCGTCGTGGACTTGCAGGTCAGGCACGAGCCGATGCCGTCCTCGGTCATGCGCGGCGTCTCGATCACGTCCTGCACGCCGAACAGGTGGGGCCGCGGGAACTCGTAGCTGACCGAGAACAGCAGGTTCGACCACAGCATCGGCAGGTCGGGCTCGACGCCCTCCACGATCTTGGGCTGCCGCTGGCCCTCGCGCTCCTGGTTCTCGACGTAGGAGTCGAAGTGCATGGGGAACTCGTCGGCGAACGCGCCGGAGTCGAACTCGTCGGCGTCGAGGCCCGTCGCGAGGTCCTCGGGCTCCTCGGGCAGGTCCGGGCCGGTGCAGGCCGCGAGGAGCACCACGGCCAAGCCGGCGGCCAAGGCCCCCACCACCACGTGCGTGCGTCCGAGCGGGCGGAGCATCTCGGTCACCTCCTGGTGCCGGCTGGCGGCCGTCATCGGGCTGCCTCGGGCTCGATCTGCGGGTCGGCGTGCATGGGCTCGTGCCACTCGTCAGGGCGCTGGATGCTGTGCCCGTGGGGCACCGAGCGGTGGCAGTCGGTGCAGGAGTCCTTCACGTCATGACCGACCTGCTGCAGCGTCACCGCGTGGCAGTCGTAGCAGTTCTGATCGATCGCCTCGATCGATTGTGGCTTCGCCTGGATCACATCTGGGATCGAGTCCTGGGCGACGAAGTTGTACCAGATGTGCGAGGCGCCAGCCCGGGCCTTGAAGGCGGTCTTGGCGACGTAGCTGTCGGTGGGCGCGTGACAGTCGTTGCAGTTCAGCGCCGCGTGCTGGGACTGCGCGAACGACTCGGTGAACGGCTCCATCACGTGGCAGCTGCCGCAGAACTCCGGGCCGTCGGTGGCCTCGATGGTCGCGAAGCCGCCGACGGCAAGGACGATCCCCACCAGGACCCCGGCCAGGCTGAACAGGGCCGTGCGCGTGCGCAGTCGCTGGAGCAGCTTGCGCATCAGGCCTCACCTCTCCCGGTCCTCGGGGCGCCGCAGGCGGCTCCCCATGGCCCCTCCTCGCCGGGCCGCGCTCGCGGCGCGCCCGACCGCGCCACGCGGGCGGCGCCGCTGAATGCGACCTTGGCGATCTTCTTCATCGTTTTGCTCTTCATTTCGATCTTGTTCTGCTCTCGAAGAGAAGTTATCGAATCATCGGTGCCTGCGCAACTCGCTGGAGCGCGTTGATCCATCCAGCGTCGCCAGCGCCTGGCTCACGTGCTGCGACGATCCGCGGGGCGGGCCCCGTTGGTCGTGGACGGCTCGCAGCCGCAGGCGCAGGCCTGCCCCGACGGGGCAGTCATCAGCGGCTCGTCGCCGGGGTGGCGGTCCCCGGCGCCGGCGAGCAGGCGGTCCTCGCGGGCCAGCACCTCGTCGAAGGTCACCGACAGGGCGTCGAGCAGCGCCGCCTGGGCCTCGCGGATGACCGGGGAGACCGGGCAGACCGACACCTGCCGGCACGCCGGGGGGTTGCGCACGCAGCGGTTCAGTCGGATGGGGCCCTGCACCGCCTCGATGACCTCGAGCACGCTGATCGCCTCGGGGTCGCGGGCCAGGCGCACGCCCCCGGAGGCCCCGCGCTGGGTCTCGAGGATCTCGGCTCGCCCGAGCGTGCCCACGATCTTCGCCACGAGGCTGCGCGAGAGCTCCTGGCGCGTGGCGATCGCCGCGGCGCTGATGCGCTCGTGGCGCGCCGCCTCGAGGACGCAGCGGATGGCGTAGTCGGCTTGGCGGGTGATCTCCATGGTCCTACCCCTCTGCCCCGCGGGGCGGGGTCGTCTCGGCGCGCGCGCCGCTGCTGACGGCCTCGCTCGGCAGCAGCGCCGCCAGCCCGGTGCGCAGCGTCTGGTAGGCGGCCTCGTCCAGGAGGCCGCGGGCGCGGGCCTCCTCGACCGCGGCGAGCTCGTCCAGGAGCGTCTCCCGGTCGGCGGGCGAGCCGCGGTGCCCGCGGAGCTGCTGGGCGCGCCGCTCGCGGGTCGCGGCCAGGAGCTCGGGGTCGCCCCAGCCCTGCGCGGCGAGCTCGTCGAGCGCGGCCACCCAGGTCAGCAGCGTCGGATGGTCGGCCGGGGCCGGGTCCGCGACGCTCGCCCCGTCCGCCCCCGCGGCGGCGGTGGCGGTCTCGGCGCGGGCAGGGTCCTCGGGGGCTGCCTCGCGCCGCCGGGCGAAGGGGCCTGCCCCGCGCCAGGCGGCCAGCGGGCCGACCCCGCGCCAGGCAGCGAGCCCGAGCACCAGCACGAGGCCGGCGAGCGCTGCCGCGCCGCCGGCGGCGGCGAGCTGCCAGGTGGGCGTCCCCGACAGCCCGAGGCCATCGAGGTCGACCTCGACCACCGTGTCGGCGGGGACATCGGTGCGCTGGTGGCTGATGTAGGTGCGGCCCTGCGACTGCACCTGCCCGACGGCCTCGAAGCCCTCGCCCTCGACGTCGACCTCCTCGGGCGCGTTGATCACCAGCGACTCGACCGGCAGGTCCGCCGGCAGCGACAGGCTGCCGAGGGTCTCGAGGCTGTAGCGCAGCGTCCCAGTGGTCTCGCCAGGCGGCAGGGCCGTGGTGTGGACGTAGTCGCCCTCGATGATCGTGGCGCAGCACTGCGAGAAGCGGCCCATCGTGTCGCGGCCGGCCGCGCCGGCCTGGAGCGGCACGCGGACGACCGAGCGCTCGTCGATCTGGGGCACCTCGTGGCCCACCCAGGTCTCCTGCCCGCGGTTGACGACCTGGAGGTCCTGCTGGACCACGACGTCCTCCAGCTGGTCCAGCCACAGCACCCAGCTCGCGATGGCCACGTCGTCGGGCTGCGTGGTGCTGTCGTGCACGACGAGCTCGACGTTGCGCGGCTGGCCCTCGTGAGCGGTCACGACCTGGCTCGGGTAGGTGGCGCCGTCGTGCTCCACGGCGAGGTCGAACTCCTCCCCGACGGCGAGGCCCCCGATCGCGAACCGGCCGTCGTCGTCGGTACGGTCCGACGCGGCGATGGGCCGCCCGGCTCCGACGCCGGGGACCTCCACGTCCACGTCCGGGTGGGCGCGCACGCGAGCGCCCTCGACGGGCTCGCCGGTCACCCCGTGCACGACGATGCCCTCGAACTGCACGCCGGGCTCGCCCTCGGCCTCCTCGACCGCCTCGCCGTCCTCGTCCTCGTCGGTGACCTGGGCCAGGGCTGGCACCGCGGTGGGCGCGACGAGCGCCACGAGCGCGGCGACCACCACGAGGCCCGCCAGGGCGAGCTGGGCCACCGGGAGCGCCAGCGCGGCGGGGCGGCAGCCCGCGTGGCGATCCGCGCGGCCGGCGCGAGGCTGGGGATGCTGCGGTCGGTGCATCACCGCTCCTCCCGCGACTCGGGGAAGGCGCGCGCATGGGACCCGTCTGGCTCATCGGGCTCGGCGGGCCGGGCGACCTCGGCGGGATCGGTGGGCTTGGCGACCTCGTCGCGCCGCGCCGACAGCGCGGCGCGGCGACGGGCGATCTCGGCCTCCAGGGGGTTTTCGACGCGCTGCCCCGCCCCAGGCCCCGTCGCTGTCCCCGTCGCTGGGGGCTCGCCGCCGTCGTCGCCGGCGACCGCCCCGTCCGGGGCAGCCTCGACCTCGGGATGCCCGCTGCTCACCAGCGGCCAGGCGATCATGGCCACCACCAGCGCCACCAGCGCGAAGGCGCCGATCAGGACCAGCATCAGCGGGCCTCCTCGTGCGAGTGGGGCGCGCCGGCCTCGTCTCGTGCGGGCGCGCCGGCAGGCTCGGGCGTGCGTGAGGGATCCGAGCCGGGACCCCGCGTCGGGCCCTCGCGGCGCTCGGCTCCCGTGGGAGGCCCGTCGGGCGTGGGGCCGCCCGCGGGCGCGGAGCCGCCCGCGGGCGTCGCGCGCGTCGGGTCCGCGTCGCGGTCGCCTCGCTCGGCCGGGGCCGCGGGGTCGCGGCGTTCGGGTCGGCGCCAGGGGAGCACGGCGAGCAGCCCGCCGAGCAGGGTCAGCGTGCTGCCGACCCACAGCCACAGCACCCCGGGGTGACGGTTGACGTGGAAGCCGGCGGCCGGCGCGTCGACGTCGACGTCCTCGAGCACCACGTAGACGTCCTCGCGCACCAGCGAGCGCACGCCCACCTCGGTGCGCGGCTCCTCCATGTTCCCCTCGAGGTAGCGCTCGGCGGTGAGCTCGCCGCGGTCGGTGCCGCCGCGGGCCACCGAGAGGGTCGCCGCGACCGAGCTGCGGGTGAAGCCCTCCTCGGTCGCGAGCTCGGTGAACGTCAGCGCGTAGGGGCCGACCTGGGCGGTCTCGCCCTGCTCGAGCTCGATGCGCGCGTCGTCGCGGTAGGTGCCGTCCACGGCGAGCCCGACGATCAGCAGGACGATGCCGAGGTGCGCGAGCGCGCCGCCGACGCGGCGAGGGTTGCGGGCCAGGCTGCGCCCGGCGGCCCGGTGCAGGTCCCGAGCCCCGCCGCGCTGGGCGGCGCGCGCGCCGGCCCACAGATCGCCGAGGATCGCCACGCCGGCGAAGGCGACCAGCGCGAGGACCGCGACGGTCAGCGGGTTCGCGCCGCCGTCGAGCACGCCGGCCACGGTGCCCGCGACCAGCCCGGCGATCGTGGGCGCGATCAGGGCGCGGCGCAGCCCCGTGCCGGCGCTGCGCCAGGCCACGAGCGGGCCGAGGCCGAGCAGCAGCAGCATGAGCACGCCGACGGGGCGGGACACCGCGTCGAAGAACGGCGCGCCGACGCTGACCTCGCTGCCCTGGACCGCGCTGGTCAGCACCGGGAAGATGGTGCCCCAGAAGATCGCCACCGTGTAGGCGACGAGCAGGCCGTTGGTGAGCACCAGCAGGCTCTCGCGGCTCAGCCCGCCGGCGGTGCGCCGGCGCGGGCGCAGCTGGGGCAGGCGCCAGGCCAGGAGCCCGGCGCCGGCCACGACGACCGTCACGATCACCGCGAGGAACCACACGCCGGCGGGCGACTCAGCGAAGGCGTGCACCGAGGCGGCCACGCCCGAGCGCACCAGGAACGTGGCGAAGATCACCAGCGCGAACGTGGCGATCGCCAGCGCGAGGTTCCACACGCGCAGCGCCCCGCGGCGCTGCTGCAGGACCACGGTGTGTAGCCAGGCCGTGGCGGTCAGCCACGGCAGCAGGCTGACGTTCTCGACGGGGTCCCAGGCCCAGTAGCCGCCCCAGCCGAGCTCGGTGTAGGCCCAGCGGGCGCCCAGCACGATGCCGATGCCCAGCCACAGCCACGCGTGGATCGTCCACGCGCGGGCGCCCCGCAGCCAGCTGCCGTCCAGGCGGCCGCTGACCAGCGCTGCGATCGCCAGGGCGAAGGGGACCGTGAAGAGCGCGTAGCCGACGAACGTCGCGGGCGGGTGGAGGATCTGCCCCCAGTGCAGGAGCATCGGGTTGAGCCCGGCGCCGTCGCTGGGCACGAAGTCCAGGCGCGTGAACGGGTTGCTGGCCAGCAGGGTCAGGGCGCTGAAGACCACGAGGGCCGCGCCGAGGGTGGCGACCATCACCGGCTGGAGCCCAGGGTCACGGGTGCGGTGCACGCGGGCGGCGAGGCTGCTGGTGCCGGCCAGCACCCAGGCCCAGAACAGCAGCGAGCCGTCCTCGCCGGCCCACAGCGCGGAGGCGGTCATGACCGGCGACAGGCTGCGGTCGGAGTACTGCGCCACGTACTCGACCTCGAACTCGCGCCCGAGGAACAGCAGCAGCAGCAGGATCGTGGCCACCGACAGCACCACGAAGGTGGCCGCGAGCGCCGCCTCGGCGCTGCGCAGCAGGGCGGTGTGCCCGCGCCGGGCGGCGACGGCGGCGGCGCCGGCGGCCCACAGGCTCGCCAGGACCGCCAGGGCCAGCGCGACATGTCCGAGCTCTGGCATCAGCGGCTCCGCCGGCGGATCGCGCGGCGCTGCGCGAGCAGGGCGGTCAGGTAGCCGCCGTACAGCAGGGCCGCGAGCACGTACGCGGCGATCGTGTAGCCCCAGACGTCCATCAGGCGGTCACCTCCACGTCCTCGCGGCGCGCGGTGAGGTCGATGCGCAGCCACAACAGCAGCAGGTACAGCAGCGTGAACGCGAGCAGCCCGAGCAAGAGCACCGCGAGCATCGAGCCGGGCAGCTGGGGCCCCTCGGGGTTGGCGACCACCGGCCCGGGATGCAGCGAGTCCCACCACTGCACCGAGAAGTAGACGAGCGGGATGTTGAGGAAGGCGACGATGCCGAGCACCGCCGAGTACCGCGCGCGGCGCATCGGCTCGTTCACGTAGCCGCGCAGCGCGAGGTAGGACAGGTACAGCAGCAGCAGCACGAAGTAGCTGGTCAGCCGCGGGTCCCACTGCCAGAACGCACCCCAGACCGGGCGCGCCCACAGTGGCCCGGTGAGCATCACGGCCAGCGTGAAGACCACGCCGACCTCGGCCGAGGAGGCGGCGAGCCGGTCCCAGCGCCGCGAGCGGGTCGCCAGCACGGCGATGCTCGCAACGAACACCACGAGGAACGCCAGCCCACCGATCCACGCCGAGGGGACGTGGATGTAGAAGATGCGCTGGGCGGGCCCCTGGATGGCATCGCCCGGGGCGAGGAACAGCGCGCCGGCGATCGTGGCGGCGAGCAGCACCGCGGTGCTCGCGCCGAGGATCGCCAGCCCCCTCGGCGAGGCGCGGTCCAGGACGCTGGCCCGCGGCGACCCGGTCGGCTCCGTCGCCTTGCTCATGCTCACTCCTCGATCACGTGCCGGAAGGTCGCGATCCCCAGCGACAGCGACAGGACCGCCGCAGCCGCCAGCAGCGCCAGCCACGAGCCGGCCTCGGCAGGGGTGCCGCCTCCCAGGGCGACCTCCGTGCCCTGGACGGCGGCGATCAGGACGGGCAGCGCCACGGGCACCACGAGGACCGGCAGGATCGCCTCGCGGGTGCGCGTGTTGACGGCCATGCTCGACAGCAGCGTGGCGACGCTGACCAGCGCGATCGTGGCCAGCGCGGTCACCACCGCCAGCAGCCCCACGCCTCGGCCGGGCTCGAGCTGGAGCAGCACCACCGCCAGCGGCAGCAACACGACCTGGATCGCGGCGACCACCAGCAGGTTGGACAGCACCTTGCCCAGGTAGATGCCCTCCCGGGAGATCGGGCTGGTCAGCAGCGCATCGATGCACGAGGCCTCGTGCTCGAGCGCCAACGAGCGCCCGATGCCGAGCAGGATCGCGAACAGCAGCGCGATCCACAGCACCCCGGCGGCCACGGGGTCGCGCTCGGCACCCGTGGTGGGCAGCGAAAAGCTCGCCACCACCACGATCAGCAGCGCGAACAGCCCGATGGCCGTGAGCATGTCGCGCGTGCGCAGCTCCAGGCGCAGGTCCTTGCGCGCCACGCGCCAGGCCTCGACCGCCACGGTCATGGCGTGCCCTCCCCGGGCTTCGCCGCGAGACCCGCCAGCGGCACGAGGCCCCCGCGCTGGGCCGCGCGCAGGCGCGCCGTCACCGACGCGACGTCACCCGGCGGCTCGTCGACCACCACGCGCCCGGCGTCCAGCACGACCACGCGCTCGGCCTGTGCGGCGAGCGTCGGGTCATGGAGGGTCAGCAGCAGCGTCGAGCCGGCGCGGTGCAGGTCGGCGAGCAAGGCCATGACCCGGTCGACGCTGTCGAGGTCGAGCCCGGTGAACGGCTCGTCGAGCAGCAGGATCCACGGGCGCGGCAGCAGCGCCCTG
>Ga0207421_10007966_pt1 | contig 11130 bp, 6 predicted proteins | sample SodLakKL_010_SED_4_FD_187542 | JGI IMG/M metagenome (GOLD analysis project Ga0207421, IMG submission 187542) | Alkaline sediment microbial communities from Lake Tanatar, Kulunda Steppe, Russia - 8KL_010_SED (SPAdes) (version 2) | ecosystem: Environmental > Aquatic > Non-marine Saline and...
GAACGCGCCGAATTGTTGGATTAGACTGAAAAAGAGCAGGAATATGAATAAGATGACGCCGATCGCCACAAGGGTGACGAGCGAAGTGAGGAGTGTTTTCTTGACGGAGTATTCGTGGATGTTGATCATGCCGAAGAACAGCATATAGCCGCTCAGGAAAACGCCCACACCTTGGATCATGTGATAGAATTGCGCTTCTTCAAGCGTGATGAAGTTGCTTAACACCATGTTGGGAAACGCCAGTACGATGAAAGGGAAAAGCGAATAGCCGAGCATCATGAAGATGTTCTTGATGGTGCCTTTTCCTTCAAAAAGCGTGGTGACGGACCAGTTCCCGACCGTGAAAAGGAAAACGGGGATGAGAACGAAAAGGATTTGTTTGAGGCTGTTGAAATCGTTTGGGTTGTTGGGATTGACGATCATGCCGAGCGCATTGAAACTGAGGACGGAGTAAAGCGCCAGCAACGCCACGAAGACGATGGCCACATACAGTTTGCCTTCGCCCTCACGTTTCATGCCGTCGAATCCCTTGATGGGATGGACCAGTATGTAAAACGGATGTTTGATCAGATCATATAACCACATCGTCAGTCCTCCCTTCCGGTATCCTGGTTGGCTTTGAGACTGTTTTTGATGGATGAATAGAACAGATAGATAATCAAAAGCGAGATGCCGCCCATGATGAACGGGAAATAGGTTTCTAGTCGCATGTTGCGGTATTCCGCGTAGGCCAAGGAATAGTTATGGTGGTCGTTGGACAGTTCGAAATAGCCAAGCGCCTTTTCGAACTCGCCGTTTCTTAAAGCGGCGCGGCCGATGCCGCGGTATGCCAGATAATAGTTCGCGTTGAGACGTAGGACTTCACGCCACGTTTCAGCGGCGGCGGCGTATTCGCTGTTGAAATATTGTTTGGTCGCCAGGTTCACAAGCGAACCGAACTCGGTGTTTTCATAAATGATGAGCGAACGGTTGCCCGAATCAACCACTAGCAGGTCTTCACCGTGATAGTCGATGGCGCGGGGATTGGAGAAATCACCGCGTTGCGAGCCCATCTGACCGGTGATGTAAAGCAGGTTGCCTTCCTGGTCGTAGGTGAAGATGCGACCGCGTTTGTTGTCGAGCACATTGTACATGCCGTAGTCGTTCACGGTGATGTCGGAGAAGGATGAGGGACCGTTCTCGACCACTTCGCTGTCGAGGACGAAATCGACATCCCCTTTCGGCGGGAAGAAACCTTGGGTCTTGAGGACGTCCAGCCCTCGTGGGTTGATTCGTTTGATCATCTCATCGCCGACGGTGTCGTCGGCGGGATTGGATACCGCATAAAGGAAATTGCGGCTATCCATGTGGACGTTGATGAAAGTCGGGGGGAGTCTCAGCATCATCTGGGCACGCTGTTGTTCTGTCATGAAGTTCATCCAGAAGATCTCAAGCGGGCTGATGGCGACGCGAGTGACCCCGGTGTAGCGCGTGAAGGTGCCGTCCGGGTTGAGTTCGATGATGCCTTCATAGACCCCTTGGGCAACGACATAAAGACGTCCTGTGGAGTCACGGGTCAGTTTTCTCGGACGGTATTCCATCTCGGTCTGTTCGAAGGAAACATCATCGGGACGGCCGAACTCGTCGATTTTGTTGAAGTTGTGGTCGAAGATGACGATGCGACCGTTGTCGGTATCGGCGATGGCGATGGAATCATCGTTGACATGGATGCCTCTGGGTCCGTTCAAAAGCAGATCCGGAGTAAGGTTTGAGGGATGTTCGGGATGCGTGGGGATGCTGCTTGGGTATTCGCGGATGACGTTGTAATCCGAATCCAGCATGATGAGTTTGTCCTGTTCGTTATCGACGATGTAGATGATGTCGTTATGGACGAAGACATCCACCGGGTTGGTCATCCGGATGTCATGGACGTCCCCGTCATATTCCAGACGCATCTCATCGGATGTGATGACATCCTTGATGATTTTCGCCGGAGCGGAGTGGATCGGTTCTTCATAGTAGGAATAATTGTATGCTTGCAAAGGCGCAATCAGTGTGATTTGAAGCACGAGCACGATGGAAAGGAAAACGAGGAGTTTTTTCATATCACTTCATCCCCGAGTGAGACATGGTCTGGATCATGCGGCTTTGATTGATGATGAAAATCGTCACCGGCACAATCAACATGATGGCCGCAACGGCGGCGGCGGAGCCGGTTCGTGCGATCCCGGCGGCCACAACCTGGCCCAGTGCGTATGATAAAGGTTTCAAATGTTCGGTATAGATGAACGTTCCCCCATCCGTCGTCCAAAGCTGTTGGAACAAAAGGATGATGAGGGTGAGCCACGCCGGTTTGACAAGCGGCATGACGATTTGCCAGAAAATCCGGTATTCGCCGGCGCCATCGATACGGGCCGCTTCAAGCAGTGTGGTCGGAACCGTCTGCATGAAGTTTTTCATGAGGTAAAGCCCGAGGGGGAAGGCGAAGGCCGGCAGAATGATTGCCGAATGGCTGTCGATGAATTTCACGCCCGGGATGTTGCCTAAAAAGCTCATGATCATGTAGTTCGGGATGAGTGTGACTTGCGGGGCGAACATCAGCGAGTAGACAATCAATGTGAAAAGCAGGGTCTTGCCCGGGAAGTTGTGTTTCGCGAGCGGGTAGGCCGCCATGGAGGCGAACAACACATGCCCCGCGGTCCCCGCTACGGTGATGAAGACGGTGTTGAACAAATAGCGGCTGAACGGTACCCAGGAGTCGCCGATCAGGTTGAAGAGGTCGCCGAAGTTATCCATCGTCCAGTTCCGCGGAAAGAGCCTTGGCGGAAACATGAAAATTTCATCGAGTGGCTTGAAGGCGTTGGCGAACGTGAAGACGAGCGGATAGGCGCTGAAAAGGCCGAAGACGATCAAAAGCAGGAACGGGCCGATATCGCCCATGAGCGTACGGTTCATCCGCTTTTTGCGTCGGACCCTGTAATAACGCTTGATGCGTCTTAACAAGGATTCTTTTTTGGGTGTCTCTACATTGGGCAAAGCCATTTTACGTCCCCACCCTTCTCAAGAGTTTTTGAACAATCATGTTCGTTCCGAGCATCAGAACGAAAAGGATGGTAGCGATGGCTGATGCGTAGCCCATCTCGAAACGGATGGTTCCATAGTCCATCAAATGGGTCACAATCGTGTGTCCCGCGTATTCCACCGAAGGCAAGCCGGCGATGGCGATCGGAACGACCGCGACCCCCAGTGCCTGGGTGATCTGCATGACGGCGCCGAACATGAGCATCGGCTTCATCTGCGGAAGCGTGATGAACCAAAGCTCCTGCCAGCGGTTGCGGATGCCATCCACGGCGCCCGCTTCGTAGAGTTCGGGGTTGACGATCTGAAGTCCGGCGATGAAGGCCAGGAAACTGACCCCGAGCGACAACCATAGCTGAACGAGGATGAGGATGGGCAGAATGTAGTTCGGGTTCTCAAGCCAGAGAATCGGCTCGTTGATGAACCCAAGGCGGATCAGGATGGAGTTTGCGTAGCCATACATGTCGCTCGCGAAGATGAGACGCCACAGGAAATACGCGTTCCCCGAAATCGACGGCGCATAGAAGATGAGCACCATGAACCAGCGTAGTTTCGGCTTGAGTTCGTTGATGAGCCAGGCGAACAAAAAGGCGAGCATGTAAGAAAGCGGTCCGGTCACCAGCGCGAGAATGAGCGTGTTCCTTACGGCGATGATGAAAATCTCATCGTGAAGGAACAAGTTCACATAGTTCTGGATGCCGATGAAACGTGGCGCTTGCAGCAAGTCGAAAAACGTGAAACTGAGCACCAAAGAGATAAGGACCGGCAGGATGGTAAAGAGAAAAAACAAAAACAGATAGGGCGCCATGAGCACATAGTAGGGGCGGTTCTTCTTCAATGAAATCTTGAAGCGCGCCATCCGTGAGAGCGGTTTATCGCGTTTATTCGTTTGTACGTGCGGATTGTCAGTCATGGGAACACCTTCTTAGTCGAGACCGAATTCGACGCGTTTACGCGCGATTTCGGCATCAATTCTTCTCGAATAGTCGAACAGGGCTTCACGGGGATTCGCCCCGTTGTTGATCACGGCACGGTACGCGTTGTCGATATAACGTCCCGTGATGTAGCTTCCGGGAACGACCGGCACACCGGCGGCCCGTTCGGCCTGCTCGGCGAGCACACGGTAGTCACGCGTCGGCCAAGGCAGCTGGGCAAGAGCTTCACGGTTGGCGGTCGGGTAACGGGCGGCGGCACCGAGTATGCCTTCCATCTCGCGTCCGAAACGGACTTGTGTCTCGGTGGACGACCACCATTTCATGAACTCCCAGGCGGCTTCCTTGTTTTCAGAATCATTGAGCATGACGGTGGCGTTGGTATTGGCCGCCGAGGTATTGTCGATGGTGCCATCAGGCTGCATCGTGCCCGGCAGGGCCATGAAATCCCATTGGCCGCGGATTTCGGGGGCGAAGACACTCAGGGTGTTGTATTCGCTATAGTACGTGACACCGATCGGCATCTCCCCGGAACGGAAACGGTTCGGGAAGTTGGCGGTGACGGTGAAACTGTAATCGGCATAGAAGTTTGCGAACATTTCAAACGATTCGGTCCCCGCCTCATCAAGCAAGGCGATGCGACGTGCGTCCTCGGTGTAAAGCGAGCCACCACGTTGTGAAAGCATCGCGTAATAAAGCGGATTGAGGTTCGCAGGCGTCTGGGGCAGGAAGAAATCGAGATTGTAGCGTTGGAGTTTCGGGATGATTTCGATCACTTCATCCCAGGTTTGAGGCGGTTCGAGTTCAAGTTCGGCGAGGATGTCGGTACGGTAGAACATGACAAGGAAGATGTATTGTTCAGGGAGAGCGTAATACCCGCCATCATAATGGTAAGGCATGGTGGCGCCTTCGAAGAAACGACTGTTGATCTCGTCGAAATCATCGAAGTTCGTCAAATCGTAAAGCGCGTTACGCATCGCGAAGTTGACCGGCTGTTCCTGGTTGACGGACATCGCGATGTCCGGGCCGTTGCCCGCAAGCGTCGCCGGCAAGAGGACGTCGTGATTGACGACTTTGAGTTCCACAGCGATGTTGCTCTGTGGCGTGAAGGTCTCATCAATGAGCTGACGCAGTACGTTGGCCTGGTCGCGTCCCGCGCTCATCGCGCCGAGTTGTTGCCGTGCGGCCGCCATCATGTCGGCACTGAGCCACACTTCGATCTGTTCGCCGTCTTCTACTGTGGATTCGCGCAGGACGGAATAGTCCATGAAGAAACTCGCGAAGAAGATGCGAACCTCGTGCAGGATGCGTTCGAAGAAATTGGCGCGCGCCCGGGGCGGTTCGTGGTCAGCATCATGCACTTGGAAATAATCGATGCTGAGTGGTTGTTCGGTCGCGGTAAGCACCCAGGTCCCGAGGCTTGAGATGTTGTCACGGAACTCGTTGAGGCGGTTCTGGATTTCTCGGGGATTGTCCTGGAATGCGTCCAGTTGACGCGAGACGCGTTCCAATATGGCGATCTGGTTGCTTCTGCCGCCGGTGATGTCAATGACCGATTCGACGGTTTCATCGAGAATGTCGCGGTTTTCCTTCAGACGCGCACGCAGACCGTCGATACGGGTTTCAAGTTGGTAGTCGCGGTAAGGGTCGGGCTGGACGGATGTAAACATGATGATCTCACGGTACAGGGTGTTGAGATCCTGAATGACCGTCTGGATGTCTTCGACCATGTGGCCGTACTGACCGACTGTGGCGGCGAGACGAATTTCATTGACGCCTTCTTGAAGGTGGAAATAGAAAGCCTCTTCTTCGGTTCCAAGTGTGACGTTTTGCCAGTCGGAACTGTAGCTGATTTCAATCTGTTCGGCTTCCTTGAAAGGAATCTCGCCATTGATGTAAAGAGCGCGTGTGGAGAATGTTCCGCGGGAGAAGTTTTGAAGAGCCTTCATGGTTATCTTGTATAACCCTTCCTCAGGAACGTCCACTTCCCAGGCGATGTAATCGCCGGGGTCGCGCCAGTTGTATCCACCGATGATGTTGAGGCGGATCAGGCTTCGGTGGTAAGGTTGTGTGCGAACGCTGGTGCGGTCGTTGATGGGATAAAGCGTCGGTGAAGATTTGAACGCGGAATCCTCACCTTGGATGGTGATGGCTTCGTCCATGTTCTTAGGCTCAAGCCCTTGCGCTTCATAGCGCGCAAGCGCGTTTTGATAATCAGGGATTTCCGGGGACTGTGTGATACGGATTTCCTCAAGCACCATCGGTTCGCGGACGGCTTGAAGCCCGATTGTGTTCTCGCCTTGTTCGAGGTATACATAAAACGGCGAAAGATGACGTCCGCGCATGTCCCTGACGAACTCGCTGACCCATCTGGGGTCTTCGACTTGGGATGGCTTGACGTCATTCATATCCTCAATGCGCTTTTCGCTGACATTGAACGTATCGGTCCAGGTGCGGTAGAAGGTGACGGTGCGCAGTTCATCGAAGGGGATTTCACCATTGATCAAAAAGGTCCGTTCGATCGGGGAGCTGTTTCCTTCAATCGCGTAATAGATGAGTTCAATGTTGTAAAGTCCGCTTTCGGGCACATCGAACGTCCATTCGACAAGTCCTTCTTCAGGAGTGAAGAGTCCGTCTCGTCCCTCGATGGTCTCATCCCGCACCTCATATTCAGGCAACAGGTCCGTCGTATAGTTCTCTCTTGCGGGGATGGTGATCTCATGGTCGGGAAAATGTTTGTCCTGCTCCGCAAAATAGCGGTCATAACCCTTAAGGTCGAGCAGGTTCGGATTGTCGATCGGCGTGTTGCTTCCACGATAACTATGAACCGTATCGCCTGCGGATGCATTGATACCCGGAGACAGTACGAAAAGCATCACCATGACGGTGAAGGGGAGCATAAAAAAAAGCGCTTTCTTTCGGTTCGGCATATTTCCACCTCTTCAGTAGTCCATTACAAGGATGTATGTGTTTACATTGGATAAACCAATTATAATTTCTTTTTGTTGTATAGTCAAGTTAAAACAGGATATTCAATGGCTTTTTTCAAATAATCTCATGCCTTTATATAACCTTTGGACAATCGTTTATTCAGGAATATAGTCTTCAACATCAAGCGGGGCGCCTTCTTTGCGTATCGTATCGTACTTCTTGCGCACAATGGCCATGGAAACCAAGGCAATGAGCGACATCAGCAAGAAGGGAAGCACGGGCTGAAGATAGACGGCGATGATGATGATCGCCACACTCGAAAGCATCGCAAGGAGCGTTCTCAGAGGATAGGCGAACCCGATTAGAAATGCATTCTTGACGATTTTGAAAGGGGGGAGTTCCGGGAAATAGATATAGACAGGTACAATGTGAATCAGTGCCGCAGCGTAAGCGAAGGCCAGTGCCAGCATCACCACAAGGCCGATGAGATGAAAGAGCGTCAGGGTGTCGAGATTGATGTAGTAAAAGAGCAGGTTCATCACAATGAGGGCTCCGCCGACAAACATGATCGCGAATACTTTCTGCGACTTGACGTATTCACGTAAAAAAATCGCGAAAAAGGTCCGGAACACTTTGAGTTCCAGATCTTTTCCGCGAGAAAGGACAATCAGATACACCGCCACGGTGGCGGGGAAGATGGTGAAGACCACCAGCCCGAGCATCGTCAGTGACAACCAAAGCAGGTTGATGAGGATGATGGTATAGAGGAAATCGAAAAAGGTGTAGAGTTTGCTGTTGGCGTAACGTTCAAAAAAGGACATGGGACTCAACTCCTAGAAAGGTTTCTTAGCAATTATAAAGAATGCTCCCCCAAAAAGCAATCCTAACGACCCCAATATGACAGCGGTTACAATATTGGAAGACCCACCTTCATCCTCGTCCGAACGAGGGGTTTCATCGGAACCATCAGAACCGTTGTCAGTGTCATCAGGACTGTCCTGGTCATCGGTATCATCGGTGTCATCATCATGATCAGGCGGGGTGGGCTCTTCCAAGGCTTCCACAATCAACACCGCGTTGGTGACGCGACGTTCGACGCCGTCGGAAGGACGGTTTACGACCTGCAGGGCATCATCGATGCGCAGCACGAACGTACTTGAGCCACCGCCATCGAGTTCAAGTGCGGTATGGGCTCCGAGGTCATAAGCGAATTGCGCTTGCTGGGGCACGGTAAGTCCGCTCGCATACCCTGCATCCCGTCCGTCGAAGACCGAGATGAAGAACGTCCCGTCGGTGTTCACACCGATGGATGTGCGTGGTTGCCAATATTGCCCTGCGCTCGAAGTCTTGAGTTCATAAGGCATGACAACCCCGTTCTCAACGAGGATGTTGTTGCCGCCGATGACGTAATCAATGCCGTCGAATTCGCCTACCGGTCCGCGTACGGCGCGGATTGGCATGCCATGATAGACCGCTTCATGGAACGCTTCGGCCTGCGTTGTGTTGCCCGCCATGCCGTTGACGACAATGCCGAAGTAACCTGGTGGCACTTCAACGGCCTCATCGGTCAATACCGGTTGGTCGGGTCCATACACGATGGTCCCTTCAAGCGGGAAGGTGTAATCATTATCGATGGTTTCAGGGGTCGCTTTGACTAGATATTTCGAGCTCTCGATCGAGAACATGTTGCCACCGGGTCTGTAGATCGCAATTTCACCCGGGTAGGGTGCTTGGTTCTCCGTCCGGTCGATCTGAAAAGTGATTTGTCCGGTCAGCCCAAGACGGAGCACGCTGTCAAGTTCAGGTGTCCCGATGGCGAAGTCACCTTGACGGTTGAACCCGAAGGCCTCTTTCTCGTCATGCCAGCCTTCCTGCCAGACTTGACCTTCCTTGATGTAATAATCGATCGGTGCATGATTCCAGAAAAAATCGCCGTTCACCGCCGCATAGACTTTGCGGCCGGTGGACGCTTCGAAGTCGGCGGCGATCTGGCTTACGGTCGCGCTTTGAAACTCACCCATGGAAGGGTAGACGTCATGAAGCACCATCTCCACTTTGTCCGACTTTGGATCCATGACGGCATGGAACGCCTTATTGGCGTTGCCGCTTGAGATGAAGTCGAAATATTCATAGTACAGTCCTTCTTCCAGTTCTATCCTCTCATAGTCCACGATTTCGGCAAACGAAAAATCGTAGGGCGCATCAGAGGCAAGAAGCGATGTGGAAGGAATTAGCATAAGCAACAATATCAGCAGTCGTTTCATAGTCATAACCCTCTTTAAGATAAAATGTAAAAGGGAGAGATCCGAAGACCTCTCCCCCAGAATGATTTTACTCAGTGATTTCTGTTTCGGATACGAATGTTACGGTTTTGCTGAAAGCGTCAACTTCATAGGGGTTTCTCCAGGTTTGATCAGGGTTATCCCCATCATGGTTCTGGTCGCTCCAAAAGTGGTACCCGGCGATGTCACGGACATCCCCGCCACCGTGGAAGATGAGCACTTGTCCGCCTTCAGGCACTTCATCAAGAATGCCTGCGAGCATGTTTCCGTTGCTCCATCCGGGTTCGGTGTTCATCGTCTGGTCATCGTGACGCACTTCTTGTCCGAGGACGTTACGAAGGACAAGGGGCGCTCCGTTTTCATCGACGACCATCACGAAACTGAATTGAACGATTTTAGTGTCGCCGTCATTCGCGGCCGCATAGAGATCGAGTCCATACTCGAGATAGTCTCTGTCCAGCACGTGGACGACCGGATAGTTCGTTCCGATGTTGTCTTCTGTAAAGAATACTGATAGGTTGCGGGTCGCATCGTAGCTTTCGCCGTCGACTTCAAACGAACCGCTTTCTTGCAAGAACTTAGGTGTGGCTTCGAAAGACACCGTTCTGTTGAACGCATCGACGGTGAAATCGCCTCTCCAGGTCTGAGTCTCATCGCCATCGGCATTAAAGACAGGGCCCTCGTTCCAAAGCATTTCGCCGCCCCATTCTCTGACATCGAATCCGTTGACGAAGATGGCGAGTTGTCCGCCTTCAGGGATTTCATCGAGAATGCCGGCAAGTTGGTTGTTGTTTGCCCATCCAGGTGATTCGTTGACCGTCTGGTCGTCATGACGCACTTCTTCTCCGAGGACGTTACGGATGACAAGCGGTTGACCGTTTTCATCGAGTACGACAAGGAATGAGAAGGCAACGGTTATGATCTCACCGTCGTTCGCGGCCGCAAAGAGGTCAAGTTGTTGTTCGAGATAGTCTTTGTCAAGCAGATGCACGACATCGTAGTTGACGCGGACGTTCGAGAAATCATAGAAACGGCTCAGGTTATGGATCGCATCGTATGATTCGCCTTCGATGGTGACCGTACCGGTCTTTTCCGCCATTTCGAAATCTTCGAAGCTGAACGTCAGGCGTTGTTCAAGCGGATTGATGGTTGGTTCTTCACTATGCAATCCGTCTTCATGATACAGCCATGATACACCGGTGTGGCGTGCGCCGCCTTCGCCTATGTTATCATCGTTCGGGAAGACTACGAGGAAGCCGTCTTCAGGGATGGCATCCAGAAGATCTTGATCAAGCTGGGCATTGTTCGGCCATCCGCCATCGCCACCTGGGAATGGGAATTCATCGGAGATTTCTCTGGCGAGCAGGTGACGGTAATGCAGGATGTTTCCGTAGGCATCCGTTACCGCGAGCACGGAGAAACGGATCTGGAATTCGTCGCCGTTTTCTTCAAAGGCTGCGATTTGCTCAAGCAGGAAGTCCTTGGTCAGGACATAGGCCTGGTTTTCATGGACGTTATATTCATCGGCGAAGTTGCTGAAATTGAAAATCGCGGTGTAAGATTCGAAGCCGAGATTGATGGTTCCGATGTTTTCAGCGTCTTCATCGACCGGTTCTTGGATCTGATAGACTCTGTGACCTTGGTCATAGCGTCCTTCGGAATCTTCGACACGGTAACGGACATAGTAGTTACGTACTGCGTCAGTGTTGATATCGTTGACATCGACGACCACTTCGGCGTTGTCCTCATCATAATACCATACACGAGTGACTTCTACGGTCATATCGTCCGTAGCGCTCACACCATCAAGAAGATCAGGGAACGTATCGCCGACTTCAAGATTGACGAGGATGCCCGAAATATCCAACGTAGGGCGTGCTTGTGATTCATCGAACGCAAGTTCGGGAATGACGTTGTTCAACGTAACG
>Ga0207421_10007967_pt1 | contig 11129 bp, 6 predicted proteins | sample SodLakKL_010_SED_4_FD_187542 | JGI IMG/M metagenome (GOLD analysis project Ga0207421, IMG submission 187542) | Alkaline sediment microbial communities from Lake Tanatar, Kulunda Steppe, Russia - 8KL_010_SED (SPAdes) (version 2) | ecosystem: Environmental > Aquatic > Non-marine Saline and...
CCAGCGGACAAACCCTGCCCGGGGGATTGAACTTTGATCTTTCCGAGCTTACGGCAAACCGGAATCTGGCCGAGACCTACAGCGTGATTGTGGACAGTCGCCGGGTGGCCAATCAGGTGATTGATGAAATGGCCCTGGATTTAGGTCCCAGCGCATTAAATGCCCAGGTAAACGTAAGCCAGGTACGAAGTACGGAATTTATTGAAATTACGGTTACGGACCCGGACCCGGAAATGGCGGCTTTAATTGCCAATACCATTGCCTCGGTGTTTCAGGAAACGGTAATTGAGATTATGCAAGTGGACAATGTCTCCATATTGGACGAGGCCATTGTACGAAACAGCCATGTCAGCCCTAATGAACCGCTAAATATTGCCATCGGCGGGGTGCTTGGTATTATGCTCGGGGTGTTTTTCGTATTTGCCCGGGAGTATTTGGATAATACGGTAAAAACAAAAGAAGATGTGGATCGACAGTTGGGTCTGCCGGTCATTGCCAGCATTCCTTATATGGAAAAGTAAAGCTTATTTGAGGAGTTGAAACCATTGTTTAACAGTAAAAAAAGAGAGAAGATCCGGGAGGGTCATCTCAATGCCGATAACGAAAACCTGGTGGTCTACAAAGACCCCCAACATCCCATCGCCGAGGTGTACCGAACCCTTCGGACCAATATCCAGTTCAGCGCCTTCGACCGGGACTTAAAAACCCTGTCGATTACCAGCGCCACGGAGGGGGAAGGGAAAACCACCACCCTGTCCAATTTAGCCGTAACCTTTGCCCAGCAGTATAAGCGGGTCCTGATCATCGACGGGGACCTTCGACGACCGAAGATCCATAAAATCTTTAACCTGGAAAGCCGGCAGGGCCTTACGGATGTGCTGGTAAATAAATTGGACCCCAACGAGTTAATCCTGCCCACCTTTGTGGATAATCTGTTTGTACTTCCCGCGGGGGCCATCCCTCCGAATCCCTCGGAGCTCTTAGGTTCTCAGCGGATGAAGGATCTTTTATCCTTTTTGAAAAAAGACTTTGACTACGTACTGGTGGATATTCCACCGGTAAATATTGTTGCCGACGGACTGTTGATTGCCAACGTCATGGACGGAGTATTACTGGTTTGCAGTTCCGGGGTTGTTCCAACGGAAGAAGCCCAGCGGGCAAAGGAACTTCTTACCCAGGCCAAGGCCAATATTTTAGGGGTGGTTCTGAACAACGTGCCCTTCGACAGCAGTAAGTATTATTATTATCAGAATGAGTAACGAAAAATCCCCGGAAGGCATGTGCCTTTCGGGGATTTCTTATTTTTTGATATTTCTCCTATGACCTGTGGTTCTAAAGCTTACAGATCGTTAAAATCGAAATGAAAATCTTCCGTAAAAGCCGCATATCCATCCATGTCAACTTTTGCATTCAGGGTAAGGCCTTCTTCTTTAAGCTTTAATCCCTCTTCCATTCCGATGGCTTCATAGATGTCGGATCCGTCAACGTCGGCTAAAACAAAAGTGTCGCCCTTCAGGGTTACTTCTACAACGCCAAGGTCTTCGATAGCATTCATCAACGCGGTGAAAATTGCATCGGCATTGTTCACAAGCCCTTCCTCTGCAAGTCCCACGGTTACATCGTAATCAGCATAATTCGTAATTTCTCCATAAACGGTACCCCCTACAAGGAGTTCCGTACCGATTAATTCCAGGGCTGCGGTATTAAACGCATCTCTGGCACTGGCCATTTCCACGATTTCAGCCACTTCTGACACAATGGCATTAGGAATGGTAAGGGTTCCTCCGATGGCTTTAAAGTTTTTCTTAGCTGTAAAGTAGTCGTCTAATTCTTCCGTTATATGACCCATGTAGTATACGATCGGTCCGCCTAAGGTTGATGCTACTACGGCATCCACAAAGCTGCTTCCGTTTACTAAATAGGCTTCCTCAGACTCTGCCAAAGGTGCAAAGTTTGCCAAGTGAAGACTGGTTCCTACCCGTCCGGTATCTTGAAATTCTCCTTGTACTCCTGAAAAACGGGAAGCTACCGTAACGCCTGAGATCCCCTCAAGTTCTGCTTCAATTGCTTCAGATACCGCAAGGGCTCCCCCTACGATCAGTAACGTTTCAATTCCCAGCTCGTCGATTGCGTCAAGGGTTTCTTGAGGTACAACGCCATTGGCATTGTCTACTAATAGAATCGGGTGTCCCTGGTGAGCAAGGGGTCCCGCAATTAAAGAATCCACTAAGTTCTGATTGTTTCCGCTGGCGATGATTGCGGTGTTGTCTGTGGCTTCACCGATTTCCATTGCTACTTTTGCGGCTGTTGAGAATCGGTTTCCGCCTTCTTCACGAATACGGTTTACCTGGTATCCTTCGGTTGTTAATTCCGTCACAACGGCATCACTTACGGCAGCGGGTCCTCCCACAATGTAAATGTTTTTTGCTTCAAGTTCAGCCAGTGCGATCTTTGTGTCGGGGTGCAGGGTGTCTTTCGGTGTTAATAAGATCGGAGCCTCTTTGCTTCCCGCAAGTCCGCTGGCAGTCAGTCCGTCCACGATCTGGGGAGTGCCCCCCGCATCGTCTCCTCTTACTAAAATTACAGTTTCTGCGGTTTCAAAGTTTTCTTTAGCAATTACATGGGCTGTTTGGTAACGATTTGCACCACGCAGTCGGTATGCATCCTCGTTTTGTTCTCCAGCAAATGCTGGGCTAAACCCGGCGATCATCACTGAAAATACCATCAGTAAAGCTAACATCATTGATAATTTTTTCTTCATTCATTCATTCCTCCTCTTATTTTTTTGTCTGCACCTCTTTGCCCTCTCTGCTCCATTACTCCCCTTAAAAAGCAACTTGCTATGTATACAACCTTAAAGCCGGGCGATTTTCGTAAAAAAGGACAGACATATCCCATGATTTTTTTCATGACATGTTCTAATAGTATATAACTTTCAACCCTCTGTCAATAGCTGAGCTGGGAAATACAGAGGATAATTCACAAATAAAAATCCCCTTTTTGTTGAATTTTTGATAATTATATCATTCCGGAGTAGCAAAAGCGCTGCTTATCCTTTATAATAATTACAGAGAAAGGGGTTTTTCCTTTGAGTAAATATCAAAAGAACCGTAAAAAAACGAAAAAACAATCATCCTACCAGGGTATTGCAGGTTTGCTTCCCCTGGCAGGGATCCTTGGGGTATTGCCATTAATCATTTATTTAAGAGCGGTACCGGTGGATCCCGAACTGCAAAGTTATTGGACCGGAGCCAATAACATGGACTTTTTCAGTTATTATAAATCACAGTTTATAATTGCGATGGCACTCTTAACCTTCGTCGTCATTTTCCTTAAGGGGTCTTTCCAGTGGAATCAGCATAAGAAATACTACATACCCGTCGGCGTCTTAGCCGCTGCCACCCTACTCTCCACGGTTTTTGCAACCCATCGGGGAATTGCCCTTAGCGGATTTTATGACCGTTATGAAGGGCTGTACGTTCTTCTTTCCTATATGGTCCTCTTCATTGGGGCTATGAATCTGGTAAATACCGAAAGACAGGTGAAATTCCTTCTCGGCACCCTGGCCATATCCGCAGGTGTAATGGGGGTCATCGGTCTTAGCCAGTTTCTAAACCGGGATATCCTTGCCAACGACTTTGTAAAAAGCCTGATGGTCCCGGCAGAATACCGCAGTATCGCAAGTGAGATTCGCATTAATTTCGGTCCGAGGCGGGTTTACGGGACCCTTTATAATCCCAATTATGTGGGCAGTTATGTAGCCCTTCTTATGCCCCTGGGGGTAATCGCACTGTATTATTTCCAAAGGGTATGGCAAAAGATCGCAGCCGCCCTGGGTCTTGTTTTAATGCTGGTTTTACTCCTTGGATCCCAATCCAGAGCCGGATTTTTAGGGGTGGGGGCATCCATGGTCTTATTAATGATTTTTTACCGAAAGACCCTGCTTCAGCAATGGAAACAGTCCCTTGCCACGTTGCTGATTCTTATTTTAGGAGTCCTGGGTATCAATTCCATAACCGACGGCAATACGTTAAACAGAGTATTGAATTTCTCCGTTGACCGTGGCATTGCCTATAACCATTGGGACTTTGAAGGAATTGAAGGGGAGGGGACCCGATTAACCCTTCAGATGAAAAACCAGGATTTAACCCTGGATATACGAGAAGGAGAATTACTCTTTTTTAATGAAACCGAAGAGGCAATCGAATACGCAGTAGATCCGGAAACCAGCCGGGTACATTTCTCCAGCGAATCCTTCGACTCTTTTAACCTCAGGGTTGACCGCTATGTGGAGGGCCTGTTGGTAAAACAACACATTGGTGGCCGGGAGCTCAACTTCCTGGGTAAAGATACGGGGTTTTATATTCTTGGTCCCCACGGTGAGACCCCGGCCTATGAAGAGATCCCCGCCATTGGCTTTGAGGGCTATGAACAATTCGCATCCAATAGAGGTCATATTTGGTCCCGGAGTTTTCCTCTTTTGCAAAATACTCTGATCGTCGGTCACGGTCCCGATACTTTCCCCTTGTACTTTCCCCAGGAGGACTATATCGGAAAGTTCCAGTATCACGGAACCCCAACGATTTTAGTAGACAAAGTGCATAACATGTACCTGCAAACCGCCGTTCAAACGGGGATAATCTCTTTATCAGCCATGCTCCTTCTCTTTGGCCTCTACTTTTGGGACTCCATGAGACTCTATTTTACCCGAAGGAAAAGTACGTTTTTGGAAGTTGGGGGGTTTGCCCTTTTCATCAGCATCTTTGCCTATTTAACAGCCGGTTTCTTTAATGACAGTACCGTATCCGTTGCACCGGTCTTCTGGGTGCTTTTGGGTTTGGGTGTGGCTCTTAATAACCAATTAACGAAGGAAGCATCATAATATATCGATTAAAATAATACTGCTACCTTAAAGTTCATTAAAAAAACCTCAAGGGACCGGAGCCTTCCCCCGGTCTTGAGGTTTTTGTTATCTAAACCTTCTTCTGTTGTTTTTTCTCTTTGCCCGTACTTTCCCAGTAATGTTTGAAAAATGCTGTAAACACCCCGAGCATCAGTCCCAGTACCGTACCGATTGCTAAGTTCAATGAGTTTCTCGGTCCTACTTTTTCCTCTTCCATCTCCGGCGGATTTACCACGGTTACAATATTACGCATGGAATCCGATACACTTCCCTGAAAGTGATCCGTATTTAAAGTTTCCTGATAGGTCCTTAGGGCGTTTAATTCTTCTTCCAGTTCGACTAAGTCCGCCTCTAAGGTCTGGATTTTTACTTCCAGGGAGGAGGCTTCCAGCGCCTTTTCCGTTAACTGTTCATGCAATTGAAGAAAAGAAGGATTCAGCTCTTGATTAATGATTTTATCCCCCTCAAGCTCCGACAGATCCAACCCCTGTATGGAAGATGCAATCAGGGCATATTCCGCCTCACTGATTAAGGCATTTTCCAGGTTTAACACCATCGGGGTATCTGCAATCAGTGCCTGAAGCTTTACTCTATCCTCTTCTAAGCTTAACAGGTCTTTTCTGAGATTTACACTTTGGGTATTATACTCATTATAAAAATGTTCCACGGCCATTCTTCGAAGCATCATTTCCACCTGGGTTAAATAGCTGTCCAAATGGATCCGGTTCAAACGGTACGCTTCTTCCGGAGATCCTCCCGAAAAGTGTAGGTGAAAAGCACCGGTATCCTGAATGCTCGTAACATTCATCCGATTTAACACGCCTTGTCTGGTAAGCTCTCCCCCATAGTTCTTGATCGTTTTCTGAACGGCATAGGGATGACTCAGTACCAACTGGTATTCATCCATGGTACTCATGGGCAGTTTGTAACTTCCGTAAGGAGTGTTTACCTCTTCCTGCAAATTTACCATAATAGTAGAAGAGCTTTCATAAGAGGGCTGTAACATCCCCAGGGTATAGATCGCTGCCAGGATCAGGGCGGCGGCGGTAATCCCAATAATTATGTATTTTTCTTTCAGCAGGGCTTCGATCAACTCCCGTAAATCGAGTTCATCCTCATTATAATTGCTATTCTGTCTGTCTTCCTGCATAACTTCACCCTCTTTTCTTTGTATTTTTACCGTATGATTTTTCACTGACAAAACCGTTCGGCAAATTTTGTATTTGTTGACGAACGGTTTTAGGTTTTCTACTCCCAGCAGCGCTTAATAATTTTCACGATGTTTTCCAGATCCTTCTGACTCATATTCGTATCACTGGGAAGGCATACGCCCTCATCAAACAGTTCCTTTGCTACTGACCGGCCCTCAACCCTGTGATTAAAAAAGGTCCCGTCCTTAAAGAAGGGCTGCAGGTGCATGGGTTTCCACACCGGGCGGCTTTCAATGTTTTCTTTTTCCAGGGTCACCATAATATCAATGGGCCGTACTTTCGATTCCGGTCTCAGGGTCATGGTGGAAAGCCAGTAATTGGGCGTACCAAACTCTGCGATGGGCATCATTTGAATATCTTGAATTTCCGCCAGATTGTCCCGGTAAAATTCGTATATTTTTCTCTTTTGCTCCACCCGAAGATCCAGTACCCGAAGTTGCCCTCGACCGATGCCGGCGACCACGTTACTCATTCGGTAGTTAAAGCCCAGTTCGCTGTGTTGATAGTGCCGGGCGGGGTCCCTTGCCTGGGTGATCAGAAACTTGGCTTTGTTGATCTTTTCCACATCGTTAGAGACCAGCATCCCCCCCCCGGAGGTGGTAATGATCTTGTTTCCGTTAAAGGAGAATACCCCGAAGTCCCCGAAGGTTCCGGTTTGCCGGCCTTTGTAGGTAGCTCCCAGGGACTCGGCGGCGTCCTCAATAATTGGGACCTTGTATGCCCGGCAAAGGGTTATAATTTCATCAAAATTTGCGCTTTGTCCATAGAGGTTTACCACAATCAAGGCTTTGGGAAGCTTTCCCTTTTTCTTCCCTGCTTTTAAGGCTTTTTCCAGGGCCAGGGGAGACATATTCCAACTTTCCTTTTCCGAATCAATAAATACGGGCTTTGCTTTTTCATAAATAATGGGATTTGCACTGCCGGAGAAGGTCAGACTGGAACAAAAAACCTCATCCCCTTGCTCAACACCCAGCAGGCGAAGGGCAATATGAATCGCTGCGGTCCCGGAGGTCATTGCCGCGGCAGCTTTTACCCCGACGTATTCCGCAACTTCTTTTTCAAATTCGTTGACATTCGGCCCTATGGGGGCGATCCAATTGGTATCAAAGGCTTCTTCCACAAAATGCCTTTCCATTCCTCCCATATGGGGAGAGGAGAGCCAAATTTTTCCCTCGGTTTTTCCCTCATCAATGGGAAGCATGGAATGGAAACGTCCGCCGTCAAAGGCGTACCCGCGGTAATCCGGGGTGAACTCCTTAATCAGTTCTTTTAAGTAATATTCATTGGTTTCCGCCGTTCCTTTTTCCAGAGGGGTTTTCAGGGCGTTGATTCTGGCTTTTAAGCCTTCAAAGTCATCGAACTGTTCCCGTATGCTGTATAGGTTTTGAAGGGGGGTTTTATTCACTTTATCCAAATTCAGCGTTCTTATCTCTTCAAAAGGCGTTGGCGGCTGCGATAATACCAGTTCTCCACTCTTTCCCTTCTCATTAAAACGGGTTAATAAGTATTCGGCCATGGTAATCGTCTTTGCCTTCTCTCCCGGATCCATGGTATAAACCCCTTCGATACTTTCCATCGTCAGCAGCTCTAAGGCTTTAGACACCGCATCTCCGATTGTGGAAAGGGTCACGGTCTCTTCTTTGTTGCCGATAACCATTTTCCCCTCCCGGCGAAGTTCCTCTTTCAGATCATTTAATGTGCGCCTTGCATTTTTATGGAGTTCCGGAATGCGAAAGGCCGTAAACGTCTTATCCGATCGATGGTTTTTCGATTGGATCAGCATCTCTGCCAGTTTTTTGGTAAGGGCTACAAAATCCTCGGGATCCTCTGCCCGGTCTACAGAAAGCATCAGGGTATGACTGCAACCTGCCTTATCCGCTGCCTCTACTATATGATAGGTTCCCAGCAGGTTGGTCCGGAGTACTTCTTCCGGGTGATTTTCGCTGATGTTTTTTAAGTTTAAGAATGCGCTGTGAAAGATAATATCCGGTTTGCAATCTGCAATGATCCGCTTGATTGGTCCCTCTTCTTTCACATTGGCGACGACGGGTTGGATTTTTGGATTCGTAATGTCTTGAAGTTCCTCCATTCTTTCATTTAAGGTTCCTTCATTTTGGTCTAATAAATAAATCCCTTTAACCGGAAGCTTTACCAGGTGATCCGTCAGTACCCGGCCCATTTTCCCAGCGGCACCGGTGATCATTACGGTTTTCCCTTGATAAAAGGCGGTAAGATCCTCCCGGTTTTCAACGTCCGTTTTTTCCTTTGCACCGAAAATCTCTTCTACGGATACGTCTTCCAGTATCTCTCCGGAAATTTCGCCGTCCAGCTCCTCTTTGGTTTTCATCCGTTTTACGGATAACTTTTCTTCCCTCGCTTTTTTATAGATATGCTCCAAGGTCTCAGAACCCAGCCGTTGATCCATAATCAGGATCAGCTCCGGACCCTTTTCCCCCGAGGTTTCAATATCTACGTCCATATCCTCAAGGGATCTGATTTTCATCCCCATAAAGCTTTTCCCCCGGTAATTGTTGTTTTTCGTATAAATCCCCCGGGGAATGATCATTTCATTGCGCAGGGTCTTTAAGTTCATTAAAAATTCTTCACCCTCACCGGGATCCCCAATAACAAAGGCTCTTTTCAGGGCCCCTTTGCTCTGAAGTTTTGCGGTTCTCCATTCTTTAAATAAACGAAAGATCAGTCGGCCTCCTATGGTCATTACCGTCGCCAAAAAAATGCTTAGAATGGCTATCGGGAAAAAGACCCACCGAAAAACCACCTGCAGGGCCAAAAACACAAACCCCGCGGCAATATTGGCTAATACCCCGTTTATATAGTCTTTGCTTCCCGCATAGTACCAAAGGGTTTTATAAAAGCGAAAGGCGATGAAAAATATCAAAAATACCCCCGCCATTAAATGAGCGGCATAGAAAAACTCACTGTCGATCCGCTCTAATGTTAATTGTCCAAATCGGAAAAAGTAGGCTAAGAATAAAGCAAGATAGATCCCGGCAATATCATAAAGCATATGATGTATTTTTATTTTCCTTAAAATTCCCATTGATTTTCTCCTTTGATTAAAGATTTTTCTATACCCTTATATCTTACCTTTTATCCGATTGGAGTTCAATAGGCAGTGACAGGGAAAACAGGCTATTTCTTTGTAAATACCATCTCCTCCTGATCCTCAGCATCCAGGTATACTAAAATCAGGGTGGTATCATCCACTAATTCAATGGTATATCTGCTGGTGTTATCCTCCCGGTCAATGGGTGATAAGGTAAGGAAGTAGCCTTCTCCTTCTCCAAAGGCTTCAATTTCTATTACTTCTTCCATTGAGAAAAATTCAGAACTCTCATAGCCGAAGCGAAGGTATTCAAAGTCCGTATTTTTATTCTCAATATTTTTAGCCTCGGCCATATCGATTTCCATCAATAAATCATCGGCACCGTTTTCCTCTTCACTTTCCATTCTCCATAGACCGTATAAGTTTTTTAAGATTCCCTGAGAAACCGCTCCCTCTTCTTCATCGGACCCCTCAGCGTCTTCATCTTCCGGGGCTTCATCCTCGGATTCCGCTTCATCGTCACCATTTCCCTTTTCAGCGTCGTCTTCCTTGGCGGTTTCTTCCTCGTCCGGGGTTTCCTCTTCTTCCAGTTCTTCTCCGGCACCGTTTTCTTCTTCAATTTCCTCATTCGGATCCTCACCGGTATTGTTACAGGCTGTTAAAAATACGGTTGTCAGTATCACTGCAAAAATCATGAATTTTTTTATCAATGCAATCCCTCCTTAGTGGGTTTTTATACGTAGTTCTAATTTATTATATCATATGCATCAATCATAACGCGGTTACTGATAACTCCCTGTCCTCCAAGAAGGTAAAAGTGGTTTCTGTTTTGAAGAAATGCTTGGGTTTCAACATTCATGCTGTATTTGCCGGTGTACAGAATCGGCCGCTCAAGAATGGACCCCGCCACTGCATCCACAAAAGAAGTGCCGTTTACCAGTAAAACCTCCGGTGCCTCCTTGAAAAAGCCTTCAGCAAAGGCTAAACTTGTAGCGCTTCGGTCAGTGCCGCGGAAACGTTCCACCGTTCCGGTAACCAGGCTGTTTAATTCCTGCTCAACGATTTCCGGTACCACTGCGGTTCCACCGACAATAACGATGTTTTCTATCTTTTGGGTGTCTAACAGCGCTTTCATTTCGTCACCGACACTGTTTCCCAGGAGTAAGATCGGGTAGCCATCTCTATGGGAAAGGGGCCCGGCAACCAGGCTGTCCACTAAGGCATGACCTCCCGTTGCAATAATCGTATTGTTCGGCCTTTCTTCAAAAACCCTTTTCGCTACTTCCACGGCTGTCCGGTAACGGGTTTCTCCACTGACTCGGGAAACTTCCAGTTCCAAGGTTCTCAGTTCATCCGCCACCTCGTCGCTCACCGCATTGGGTCCGCCAATAATAATAATCTCTTTTGCTTCCAGGGCTTCTATCGTTTCTTTCACGGAATCCGGCAGACGGTCTTGAAGGGTAAGTAAAATCGGTGCTTCCAGTACGCCGGCAAGACCACTGGCTGATAAAGCATCGGCTACCTGCGGGGCGCCGTCTACACTGTCCCCCCTTACAAGGAGAACCGTGTTTGCTTTATCATACTGCTTTAAGGCAATTTCCGCTGCAGTGCGGAACCGGCTCGTTCCAAAGATTCGATACTCCTCAGCGGGAAAATCCGGTTCCGGCTCGGGTTCAGGCTCCGGCTCCGGTTCCGGTAGTGTAGGATCCATATGTTTCGGGGGGCCGGAATACTCCAACACGTAACCCCCAAACTTCTTCGCCTTCGCCTCTGCGTAATCCTTAAGTAAGAAGTCCCGTACATATTCGCCCTCACGGTAGAGTTTATAATCGTGATAACCGGTTCGCTGCCCTTCTTCCCATAAATATAAGGGTAAGTGCCGAACGGCGCTGTAGACCCCGGGGTATAGTCTTGGAATGGTGGGGAGTTCCGCAAGGTTGGATGTGGT
>Ga0207421_10007968_pt1 | contig 11126 bp, 10 predicted proteins | sample SodLakKL_010_SED_4_FD_187542 | JGI IMG/M metagenome (GOLD analysis project Ga0207421, IMG submission 187542) | Alkaline sediment microbial communities from Lake Tanatar, Kulunda Steppe, Russia - 8KL_010_SED (SPAdes) (version 2) | ecosystem: Environmental > Aquatic > Non-marine Saline and...
CGGGGTCGAAGGTGCTCATGCTGCTGCTCCGTGGCTCGAGGACGGGTGAGGCAGGGCACGCCCACGCCCTTGTCGGCATGGGCCTACCCCGGAGGCACGAGCCTAGGTAGTGCTACCGGGGCAGGAGCAAGGCGCCGAGCTGCCACCCGAGCGTGGCCGCGGCGATGGAGGTCGCCAACGGGAGTGTGAGGTTGGTAACGGCGTGACGGTGCGCGCCCTGCTCCAGCAGTTTGACGCTCTCGTACATCGCCGTCGAGAAGGTGGTGTAGGCACCGAGGAACCCGCCGCCGACAACAAGGGCCACCGCCGGGCGGAGCATCTGCCCTGCGGTCAGGGCGGCCACGATCCCGGCGAGCAGGGAACCGCTGACGTTGATGAGGAAGGTGCCCCAGGGCAGGACGCCGGGAAGCCGGGCGCTGATCAGATGGTCCACCACGTAGCGCGACGTCGCGCCCAGGGCGCCGGCGAAGGCGATCGCGAGCCAGATCATGAGGGTGGCTCCGATGCCGCTCCGGGTCTCCCCCCCGGGCGCGGACCCCGGGGCCGCAGGCGCGCCAGGTACACCCCGAGCAGCGCCGCGAGCAGGCCGACCACCACCGAGGCCCCGGCGTACAGCACCGCGAGCCACCCACCGCCAGCACGCAGCAGCCCGTCAACCTCCACCGCGAGGGTGCTGTAGGTCGTGAAGGCGCCCAGCGCCCCGGTACACAGCAGCAGCCGTACCGCCGGATCGAGGGCCAACCGCTCCGTCAGCAGGGTCAGCAGCCACGCGAGGAGGAAGGCGCCGGTGATGTTCTCCAGGAAGGTCACCCAGGGGAACCTGCCGGGCAGGGGAGGGAACGCGGTGGCCAGGGCGACGCGGGCCAGCGCGCCGACGGCCCCACCGAGGGCGACGTAGCCGAGGTTGCGGCGTGGCGGCAGACGGTTCGACATGGCCGGCACGGTAGGCGCTCGACCGCGGACAGGGTCTAGGCTGACAGGGTCGGGAGGTGCGGGGTGGGTCGCTACCTGATCGTCGCCAACCGGGCACTCGGTGGGCTGACGCTGCTCGACGAGGTGCGCCGTCGCGTCCACGCGGGCCGGGTCGCCTGCCACGTGCTGGTCCCGGCCGAGCGACCGCCGCCGGGCGGGGATGGCGCGCACCTCGATGATCCGGCGGAGCAACGGCTGGCCGCAGAGCTGGTCCGGTTCAGGGAGGTCGGTGCGCAGGCGACCGGCGAGGTGGTGGACGGCGACGCGCTGGACGAGGTCGCTCTCGCGCTCGCGGCGGAGCGCTACGACGAGGTGGTCGTGGTCACGCTGCCCGGTGGGTTGTCGAACTGGCTCCCCCGTGGCCTGCTGGAGCGCATCCGTGAGCTGGTCGAGGTGCCCGTTCTCCACCTCACCGCCCCCGTCGGTATCACCACCAGGATGACCACCTCTGCCGTGCGGCTGACGGTCTACGTCGGTGAGAGCGACCGGGTGGGATCACGTCCGATGTACACCGAGATCGTGCGGCGCGCACGTGACGCCGGGCTGGCTGGCGCGACCGTGCTCCGCGGGCTGGAGGGCTTCGGTGCCAGCCAGGTGGTGCACACCGCACGGCTGCTCACCTTCTCCGAGGACCTTCCGATCGTGATCGTGCTGGTGGACATGCCCGAGCGCATCGACGCCTTCCTCCCCGTCCTCGACCGCCTCGTCGGAGGCGGGTTGGTCGTGCGTGAGGACGTCGAGGTGCTCCGCTACGCCGCCGCAGACCGCCGCGGTAGCGGCGCGCAGAGCTGACTGCCCTGCGGCGACGGCGCCTGTCAGGCGCTACGGGAGGCGGGGTCCTCGACCGGCGCCAGATGGTGTGCGATCCCACCCAGCAGGGACTGCAGCGTGGCGCGGGCGACCCGGTGGAAGGCGAGCTCGTCGATGGCGGCGCCGAGGTCACCACCAGGAGGCTGATAGCGGCCGTCGACCATCAACGATGGTGCGTCCGGTCGAAGGTGCAGCCCGATCTCACCATCGAAGGCCGGCAGCAGCCGGTCCAGCGGGCGTGCAGCCCGATCCGTGCTGGCCGTCGTCGGGTCCCAGGACAGGGAGCGCCACACGGCATCGGAGGCGGCCCAGGGTTGACCCACCCGCGTCACCACGGAACGGCGGATCCGACCCCATGACAGACCGACCAGCCAGTCACCGTCGGTTGTCGGTCGAGCCTCGGGTAGCCACCAGGGCTCGGCTTCGAAGCTATGTCGCAGCGTCGCGGCATCACCCACCGCGGGCTGGAACACGCTGATCTGACCTGCCACGCTGTCGCCCTGTCCGCTCCGGTTGCTGTGCGTTCGCGACGACGAGGTCGACGCCATCGTGCGACGATGGGGTCCCCGGCCGCGACCAGCCACGGCCGATGGACAGGACCTCTAGGGCCCTTCGTCCCGACGTGCCGCATCACTCGCGCTGCATCGCGGGGATCCCGTCGATCGCGACAGCCGTGCGTTCGCGTCCGATCGCGATCAGTTCCTCGGCGCGGTGGAAATCCAGCGTCCGGCAGGCGTCGCGGGGGATCGAGACGAGCACATCGGGTGGGTAGGCCGCCAGGCGGAAACGCGTCACGGACGCCTGCATCGCCTCCACGGACAGTTGCATGACCTCGAGGGTGCGGAGCCCAGGGGGCGTCGGCGTGAACCACCCCGGCGTCGGTGCTGCTGCTGATGGTGCCCCGGGTGGGGGTGCCGGCCCGTCGTCGGCATCCTCGACCAGATCCGGTGCGCGGCTGCCGGTGAACCAGCCGCTGATGGTGCGGACCAGGTCGTGGTCGAGCACCTGGCTGGGGTCCCGTTCCCGGCCAGGGTTGGTGCGCGGCTCGCCATCGGCGCCGGCAAGGCCATCCGGGCGGTTGGCCGCCATACTCGCCGGTGCGGTCCCGGTGCCGGTCAGGTGCTCCTCGGACAGCGACACCGCGATGGTCACATCGGCGGCCGCGGCTGCGGTCGCTGCCACGGGGATCGGGTTGAGCAGGCCACCATCCGCCAGCAGGCGCCCCTGCAGCATCACCGGCGTGATGAAGCTCGGCAGCGCGATCGAGGCCCGGATGGCTGGTGCGAGGGGTCCGCGCTGGAACCAGACCTCACGACCGGCCAACAGATCCGTGGCCACGGCGGTGTAGGGGATCGGCAGGTCCTCGATGGTGCGCTCGCCCAGGAGTTCGATGACCTTGGCGAACACCTTCTCCGCGCGGATCGCGCCGGGAGCTCGGATGGTCGGGTCGAGGAGCCGCAGCACGTCACGCTGGGTCAGTGACCGGGCCCACTCGGCGTACTCGTGCAGTACCTCCGCGGCGTAGAGCCCACCGACCAGGGCCCCCATGGAGGTGCCGGCGATGCTGATCACCTCGAAGCCGCGTTCCTCGAGGACCTCGAGCACCCCGATGTGGGCGTAGCCGCGCGCCCCACCACCGCCCAGCGCGAGCGCGACGGTGGTGGGACGGGTCATCGGTACCTCCGGCTCACGCTGCAGGTGTGACCTCGCGGCCGAAGCGCTTGAGCCGCAGCGCGTTGAGTACCACGCTGATCGAGGAGAAGGCCATGGCCCCTCCGGCGATCATCGGGTTGAGGAGGCCGGCCGCCGCCAGGGGGATCGCGGCGGTGTTGTACCCGAAGGCCCAACCGAGGTTCTGGAGGATCGTGCGGTAGGTGCGGCGCGACAGGTCGATCGCCAGCGGGACCCCCGGCAGATCGCCGCGCAGCAGGGTGAGATCGCTGGACTCGATGGCGACGTCGGTGCCCGTGCCGATGGCGATGCCCAGGTCGGCCTGGACCAGGGCCGGGGCGTCGTTCACGCCGTCACCGACCATGGCGACCACTTCGCCGGCCTCCTGGAGGCGCTCGATCTCCCCGCGCTTGTCGCCGGGGTAGACCTCGGCGAGCACCCGCTGGATGCCGACCTGCGCGGCGATGGCCTCGGCGGTGCGCTGGTTGTCACCGGTGAGCATCGCGACGGTCAGGCCCATGTCGGTCAGCCGGGCCACCGTCGTCGCGGCGTCGGCCTTGAGCTCGTCGGCGACGGCCAGTACGCCGCGCACGGCACCGTCCCACGCGACCAGTACCGCGGTACGCCCGGCCTCCTCGAGTTCTGTGGCGCGGCCGGCGAGGTCCGCGTCGAGGTCGAGGTCGTTGTCGGCCATCAGCGACCGGCGCCCGACCCACACCGTGGTGTCCTCCACCTCGGCGTGGACGCCCTGGCCGGTCACGGCGGCGAAGGCGGTCGCTGTCGGCAGTTCCCCGGCGCGATCGCGTGCAGCGGTGGCCACGGCCTGGCCGATGGGGTGCTCGCTGTCGGCCTCCACCGCGCCGGCACGGCGCAGCAGGGTGACCTCGTCGATGCCGTCGCCGGGGGCGACATCGGTCAGGGTCATCCTCCCATGGGTCAGGGTCCCGGTCTTGTCGAACACCACCGTGGTGATGCGCCGGGTCTGTTCCAGGGTCTCGATCCGCTTGATGAGTACCCCGAGCTCCGCGCCACGTCCTGTGCCCACCATGATGGCGATGGGGGTGGCCAGCCCGAGCGCGCAGGGGCAGGCGATGATCAGCACCGCGACACCGGTGGTCAGGCCGGTCAGTGGTTCTCCCGCGAGCAGCCACCAGCCGAGGAAGGTGGCCAGGGCGATGACGATCACCACGGGGACGAACACCGCGGAGATCCGGTCAGCGAGCCGCTGGACGGGGGCCTTGCCCCGCTGCGCGTCGGTGACCAGCTGCACGATCTGTGACAGCGCGGTGTCCGAGCCGACAGCGGTCGCGCGCACCGTCAGTACCCCGCCGGCGTTGACCGTGGCGCCCGCGACCTGATCACCGGGTTGCTTGTCCACGGGCATCGACTCGCCGGTGAGCATGGACTCGTCGACGGAGCTGGCGCCCTCGACCACCTCGCCGTCGGTGGGGATCTTCTCCCCGGGACGGACCTTGAGAAGGTCACCCACCGCGACCTCGTTGATGTCGACCATGTGCTCTTCGCCGTCACGCAGCACCCGTGCCTGCTTCGCGCCGAGCTCGAGCAGGGCGCGCAGCGCGTGGCCGGCGCGGCTCTTGGCACGGGCCTCGAAGTAGCGGCCGAGCGCGAGCAGCGCCACGATCGCCGCGGCCACCTCGAAGTAGAGGAAGCCGCCGTAGAACAACGCCACGACGGAGTAGCCGTAGGCGGCCAGGGTCCCGATCCCGATCAGGGTGTCCATGTTCGCGGTGAACCGGCGCGCCCGACGGGCCATCTCCGCGAGGAAGGGCCAGCCGACGTAGAACTGCACGGGTGTGGCGAGGACGAACTGGGTCCACCTGGCCCAGGTCTGCTCACCGAGCTCCCCGGAGAACATCGCCAGCCACACCACCACCAGGGTGGGTGGCACGGAGAAGATCACACGGATCAGCCACTTCCGTTGCGCACGCTCCTCCGCATCGCGCTGCGGGTCGTGGTCATGATCGATGTCCGCCCCGGGCTCAGGCACGGGCTCGAGGCCGTAGCCGAGCCGGTCGATCGCCTTCTGCAGCGCAGCGGTGTCGACCTTGCTGGGGTCGAGGGTGACCAGGGCCCGGCCCGTGGCGTAGTTGACCTCCGCATCGCTGACCCCGTCCTGCTTGGCCAGGGTCTTCTGGATGCGTGCCGCACACGAGCCGCAGGTCATGCCCTCGGCGGCGAACTCGATGGCCTGCTGGTCGCCGGGCGGTGAGGATTCGATCGTGGGGGAGGACATGTGGGGCGCCTCGATTCGCGGTACGGAGGTCGGCATCCTATACCCCCATAGGGTATCCGTCGAGTTGCTGTCGGGGCTGCATCACGGCTGCGTGGCGGGCGCTCACGCTGCGTGTGAACGGATGCGCAATGTTGCGGAACCAGTGCGCGCACCGAACGCTCTCGCTTCCGTTGTGCGGTCGGCGTCGGTAAAGATGTTGGTGCAGGCAGGAAGCCGGTGGTGGTAGGGCGCCACTGGCGGGGCCGCCACCGGAGGGGTCGGCGACATGGACGTGCGACGCCAGCGGGGTGCGGATGAGGCACCAGCCCGAGCGGGAGTGGTCGCGGGTGACCATCACGCCCAGGCTGACGCTCGTCCGTCGCGCTCGCCTGGAGGGCTGCATCGAGGCCACCACCACGGCCAGGGTTGCAGTCGTCTGGCCGAGCAGTTGCGACATCGGCTGGCGATGGATCTGCACGACGGTCCCGCGCAGGAGCTCACCTATCTGCTGTCCGTCGCCCGTGAGCTGCAGCGACAGCGACCGGACCCCGACCAGCAGCGGATCATCGAAGCTGCGGAACGCGCGCTGGATGAACTGCGCCTGGTCATCGAGGTCGGGGCCGATGATGGCGAGACCGGGCTCGGGGACCTCCTCTCGGACATCGCGGAACGGATGACCGCGAGGTCGGGTGTGCGTCTGCTCATGTCTGGCGACCTCGACCTCGGTGTCACCAACGAGGTTGCCGACGCGCTGGGGCGTATCGCCCGCGAAGCGGTGCACAACGCCATCACCCACGGGCGTGCGGACACGATCTCCCTCGACATCCGCGGGACGCCTGGCCTGGTCGTCACCATCGCGGACAATGGGTGTGGGTTCGACCCGCAGGCCGTCGGTCACGCGCGGCGCTTCGGCCTGACCGGCATGGCCGAACGCGCGTTGCGCATCGGTGGGCGCTGCACCGTGGAGTCGGTGCCGGGCCGGGGCACCATCGTCGACGTCGTCCTGCCGCGGGAGGCGTTGGTGGTGCGGTCTTGAGCACACCATCGACGGTCGTGATCGCGGATGACGACCCACGTTCACGTGCGCAGACCCGGCGCGCGCTCGATGGCCACGGCTTCACCGTCCTCGGGGAGGCAGCTGATGCCTCGGGTGCCGTGGGACTTGCAACCCGCCTGCGTCCGGACGTCTGCCTGTTCGACGTCCACATGCCCGGTGGGGGTGTCAGAGCCACGGCAGAGGTCGCGATCGCCCTGCCGGACACCGCCGTGGTGCTCTACACCGTCTCGAGTGCGGACGCGGACGTCTTCGGTGCCCTACGCGCCGGTGCCCGGGGTTACCTCCTCAAAGACACCGATCCTGAGAGGTTGCCGCTCGCCCTCAAGGGTGTCCTGACCGGGGAAGCGGCGATCCCACGGTCACTGGCGCGCCGGTTGATGGAGGAGTTCCGTGGGCGTGAGCGACCCACGCGGCTCGTGCTGCCCGATGGTCGGCCGGTGCGCTTGACCTCCAGGGAGTGGGATGTGCTCGAGTTGCTGCGGCAGGGACTGACGACAGCGGAGATCTCCGAGCGCCTGTACGTGTCAGCAGTGACGGTGCGGACCCACATCTCCTCCATCGTGCACAAGCTCCACGTCGCCAACCGGGCTGAGGCGCTCGCGCTCGTCGAGGGGGGCCGGCACGACGGCGGTGCCGCAGCTGACCAGCGTTGAGACATCTCAACACCGGCGGGCAGGAATCAACACCCTTCGGCGGCGATGGGGTGGGGTCGGCAACGTAGGTTCGTGAGGTCACGTCGACGGATCCCGGAGGACCCTTGGGTCCGGCTGCCGGTGCCGGCAACGCGACGCCGCCGGCTCGCTCACGGCGACCCGTGCGGACCGAGGGGCGTTGCGTTGCCGGCCGCGCCCTGGCGCTTCGGCGTCGACGCTGCCGGACCCCTGCACGTGACGTTCCCTCCGCTGGTCCGGGCCGAGAGGCCCGGACCAGCACCGTGGGTCTCCGCCGGTGCGACGAGCAGCCGGCGACGCCGTGGTCCAGTGCACGACCAGGGTCGTGGTCAGCCGCCGCCGGTGTCGACGGGGCTGCTGGGCGGGACCGCCGGCACGTGCGGTGCCTACGCGCCAGGTGTGGCCATGACGGTCGTGCCGGTGCACGTCAGTCGAACCCCGGTGTGGGTCCCGGGCACGAAGGCAGCCTCGCCCTGGGCGAGGCTGATGTACTGGCGTGTTGTCGTGGGGCCTGTTGTCGTCGGCCGTGCTGTCGTGAGGCCTGTCGTAGTGAGCTCTGCCTGCCCATCGAGACACAGCACGATGGCCGGACCGCGCTCGGGCAGGGTGTGTGATCCGCCATCGGCGCGGTACTCATCGAGCGCGAAGTAGGCGGTGTCCGCCCTGTGGCCTGCGTGGCCCCGGCCCAGCACCCGTGGCCGCGCGACCTGGGTTGCCGGCCGTGCCGTCTCCGGTGATCCGAGCAGTGCGAGGAACCCCTCGACATCGACGTGCTTGCTGGTCAGGCCGCCGCGTTGGACGTTGTCGGATGCGGCCATGACCTCCACACCCACCCCCTCGAGGTAGGCGTGGGGCGTACCGGGAGGCACGAACATCGCTTCACCCGGTGCGAGCTCGATGAGATCGAGCAGGAGCGCGACCAGGACCCCGGCGTCATCGGGGTAGGCGTCGAGCAGCGTGCGCAACCTCACCAGCGTGGAGCGCCAGCGCCCCGGTGTGCCCTCCACGGCTGCGATCGCGGTGCGCAGCTGCGCGAGTGCGACCCGACGGTCCGTCGCCGGGAGCCGCAGCAGCCGTCCGACCGCAGGGACACTGGCGTCGTGGCCGGTGGCACGGACCATCTCCTCCAGCCAGCTGAGACTGTCCAGTTGCAGCGTGCGCAGCAGTTCGATGGTCGTTGCAGGCGATCGGAACCCGCACAGGGCGGCGAAGGGCGTGACCGCTCTGAGCAGCTCAGGCTTGGGGAGGGGATCCCGGAAGCAGCGGTCAGCGGCGGCACGTGGGATGCCGGCACGGTCCTCTGCTGCGCAGCCTCCGACCGCCTCCACGACGCCGGGGTGGACCTGGAGGGACAACGGGCGGGCAGCCGCCAGGACCTTCAGCAGGAACGGCAGCCGGCCACCGAAGCGCGTCGCCGTCGCAGCGCCGAGCAGGGCCAGCGGCTGGTCCACGATCGCCGCGTCGAGCGCCGGGCTGCCGGGTGCGTCAAGCAGCAGCGACGGGGCCGCCTCGTGCGCGCCGAACCACAGCTCGGCTTCGGGCCGTGCTGTGGGGAGGGTGCGTGCCTGGAGCGCGGCGATCGCGACGTCGGAACCCCAGGCGTAGTGCTGGATCTGCCCCTGCAAGCGTGAGATCGCCGGACCGGGTTCGATGGACGATCCCACGACGGCGGCAGAGGCCGTCCCCGCGCCCGGTGCCAGGCGCGGTGCTGTTGGGTGCTTGAGAACGCTCACGCCATCTCCCTCCCGACGAGAGACCCCGCCCGCGGGCCCGGGCTACCGGGACGACCGCTGCGTGCAGCATGCGCTCCTCAGCTCTCACTGACGAGGTCGGCGTGCTGAGGGCGCACGCCAGCGGGGGAGGAGCACGCCGCGTAGCCAACCGATCCAGACCAGGTACCTGCACCGGAAAGAGAAGTGTCCGCACGGAGGCGCTGCTCTCCTCGACCCCACCTCGGATCGCACCATGACCCTGCCCCTTCCACCCCAGGACCCTTCACCCGCTGTCGTCGAGGTGACGGGGGTGGTGCGCACCTTCGGCGCCGTGCGCGCCCTCGACGGTGTCGATCTGCGGGTCGAGCCGGGCATCATCTACGGCCTGCTCGGCCCCAACGGTGCAGGCAAGACCACACTGATCCGGGTGCTCGCAACCCTGCTGCGACCCGACAGCGGTCATGTGCGGGTCGCCGGCGTTGATGTGGTGACCGACCCGACCGCTGCGCGTGCCCGCATCGGCCTGGCCGGACAGTTCGCGGCGGTGGATGAGTTCCTCACCGGGCGCGAGAACGTGGAGATGGTCGGCCGGCTCTACGGATTGCCACGACGGGATGCGCGCCGGCGCGCCGATGAGATCCTCGAGCGGATCGGGCTGGCTGGCGATGCAACCCGTCAGGTCGGCACCTACTCCGGGGGCATGCGCCGCCGACTCGACCTCGCGGCATCCTTGGTCGGTCGGCCGCAGGTGCTGTTCCTCGACGAACCCACCACCGGGATCGACCCGCGCAACCGCCTCGAGTTGTGGGGCATGATCGAGGACCTCGTGGCCGCCGGCACCACCGTTCTGCTCACGACCCAGTACCTCGAGGAAGCGGACCGCCTGGCCGACCGGATCGGGGTGATCGACCGCGGCGTGATCGTGCGGGAGGGCACGGCGGATGCACTGAAGGCCGTCGTCGGTGGCGCCGTCCTCGAGGTGGTCGTGGGAGCTGAACAGCGGGCACGCGTCGCGGAGCTGCTCACGGCGATCACCGGCGAGGAGGTCGCGGTCCGCGAGGGTGGGCGCCGGTTGCGGGTCGCTGCACGCTCGGGTGTACGCAGCCTGACCGAGGTGGTACGGGGACTCGATGAGGCCGGCATCGAGACCGACGACATCGGCCTCACCAAGCCGTCGCTCGACGATGTGTTCCTTTCCCTGACCGGTCAGCCGGCTGGTTCGGCCGGATCGCCAGACGCGGGCGACACGACGACTGCGGAGGTCGTCTGATGGCGGGGTCAACGACACGCGAGCGCTCCGAAGGTGCTGCAGCCTCCCGTGGACGTGCGACCTTCGCCTCCACGGTCATCGACACCTGGGTGATCACCAAGCGCAACCTGCTGCGCAACGTGCGACTGCCGCAGGTGCTGCTGTTCTCCACGGTGCAGCCGATCATGTTCCTGTTGTTGTTCACCTTCGTCTTCGGCGGTGCGATCGTCGGCACCCTGCCGGAGGTCGCGGATGGCGAGTACGTGAACTGGCTGATCCCGGGCCTGCTGGTCCAGGTGTCGGTCTTCGGTGCCGGCCAGACGGCGATCGGGCTGACCGACGATCTCAAGAAAGGGGTGATCGACCGCTTCCGTTCCCTGCCGATGGCCCGCAGCGCGGTGCTCGCTGGCAGGACCTTCGCCGACCTCGGTCGCAACGCCGCTGTGGTCTCGTTGATGCTGCTGGTGGGATTCGCCATCGGTTTCCGCTACCGGACCAGCTTCCTGGCCTTCCTTGCAGGCGTGTTCCTCGCGCTGGCCTTCGCCTACGCACTCTCCTGGGTGATGGCGGTGATCGGGCTGTACGTCAAGGAGCCCGAAGCCACGCAGTCGGCCGTGTTCCTGCCCGTCTTCCCCCTGGTGTTCGCGTCCTCGGTGTTCCTACCGACGGAGACGATGCCGTCGTGGCTGCGGGTCTTCGCTGACCACCAGCCCATCACCACGGTCACCAACGCCCTGCGGGCGCTGATGCT
>Ga0207421_10007969_pt1 | contig 11126 bp, 14 predicted proteins | sample SodLakKL_010_SED_4_FD_187542 | JGI IMG/M metagenome (GOLD analysis project Ga0207421, IMG submission 187542) | Alkaline sediment microbial communities from Lake Tanatar, Kulunda Steppe, Russia - 8KL_010_SED (SPAdes) (version 2) | ecosystem: Environmental > Aquatic > Non-marine Saline and...
CTGTTCAACAGTCCTGGGAAAACCATCCAAGAGGGCTCCCATCTGACTGTCCGGCTCTTTTAGCCTTTCCTGCACAATATTTACCACCACTTCATCGGGAACCAATTCTCCTCTATCCAGATAATCCTTCGCTTTTTCACCTAAAGGAGTTCCTTTTTTTATGGAGGCCCTTAATATATCGCCGGTAGAGACGTGAATTAGACGATAGCGATCTACGATTTCTTCAGCTTGAGTACCTTTTCCTGCACCCGGTGCACCCAGTAAAATTATCATCATTATTATTACCTCCTAACATGACCACTTCAATTTTAGATGATTCCTTTTTTATTACTCACACTTCTATTCTGTTCTGTGAGGTTTACCAGTTATTTTCGGCAACATGATTTCGAATCCTTCCTGCTACCTAAAAAGAATTTGATGCTTCTCCGTATGGAAATTATTGCAATTATTTCAGCACGTGTGGCAAGATACAAAAGTTTCTGCCGTCTTTTCACCAGCAACCTAACCAATTATAAACGTATAAACTGTATGGGATCAATAGTGAACTATTTAGGTCCAATAACTGATACAAAGTAGGTGACAACCACGATGAAATACTGATAAATCCGCTGAACATGCCTATGAGCAAAAAATTGACGAAAACTCCTAATACAGATGTATACCATGCTTCTAAAGGCAGAAGATTCCGCTTCTCTAAACGGTAAATAATAACACTTTTCCCTATATTCAACCATGCCACCCATAAAATTAATGCTATGGAAAATCCAATTACATTTAGCGATACTTCCGTCAAAAACTCTGACAAGTAAGATAACGGCACAGACTGTTCCATAATGCCCGGAGTTTGTTCATGCAATTTGTAGAGCAACACCTCTTGTAATTGAGGAGGCATCTCTAGCTCTAATAACATTTGTTCTAATCCTACTTCTCCTACTTCGTGACCTTCCCTTATATTACCTTCTACTGGAACAATCATATGTGAACTAATAACTCTCTTTATCTCATTATCTAAAGGAGAAAAACTTTTTATTAACGCCACCAAATTACCTTTATACAAATGAGCTAAACCAATTGACATTATGATTACTATTAAATTTCCCACAGAATGCCTTAAGTGATGGATGTAACCCAGGGCACCCCCCCAGAGCAAATATGTAAGAACCGCCAGATCTATCCATAACATGTAAATCCTCCATTTATTTAACGATTAAATATTTAACGATTAAATGATGCTTCTCTGACCTCCCAGTTCTAACCTTTAGCTTGAAGGAAGCCCGCCAGAAGGCTATATCTTGAGCCTTATCTTTTGCTTTACGAAGGGAGCGGGAAGAGACAGCAGACACACCACCTATAGCCTGAGTAAATACATTATTATTTATTAAACCATCTGCTCTACCAGAAAAATGTAAACTAGGAACTTTTAAGACTACTTCTTTTTCTGTGAATTGTTTCGAATTAAGTTGAATAAAATCATGTATAGCATTACCAATTGTTGAGCGCATCGCTAATGGTAACCATTTATCTGCATAAGATTTTGTAGGTACTTTTAATAACTTAAAAATTGTTGAACGAATACACCCACTTGTTACATCATATGCATTAATGTTAGATGCATATTCAAAATAATTTTTATTCTTTAAATATGACTTTTCATATAATTCTTGTCCGAATTTTTGCAAATCGAAAACAGTCGGTTCATTATTAGATAAATCTTGGTATTCATCATTATTGAATGATTCTGGTTGATGATTATTTTTTTCTTTTTCTTTTAATTCAAAATTATTATCCTGGATTAAATCCATCACATATGAATATTCAGACAAGACACCCTCCTATACAATAAGTTTTTTATATAATTTCTGTAATAAAATAGAAGTATAAAAGGAATGGGAATTGATTATTAAAACCAACTCCCATCCCATTTTTAATCTTTTCTTTTTTGTAATGCTTTTCTAGCTGCAGCTCGCCCACGAGTTCCATATCTGTCGACTATGGTTTTTTTTGCATCTTTAAACCATTTTCTATATTTTTTATATTTTTTGTACAGCGGATCATTTCGATCTTTAGCTATACGAATCGCAAAATTTGCAGCCAAACTTTCTAATTTTGCTTGACGTGTACGTCTTACCATCGTTGCCGTTCTTTCATATAATCGTGTTCTGGACATAGTTTACCTTTTACACATTATATTGTCTTTCAACTTTTACTCTTGTATCATATAATTGTTTTCTTAATTGATCATAAATTTCTCGACGTTTCATCTGTCCACCAGTTTCAGAATATGCAAATTTTACAATTTTATCAAAATATTTAAAAACATCTTTTGCTGAATCATGATACTGACGACAATCTGTGACGCCTGACATTCGATTAATAAATTTCATAATATCATCTTCAGCACCCTTAATATTTTGTCCTGATTTTTGTAAACATGCAAAATACTCTTCCATATATAATGTTATCGTATCCATTAAATATTGAGTATAACATTTACGCAAACATTCTGCTGTCTTAATTCTCTCTCTGGTTGTTAATTTTCCCCACCATGGTGCATCATCTGTTGTTCCAGCATAATGTCCTAATTTTGCCATACTAGGATCAAATCCACATTTACTGTAACATTGTTCGATATTTCTTTGTATAATTGCATAACGCATGCGAAAGCCACCGCTTGTGCGTAACTTTTTCACAAATGAATCCCATACTGACGAAAAAGATTTTAATGTTCGAAATAAAGCACGCGACATAGTTGGAGCATGTGATGGCGACATTAATTTATATGTTAATCCAGCTATATATGCAACGCCAGCACCAGTACCTTTTATAGATACTTTTCCTGCTCTATAAGTAGCATCACCAGTTCGTTTGCCTATATCATAAGCTGTTTGTGCAAGGCTATTCAACCAGTCACGAACAGATTCATACATTTCATCATACAATACAGGATCACTTTCTATAAGTTGTGCAAATGCTGTTGCGCTATCTTCCATATATAGATAATGTGCGTTTTCGATATATATTCGTAAAACTTGTTGTTGTCCGAATTTATTCATTTCATATAATTGATTATATATATCTGGATCTTCACTGCGTAATTCTCGTAAATCTTTCATCACCATATTATCAACAAGATCGTCCAATGATTGTGGACTTTCAGGTGGAATTTGATATTCAACTAATATGGCTTCTAATGTATTTCTAACAAATTGTCTATCCATTTTTACACCTTATGATTGATTATCATTTTGATTTGTCAATGGGTCCATATCATCTGGAATATTTGGTTCATCCATTAATGGTTGCATATTATCTGGAATATTTGGTTCATCCATTAATGGTTGCATTGTTGCTTCACTTTCTTCATTTGATTGTTTTTCATCATTTGGTCCCATATCAATTTCCTCGTCATATTCGTTTTCTTCAATTTCAGCAGTATCTTGACTATCTTTAGCATCCAATAAATCATTCTCAGTAAATCGAAATAATCCTCGTATTATTCGATACTGTACAGAAATTTGAACAGCAGCATCGAAATACTGTTGGAATTCTTCATCATTCTCGTATAATTCTTTTGCATTTTTCCGATGAAATTTTTTAGATGTGTAATGTACTTCACCTGTTTCTGGATGTATAACTTCAAGATAATAATAAGCACCTGTTCGTTGTATTGAGAGTGGATACGGCATTTGACTTAATTTATTTTGAAAAATCTTTTTCTCGGTTGGAATTGGCTCAGATAGGAAATGAAATTCTGTCCAAAATTTATTTAATCCTGTCGATTTATCAAAAACTGCTTCTATTTCTATTCCGGATGGCGCATGTTTATTTTTTTCAGTTGAAATAACCATATACCAACCATCAATACCAAGACCTTCCGATGGTGAAATTTCTTTCTTTTTAGACAAAAATATCCATTGTGAAGTTCTATGATCTAATGATGCAATTGAACTTGCTGCTTTATAATCCTTAAAACTTCCAACACTTTTTTCTTTTGCAACATACGGACCATCAATTTTGAGATTCGCGCGAACTTGGTCGATTATTATAAAAGTTACCCGATTAAAAGCAAATAACGATGCATATTTATCCATTAAAAATGTTAATTGCCGCGCTTTGAACCCTATGATTGAGTCATGAGTTTCCGCGTCAGCTGTTTTACTACTTGGTGTGGCTGCGATACTATCCCAAACAATACACAAATAAAATTCTTTTTTCTGTTCCTCTTCTACCTGTCTTTTTATTTCACAAAATTCTTGTACAATGTTAAAAACACCATTTAAATCTAAAATCATGGGAAGATATTGAAATCTATCTGGTTCAATACCAAAAGTTTGTATTCTATTTAATCGAAATTGTGTATCGTCTTCATTAGCATTACCTGCACCTTCAATATCAATATAAACCGCAATACCATTTTGATATGTATCTAGAAAAGATTTACAATATTGAAATGCAAGGGTACTTTTACCTGTTTCGGGTGTGCTAGAAAATCGTATTGGTGCTGACGAATAAATACCACCACCAATAGCTGAATCTAATGGTTCAATTCCAAATTTTGTGCTAATAGGAGGTGGTGCAATATACGATCCAAATTGTTGTTGTACAATATGTTCAAATGCTTGATTTAACCTACCCGTTAATTCACGATCAGCTTTTTCAATATTTTCGTGATCAATAGAATTAGAAACAGTTTTTTTTCGACCCATTAAATTACCACTCCTTATTATGATGTTTGTTGTTTCTTTTCTCTTTTTTGTTGTCTTTTTTGTGTTTCATGATCCGAATAAGTATGTACACCTGCTTGCGCAAGACCTCCTGGTTGATCTGCCATATCTCGTACGTTTTCACGGTGTTTATTAAATTGTTGTTGCGATATACGACCTTTATTTAATGCATCTCTTGCAGTGTCAAGCTCTCTTTTTCTCCAATTTTCACGTGGACTTTTTGAGCTTCTTTCTTGTTCTTCCAAAAATAAATTAATACTCTTCATATCAACCTCAATTATTTATCACATCCACAATCTAGGATTCTTTTTCAATTTATTTAAAACATAATCTACACGCTTACCCGGTATTTGTGTTTTAAAATGATCATATATTTGTGTAATCATATCATGGTTCGGGTCTTTATATAAATCCAAATACCCAAGAAAATAATTCCATACCCTGTCGTCTAGCGAACATTTGAAAGGAACGCCATTTGGTCGGCCAAATCTATGCACCCATTGAAATTGAGGCAAACATATACACTTACCACCCCATTGACGAAATTTATCCTGTATATACCCTTGCTCACCACCAAATCCTTTAAAATTTGGGTTGATTCCATGCCATGCATCTTTATTAAAACTTAATAAAGCATTACCCTGCATCGGGATTTCAAATGGGTTGCCTTCTTGAAATTTTTTTTCATCATGCGACCAACAACCATACATGTTGCCACGAAATTCAGGCTTCCAATGTGTATTGTATTTAGTTAATGAATTCGAAAGCATTGGCCCTTGAATCAAATTCTTAGTATTTGGGTTTTCATCATAATATTGCAATAATGATTTAATAGCACCTGGTACCAATAAAACATGACAATCCATTATAATAATATATTGTCCTGTTGCGTAATCAGGTGTGCGATATTTTACGAATGAAGATGTTTGGTCTTTAACTGGAATATACTGACCTTCCTTAACATCTCGATTTATCAATTGTTTTAAAAATTTTGATTCTTTACCATCAGGATTATTATCGATTATTATAAATTCGACATCATCCGTATTACAAATTGAATGATATAATCTTAATGATTGTATTGTAAAATAGACTCCGTCATAATCATTATATGTTGCCATTCCAATCGATAATATAGGGTTATCATTCGTCATCCTCATCATCCTCATCATCGATATTAATACGTAATAACCGTTCTAATTCTTCATCTGTAATATCTTCTTTATCAATTTTCTTATCATTTTCTAAACATTGTCGCATATATTTTTCATCGTGTTCATCAATTTCAACACCAGCAATCTCTGATAGTTGATTGTTATGTTTAGAAAATTCTGATTCGCTATTTATTAAATTTATATAAATCTTACTTGTGAAATTATTTATAGATTTCATCAATTGTAACTCCAAAAATATCCAATTTAAACTTTATAATCTTCATCATCATCAATTTCTTCAATTGCATCTTGAGAAAGATTATTTTGACCACCCATTGCGTTAATTAATCGATTAAATAAAACATAATTCTCATGCTGTGCACCTTCTTGAATCTTTGCAAGTTCTAGATGTACTAATCGATTTTTCTTATAAGACATATCGCTAATTGTTGATAAATATTTGTATTTTGTATCCTGGTATTCGCGCAAAACACTATACAATTTTGTTAATTTTTCAACATTATATGATATGGCAGAATAATATCCTTTTTTCTTATTCGGATCTTTTTCATTTTGAATTAGTGTGTTTAAATGTTGGTTAGCTGCTTCTAAATCATATATTAAATGATTAATCTTTTGCTCAATCAATTTAATATGTTCAATTTGTTCTTCTAATGATACCCTATCTTTTCCAAGTTCTTGTTCTACCTGTTGTTGTGCTGCTCTTTCATTATCCTGCTGTGAGTGTTCTTCGATATTATCCATAAATATTAGTCCCCTGTTAGGCAAAAATTTATAAACTTTTTTAATTGTATAATAAAAGAAATTTGATTGATTTTTATTGTTGCAAGAGTAAGAGGATTAATATACTCACCTGTCAATAAATTTGTTGTGAAATTAGTTGCTATTTTGTTAATAATATCGTGAAGCACATTCTCATGAAAAAAATTCTTAAATGGATACATTAATTCATCAACAACTGCTTCTCTTACAACTTCTGGTTTAATTAGCATTTCATTATATGCTTTAGCAGTTGGATTTTTAATATGTATGCATCGTAGTAGTTGATAAACCAATGGTAACTCTTTTAATTTCATGATACCTTTTTCATTCAATCGGTCATTATCATAAAATTTAAGTAGTTTATACTCACTATTGTCTAAAAGTGTAGAATCTGTGTGTTTACTAAAATACATTGATTGTAATTCATTATTTAAAACAATATTCCTGAAAATACTAAAATTATAACAAATTTGAGAAATAGTTGGTGACCGTTTATATATCCGTTTAATTTGTATATCAAATAAAACATCTTTATAAACAGTAAGCCGTGCTGAAGATGTGGACATATTAGTATCTAAATTATACTGCATGTCCCATACATTATGCATCGACGCATGAACTTGTTGTTCTTTCTTAAAATAATAATAGAAAATATTTTGGAACACACGTATATAAAACCCATGTAAATTATGTACCTGTAATGGATCTAATTTTTTTAATCCATTCCCTAAAAATTCGTATAAAATATCTGTTTTGATAACCTCTTCATCAAGATACAACGATGAAACATGTGCAAAAATAAGAGCATTCGATGAATTATTAATTTGCCGGTATACTTTCTTAATTGTTGTTTGTAAAAAATTCCGTGCATGTGGGCACATTCGTATTAGTAAATAAATTATATTAGGGTATAAAATTCTCGCGCGAAATTTTTGATTAGATAAATTCAATACTTTGTTATTAAACTGATCTAAAGCTTTAGCAGTTTCGTGTAAAAAATATAACTCTCTTGTTATCGCGCAATACGGTTCCAAAATTAAAGAATGTAATTGATAAAATTTACTAAAATAATTTTTCAAACTTTTCAACTTAACGGTATAAGTTGACTTATTATCATGATAACTTAATTGTATTAATTCATCACCTAAATTGTCTTTTAATAATTGGTAACATCTTTTGTAATTGCTTAAATCGTAATTGTCAAAATTGCCGTTTAATGTGTGATAATTTTGTTCAAGATGTAAATTTGGATTAACCCTTACTGCGACATGTGACACATTTAAACTCCCGATGGGTTATTAAAGTTATCGACTTTTATACGAAAATTTCTTTAATAACAAAGAAATAATATTGTTATCGCGAAAAGCGATTTAAAAGTTCCAAATTAAACCGTCGGCCCACATTTAATGCTTGCACATTTTGCGATGAACTTCTAATTATATTTAACCGACCAAATAAAGGCGATAAACACACACGACCTAATAACGTATACATTTTTTGAGGATACACATCTAAATTACTATCACCAATTAAACAAATATGTATGGCCTCGCCAATATCAAATAATTGATTATCGAAAAATTTTTGTGTTCTTTCATCCCAAAAAGATGTATCTACATTTTTTGATATATCATTATTGGATAATGGATATTTAAAACTAATAGGCCGTGTATTAAATATATAATATTGATCGTCAACTAATTCCACACAATAATGCCAAGGCAATAACAAAGGTCGAAAATCAGTATAATTCTCTCTATAACGTTGAATAACTTTCGGTAAATCAAAATTTGCAGTATCTAATCGTGGATCTGGTCTTATCGGTAACGCAAAATTATTAAATGTGTCTTGTATGATAATTCCTTGAGGACGCGTTGTAAATTGATTTACTGTTGATGGTACATCTGATGTCGCGCGCACTACTATATTTGGGTTTATATGTAGTCTTTCATACAGCATTTGGACAGTTTCATTGTAATTTTTATACATATAACCTCATTTACTTTTCTAAGTATTAATACTATAGATAATTTTAATATCCAAATCAAAATCATTAATATTTTTCAAATATGCATCAAACTTCTCATTGGTTTTATAAACAAAATAATTCATATGTGGTAATTCGATTATATTTTCATTATGTTTAATGTTTAATTCAATAAACGCTTCTTGTAAACAATGAACTAATATATAGTTCACATCAATTATATCGCAAGTTGATTGTTTTTCAAGTCTTTTAGAACCACAAAAATAATTTTTAGGGTAAACCAAACACATTTCACTATATAAAACAGTGTTTACTCGTTGTTCTGACTGTAGAGTAGCTGTTGTATGTATTTTTAAAAGATTCTCATAAAGCATATTACTAGTTTTAAACATATGAATACACCTTTATTCATTATTAAACTGTGTTACAAAATCAACACCATCAACTGCAGAACATTGTGTTCTTTCATCTGTTGTCAAACTACTGTATGATGAAATTGATTGACCGGCATTTAATGGAAATTCGAATTTATTTATAGAACCACTTGTTTCACCGCCACAAACATAACCCGCAACAGTACTATTTGAACCTGCTGTATAAAGTCGATTGTTTTCAATTTCAGCAAGATCCTCTGAAAATTCACCTGATCCACCGTCAAATGAAAAATCTATCCGATATATATTAGGTGTATTTCCACCACACATATAACCATATTGTGATGAATTATTTGCTGCTGCAAACGCTTTAAAACTTGGTAAATCAGAAAAATGATCCTTGCTACCACTGTCTGCACTAAAATTAATTCTTTCCACGATAGATACTTTTAAATCAAATATTCCACCACAAACATAACCGTATTGTGATGAATTATTTGCACTTAAATGAAACCTTTCATCTGATATTTCACCGATAATTTCCGAATTACCGCTATCCAAACTAAATTCCATTCGTTCAATGGTTTTTAATCTATATTCACCATCATTTCCACCACAAATATATCCATAACTACTGCTATTATTTGCTGCCGAACCATAGTTAGCATTGACTAATTCAGCAAAATTAACTGCATTTCCTGCATCAAGTGGATACAATATTCTATCGACAATGTTTTTTTCTTCAGTTTGTTTTCGTCCACCATACACATATCCATGTGTTGACGAGTTATTTGCGGATGTTTCATTTCTTTTATCACTTAATCCCCCAACCTGTATTGTACTGCCTTCATCTAAAGCAAATGCAAATCTATCTATTATGGAAGTATTTTGACCCCCACATATATATGTATATTCATGACCATCAAGCCCATGTAAAAATTTAGGAGCGAATTTATAACGAACAGTTTTATCACTATCCATTACAAAATACAGTCTGTCGCGCATGTAAAATTTCCTCCAGATAAAAATTAAGGAAGATGTGAAACAATAACAGATTACAAAAAAATAAATTATAATCACTTCGAGCAAATTACCATAAACTATTTCACATCTTCCTTTTTAATCATTATAAATTATCACCGATATCAAATTGCGGTAAATCATCTTCATCAAATTCATATTCCGGATATTCGTGATGTAAATTTTTATCTAAAATTGAAATATCGTCTAATTCAAATGGTTCAACTAATAGACAATCATCTTCTTCAATTACTACATCGGGTGTTAATGACATATTTTAAATCCTTCTTAACAATTTAATTTAATAACAGATGCTTTAATATTATATTCACCACCAACATCTGTATTCTTATTACCACCTACATTAGTATTATCTTCACCATTAATAATGACAGACCTATTATTCCCAACATCTGTGTTTTTGTCTCCACCTATTTCTGTATCATCATCGCCATCAATAATAGCAGACCGGTCCCCACCTATTTCTGTATCATCGTTATTACCAACATTAGACGATTTATCACCACCAACATCTGTATTCTTATCACCATCTATTTCTTTATTCTCATTTTCTTTAATTTGAATATATCTACTTTGTTTTACCAATAGGTGATCATCACCATGAATTTCTTCTTTGTTTGTTCCATAAATTTTTGTGTTCTTGTCATTATCAATTTGTTGATTACGATCTTCTTTATATAATTCTTCGCTTAATTTATGAACAATAAATTTATGTGTTCCCTTAATACAAATAATATTATTACCCTTAATTAAATAACGGTTATTACCATGGATAAAATGCTTATTATCTTTTTCAATCCAAACTGTGTTGTTTTGTAAAATTCGCGCAAATTTATCTTTCGTTACCCATGTGTACATCCCATCTTCATTCATAACAATACGAACTTGATCATCGTCATAATAAATATGAAAACTATTCTTAGGTATATCTGTTGTTTCTGTATCTTCAAGAACTGCAATCAAATTATGATGTTTAGCTGTTCTTAATAAAACATATACATCATTTTGATCAACATGCTCAAGTTTAAATGGTAAAGAATCATCTTCGTAATCAGTTATTAAC